>Ga0325404_1001622_pt1 | contig 23843 bp, 11 predicted proteins | sample PopdelMetagenome_18_FD_205664 | JGI IMG/M metagenome (GOLD analysis project Ga0325404, IMG submission 205664) | Populus deltoides microbial communities from Bellville, Georgia, United States - Xylem-Control-R1 | ecosystem: Host-associated > Plants > Phyllosphere > Stem > Wood/Secondary xylem...
TTCAAGAGAGAGTTTGTGGTAGGACCCATACAAAGTCATGATATACGTTAATCAACCAAACACTTTCCCATATATGATTAGAACAAAATGCAGAAGACACCATACTATAGAAACTAATAAAGCACCGGATCAATTGTGTTTTTTAATCGAGCATTTGAGTTTTTTTACTTTGCTTTTATGTTTTAGAAAATTTTTAATTTGAACAAAATAATTAAAATACCTTCCTATATAATATGTAAAAAACTCACAAACAACAGATCGCACGAGTTCTCTTTTCCCTTCTTTCCATTCCCTCCTCTCTCTTCATCCCTTTTTTGTTTCAACCCTATATCACGAAATTTAATCAATAAAATATCTTTATTAGTTTTATTATTAGAATAATGATGTCATAATTAATTCTTTTTAGATTAGTTTGGATTGATAAAAAAATAAATATAACTAGAAAACAAATATAGTAGTTAAAAATATTTTTTTAAAAAAAATTTAGATCATTTTGATATAATGATATTAAAAATAATTTTTAAATTTTTTTTTTTGATGTATTTTCAAGTGAAAATAACTTTGAAAAACAACCGCTATCACATTCTCAAATACTCCTCGAATACAAGTTTTCTGTTATTTATTTTAAGCTTTTTTTTTTGTCTATGTAGTGTTAGTTTTTAAAATCTTAGTAAATTATACAATTGGATTTATTTTGATGTTTATCACCCGTGTATTATATATTCAATTCTTTAGCATTCTATCTGTATAGCATTCTATTTTATTTTATTTTTGCAAAAAATAAAACCGAGTTTTGCGTAACTGTTCCAATGTCTTTTTATTATTGATGTATGTTTGACATTTTTAATATCTTAGAAGAGCATAGAGAAAGGTTTATGTGGAAGATATGATACAAGAGATAAAGAAAATGATTGCTATTATTGACAATTTCTCTGTTATATTATTTTTGGAGAAGTAACTCATTTTCACACCCCACTTGCCACCCTGCTTTCTGGAGAAGTAACTCATTCGATAATCAATAAAGTTTTTTTTTGTTCATTTACCACTAGTTTACACTTCAATCAAAAACTAAATTTACTTTTACTACTATTTTAATTTATTAAAAATATCTTTATATTGTTTAATGCATCAATTTCAAGAAATAAATTCCTTTTATCTTAAAATCTGGACTTGAAAAACCAGATGTATTTTATAATTAGGGAGAAAACTTGAAAAATTGATTAGTCTTCTCGTTCTAATAATATAAATGGTATATCTTTGACTCGATTGAAAAAAATATATTTAATATTAAAATGTAATAAAAACAAGTCAAGAATAACTTTCCAAACATTAAAACAAAAGAGTGTGTGTGTAAATGTTATGTATTTGAAGTTCTTGTATATAATACTATAGCCACACAATGTACAGGGATAAGATTTATAATTATTCCGAGTTTATTATTATTGATAATTTATGTATTTAATTATATTTATGATAGTGATAACACCATGCAAGTAGGCTTCTAAATGATTCTAAATTATAACGAGAAAAGTACAATTATTAAAGTAAAAAAGATCTTCAAGTAGGAATCAGAGGGAATACTGCAACAATGTTAATGTCCTGCAACATTTTTATATATATATATAAATCCGATAATTAGTAACCAAAATATAATTAAATGCAAATAGAATAAGTGCTAAACAACAAAATAAAATAATATTCAAATCCAAAAATATTCCAAAAAGAAATGAAATAAAGAAAACATCTCAAAGTCATGGAAATGGCCAGAGTGTAGTATAAATAGGACCTCTATGGTTGCCCAAAGGCACATAACAAACAACAATATTCTACGTAGTAGTTCATAGAATTATCTAAGATGATGATGAAAAGAATGGGGGCTTTGATGTTGCTAGCAATACTATTGACTCTGGTTGGCGAATGGTCTTGTAGTTGTTATGGGTGTTTGGACGAAGAGAGGATTGGTCTCTTGGAGATCAAAGCTTTGATGGACCCACATGGCATTTACTTGAGAGATTGGGTGGACAGTAGTAATTGTTGTGAGTGGCATAGGATCGAGTGTGATAACACTACAAGGCGAGTGATCCAACTCTCTCCTTTTGGTGCAAGGGATGAGAGCTTGGGCGATTGGGTTCTCAACGCATCTTTGTTTCTGCCTTTTAAAGAATTGCAAAGTCTTGAATTGGGAGGTAATAGATTGGTTGGTTGCTTGGAGAATGAAGGTTAGTTCAATGTTTCTGCACTTAATTATAATCATAAAATAAATGAAGGTTGGTTGGTTGGTGTTTAATGTCAATTATCTTGCTTTGATGATTCTCTTCCAGGCTTCGAAGTCCTATCATCAAAACTGAGGGAACTTGGCCTAAGTGATAACCGATTTAATAATGATAAAAGCATTTTGTCATGTTTCAATGGTAAACTTTCCACTCTTGAGTCTTTGGATCTATCAGAGAATGGGTTGATAGCTGGATCAGGAGTTAGCTTCTATGGTAACCTTTTAATTATTTAGCTTCGAAACCTTTTCTTTTCTCCTTCTCATATCAATTTTTTCTACGCATTTAATTATTTCCTTCCAATATGCTATTGAGGAACATCATGCAGGTCTCAAGGTCTTGTCATCAAGGTTGAAAAAGCTGGAGAACCTTCATCTAAGGTGGAATCAATACAACGATAGCATTTTTCCATCTCTAACTGGATTTTCATCCCTCAAGTCTTTGGATCTATCAGGCAATCAGCTGACAGGATCAGGTATAATACACAGTTTCTACCTACCTAAATGCTACACATGACATTCTCTTAATTATATTGTTTCTTTATCAACAAAAATGAGGACGACTTTATATCTACCTAAAGAGGCACTTGGAATTAGGTCCAAGAGGCATATATTTTATTCTTATTTTGGCCCTTTTATGCCATGGGTGATTTTATGGTGAAATATTTGGACTTTGAGAAATAAAACGTGAAAAAGTCTATAATTCTTTAATGCCATGGATAAAATTGGGAAAGTACTTGCTAGAAAACAGAGGAATTAAGTTAGGAACAGATTATAATTACTAAATTAGTGACAACTAAGCATCTTACTAACTAAATAGATAGAGGAATTAAGTTACGAACGGATTTCAACTTACAGATTATTATTATTAGAATGATATTTAACGATTATTATTCTTGTTTTAATTACCGATGGGTTGACAGGTGGATCAGGAGGTAGCTTCTATGGTAAGCTTTTAATTATTTAGCTTCGAAACCTTTTCTTTTCTCCTTCTCATATCATTTCTATGCTATTGAGGAACATCATGCAGGTCTCAAAGTCTTGTCATCAAGGTTGAAAAAGCTGGAGAACCTTGACCTGGGTTGGAATCAATACAACGATACCGTTTTTCCATCTCTAACTGGATTTTCATCCCTCAAGTCTTTGGATCTGTCAGACAATCAGCTGACAGGATCAGGTATAATACACAGTTTCTACCTACCTAAATGCTTCACATGACATTCTCTTAATTATATTGTTTCTTTATCAAGAAAAATGAGGACTTTATATCAACGTAAAGAGGCACTTGGAATGAGGTCCAAGAGGCATATATTTTATTCTTATTTTGGCCCTTTTATGCCAAAAGTGTTGTAATATTTAGATTAAATTAGTAATCAGAAGTTCACTTCAAAACTCTCCTAAAATATATATTTTATATTTATCTTTTTAAATAAATATATTTTTATATATGTTTTTTCTATCTTGAGATACTTGGTCAAACACAACTCTAATTTTTTATTTTATATAAGAATATTATAATTAAGAAAATTGTAATTATTAAAACTTGGATCTTAACATCAATTAAAAAAAAACTATCCAATACGTTGGATCATTTTTTAATCACTCTCGACAGCAAACTTGGATCGATTATTATTCTTGTTTTAATTGCCGATGAGATCTTAATTATAAGTTTCTTTATCTTGTTTTGTAAGTCTATCCATAACTTAGCTTCCATCTTTTTATGTATAATTTGAGAATCATATATCAATTGAACAACAGCATCTCATCAATTCTAATTATCTTTAGTTTCTATCTATTATGCATATCGTGATTATGACTTACTCTTAGAAACACTAACTCTCTTGCAGGTTTTGAGATCATATCATCACATTTGTGGAAACTTGAGTCATTAGATTTATCACGCAATCAGCTGACAGGATCTATCACTAGTAAGTTACATTCTCTTTATCAAAAAAATTGAGGACTTTATATCTATTTAATAATCAATTTAATTATAGCATTTTATCATGTTTGATTGAGCTTTCATGTCTAAGAATTTATATCTATATGCTTTCATGTATCGTTTTAATATCTAAAAGATACTTTCATCACTATTTTGACTATTTCGAGATAAATTGTACAGGTTGGTGTGAATTGAAGAATCTGAAGCAGTTAGATCTTGCTAGAAATAATTTTGGAGGTTCACTCCCAGATTGTTTAGGGAACTTGTCATCTCTACAACTATTAGATGTTTCTGAAAACCAGTTTACTGGAAATATTGCCTATGGTCCTCTTACCAACCTCATATCCCTTAAATTCCTCTCACTATCAAATAACCTCTTTGAAGTTCCCACTTCAATGAAGCCTTTTATGAACCACTCAAGCCTCAAGTTCTTCTTTAGTGAGAACAACAGACTAGTAACAGAACCTGCTGCCTTTGATAATTTGATTCCAAAGTTCCAACTAGTCTTTTTTAGCTTGTCAAAAACATCGGAAACACCCAATGTAGATATTCCCAACTTCCTCTATAACCAATACCACTTAAGATTCCTTGATCTCTCCCACAACAACATCACCGGAATGTTTCCATCGTGGTTGCTTAAGAACAATACACGATTGGAGCAACTATATCTGAGCGCCAACTTCTTTGTTGGTACTTTACAGTTGCAAGATCACCCATATCCAAAAATGACTGAATTGGATATATCCAACAACAACATGAGCGGTCAAATTCCAAAAGATATTTGTTTAATCTTTCCAAATCTATGGACCTTAAGGATGGCTAAGAATGGATTCACAGGTTGTATTCCTTCTTGTTTAGGAAATATTAGCTCTCTTTTATTTTTAGATTTATCCAACAATCAATTGTCCACAGTAAAACTAGAACAACTAACAACAATATTGTTTCTCGACCTGTCAAACAACAATTTGGGTGGGCATTTACCGACCTCAGTGTTCAATTCTTCTACCTTAGAATATCTCTACCTAGGTGGTAACAACTTTTGGGGTCAGATATCAGATTTTCCATTAAATGGGTGGAAAATGCTCAAAGCATTGAATTTGAGTAACAATCAATTTTCAGGCATGCTTCCAAGGTGCTTCGTAAATTTTACGTGCCTTACAACAATTGATTTGTCCAAAAACCATTTTAAGGGTCCAATCCCAAGAGACTTTTGTATGCTTGACCAGCTTGAATATTTGGACCTTTCTGCAAACAACTTGTTTGGATATATACCATCTTGTTTCAGTCCACCACCTCTAATCCATGTGCATCTATCCGAAAATAGATTGAGCGGTCCATTAACATATGGATTTTGTAACAGCTCTTCCCTGATTACGATGGATTTTCGAGATAACAGCTTCACCGGCTCCATCCCAAATTGGATTGGCAATCTTTCATCATTGAGTGTTCTTCTTCTGAGGGCTAATCACTTTGATGGTGAGCTCCCTGTTCAGTTATGCTTGTTAGAACACTTAAGCATTTTGGATGTTTCACAAAACCAGCTCTCTGGTCCACTACCCTCCTGTTTGGGCAATCTTACTTTCAAGGAAAGTTCCCAAAAAGCATTCGCGAATCTCGGAGTTGTTTTTCTATCATCGTCCATAGAAAAAGCTTATTATGAAATAATGGGTCCACCACTAGTGAATAGTATGTATAGTTTGGGAAAGGGTTTGTGGCTTAACTTTACAGAAGTGATAAAATTTACAACTAAAAATATATATTATGGTTACAAGGGGAAAATTCTCAACTACATGTCTGGTATTGATCTCTCCAATAACAACTTCGTAGGAGCAATCCCACCAGAATTTGGAAACTTAAGTGAGATACAGTCATTAAACTTATCACACAACAATCTCACTGGATCAATCCCTGCAACATTCTCAAACCTAAAGCATATTGAGAGTTTGGATCTTTCTTACAACAACTTGAATGGTGCCATCCCTCCACAACTTACTGGAATTACCACACTGGAAGTTTTTAGTGTGGTGTACAATAACTTGTCAGGTAAGACACCCGAGAGAAAATATCAGTTTGGGACCTTCGATGAAAGCTGTTACGAAGGAAATCCTTTCTTGTGTGGACCTCCATTGCAAAACAATTGTGGTGAGAAAGCAATGTCGCAACCAGTGCTTAATGATGAACAAAGAGATGATGGTTTCATAGACATGGAGTTTTTCTACATCAGTTTCGGTGTATGTTACACAGTTGTTGTGATGACGATTGCAGCAGTTCTCTACATCAATCCATATTGGCGATGCATGTGGTTGTACTTCATCGAAGATTGCATAGATACTTGCTATTATTTTATGGTGGCTAGTTTTCGCAAGTTCTCCAACTTCAGAAGGTGAATTTGTTACTGGGGAGACGGTTGCTCCTAGTTTGTGATGATTGTTTGTCTAGTTATTGGTAATTTGTAGTGTACTTTTTCTAAGCTCAGCCTTTCTATTTGATTAGTTATTTGGGCTAAATATATAAGCTGGACTTCTCATTCCTGAATCATTAGGAAGGAAACTGATTTGGATTGGTCATTGACTCGGGTGTGATTACTCTTTCAACTCTCAAGACTTGTCTGAAAATAAATTGCCAAAACCACTACTAAAGTATAAACAAAATATTCTATGCCTTTGTTTCAAGGGCGACCCCACCTCAGTTATTCAATCAAAGCATTGAAATTGGAGCAAGAAGATCACCAACTTTGCTCTGCTACTCATTTCCTCTACTTCTTCACCCATCATAATTTGAGTGATTGCCTTCTCTACAGCTTCACTTTTAACATGATCTCCATGCACTCTAAGCCATTCCTTAACTCCAGTTTTTAAAACATCAGTCACCAACTTTTCATTATAGAATTGCTCAGCAAATATCTGTCTCCTAAGCACAAAAAAAAATAAAATTGTCCTTATCAACAACCATTCTTATTCCCGTTTTAATACTCTCCTAAGCACAAAAAAAATTGTCCTTATCAAACATGCAGCTATGACTTGAGACATTCAGAATTTCAACATCATTTTCTATAAAATTCAACAATACTGGATATGGTCATGATTCAATGGAATAAGTCCCACTTATTTTCTTGAGACCTTTTTCAATTGAAATCTTGCAAGACTGGCATACATGAACTCCATCTAATGAACAGTAAATCACAGAAATTACCTTCTGATAGATCTTCTCTTGCCAATCAGCGCCTTTTGCATGTCCAGTCTGTGCTGTAGAATTTAGGGATGCTACAAAAATTTCAATGCGAGAACAAAATATTAGAATTCATGTATTTTTGTGTGTTTTCCATATACAAGGGTATTTCTGTAATTTTAACACTTGCTGAAAATTATGAAATATTGCAAGTCTCAGTTTTATTTTCCATGTAGTATTTAATTATTCCCAAAGTATAGCAAGCTTCATTAGGTTTTTCCTATTCTAGATAGGACTATTAGTATTTTCCTATATAGGAATACAAGTCCTTTTTATATCAAGAACTTCATCTAAATGTTATGTAATCATATAAATGCAGAATGAGAGGGTGAACAGCTGGTGCAATGCACTGGAGGGTATGATGTGGCAACAAATGCGTGTGTGATTGCAATGGTTTCAATAGCAGTGGCATTACTAATGCCATAAGTTGCAACAGTAGCACATAAAGCTACCTAAAATAGCATTGCTGACTAGAACCATTATGAGAGGTGAAAAGTTGGTGCAGCGCACTGGAGGGCATCGTGTGGTGACAAATTGTGAGATCCCACATCGGAAGCGAGTGTCCAGAGCCAGGGTCTTATAAGTGCATGCTCACCTTGACTAATAAGACGCGTTTTGGGGTCATACGTGGCTGCCAAGAACAAAACCGTGAGGGGGACCTAGGTGGAAGCCCTGGATTTGGGTGGACTGGGAGGCCCAAAGCGGAAAATATCTTGCTAGTGAGGTGGGGTGTTATATTTGGTATCAAAGCCGAGGACGGCTCGTCTTAAGGTGGGGGGATTTTGAGATCCCGCATCGGAAACGAGCGTCCAGAGCCAGGGCCTTATAAGTGCATGCTCACCTTGACTAGTAAGACGCGTTTTGGGGTCATACGTGGCTGCCAAGAACAAAACCGTAAGGGGGACCTGGGTGAAAGTCCTGGATTTGGGTGGACTGGGAGGCCCAAAGCGAACAATATCTTGCTAGTGAGGTGGGGTGTTATATTTGGTATCAGAGCCGAGGACGACTCGTCTTAAGGTAGGGGGATTGTGAGATCCCACATCGGAAGCGAGCATCCAGAGCCAGAGCCTTATAAGTGTATGCTCACTTTGACTAGTAAGACGTGTTTTGGGGTCATAAGTGGCTGCCAAGAACAAAACCGTGAGGGGGACCTGGGTAGAAGCCCTGGATTTGGGTGGACTGGGAGGCCCAAAGCGGACAATATCTTGCTAGTGAGGTGGGGTGTTATACAAATGCATGTGTGATTGCAATAGTTCCAATAGCAGTGGCATTTCTAATGCCATAAGTGGCAGCAGTGGCACATAAAGCTACCAAAAAAAGCATTACCTGGCATTTGTCTCTGAGAATTGGCAAACATAGTGGAGGGAATCCCTTGTCCCATTGAATTCCCCACTGAGTTCTGTGAAACACCAGGGATACTCTGCATGTTAGGATTCTGGACAACAGTGTTGGGGATAGTCTGGGTTACACCAGAGACAGGAGGCAGTGCCACTTGTAAACCAGCATAACTTTGAACTCCATTAGATGCCATGCAATTCTGCATGTTCTGTGATACCAACTGCTGACATGCTTGAGACTGATCAGTGGACAATAGGATAGGGAGAAACAGCCCTTGATTCTGAACTTCAGGGGGGCATACTATGGGATGCTGTTCAAGATAAAAGGCAAAAGGGAAAACCATGTCACAGAAAAAAAGAAGACACGGAACAAGGAAGACAAATGAAACATCGGCAGTTCACACATAAAGTTAGGAGCGAAAGAATTGGGATGGATTTGATTCAGAGTATAAAGTGTCCTCTGACAATTTTCGGGGATGGGGGAAGAAGAGGCGGCTGAAAACAAAAATAATATGACAATTTTCAGGGCAGGGGAAAGAAAAGGAGGGGGCAGAAAACAAAAACAATCTGTAATATTCTTGCCTAACATTCATCAATTACTCAATTTTTTGATTAAAGCATGTTAAACACATAGCAATATGCCGTAATAAAATGTAACAGAGTTTGATAACAATGCAACAAACAAAACAAAAGGTAAGATGTTTAGAAATTCAATGCACGACAGCATTATTTTATACGAAAAAAGGATCAAATACTTTCTCTCCGAAGAAAAGCGAGAAAGTGACGTCTTACCTCTTAAACAGGAAAATCTTTAAAATCTACCATCTCAAATATCATAAAATATAAAATAGCAATGCATCACAGTCCTTGCTCCTTAACAAGATAAGGATGAAACACTTCACATGCATTACAGAATTAGCATCGTGGAGGTGATCATGAGATTTTTCCAGCAAGGCAATATACATAGCAATATGCACCAATAAAATGTAAAAGAGTTTGATAACAATGCCAGAAGAAAAACAAAAGGTAAGATGTTTAGAAATTCAATGCTCGGCTGCATTATAACCTGCTGGATCCATGGGGGCAGTGGGCATGGCATTTTGAGACCTGATCTCCATTGAAAGCATCTCTAGAGATATTTTACGCAGATAATCAGACTGAAATCAGATATTAATAATAAAACATTAGATCTCAGATCAATCCATGTTACAAGAGGAGGAAAATGGATATATGCTCTATCATTTCATCTTCTGTGAGGATATACTTCTGTTTCCTCTCTTTTTATTTAATTATTTATGTACTGATTCGCTATTTTCTTTTTGCACACTTCCCTTGTACTTGAACTTGGTCACTCTAAAATAAAACACTTGTCAAGAGAATTAACAAAAAGATGGGAACTCCCTATCAGCCTTGCATACAGAATGAACGGTGAGGAAGTGTAGGCACACTACACACACATTTGTACATGCATAAATGCATGTGTATATTCATGTCAAGAGAATATGATAATTATGGAACCTTGCATTAGGCAAATACCTGATTGGTGGGGGTAGTATAAATCTTTTCCTCAAAACGTATGGAAAATTTCTTGAGTTCTTGTAATCCCTCCTGATGAGAAAACAGAAGATGCCTTTTCAATGTCTCCATTATGCACATGCAAATCATTACGTTTCATTTTTAATGACCAGGCAAGTATAGAGAAGTTAGTAGCATCGAGCAAGAACACTGAACTCATAAACCACACCAATATCAGAAATGTGTGGAATCATTAGCAAAAAGTAAAAACAAATAATGAGATCAGCAAGAGTTGGTCAAGTATTATAAGACATCAAAATACATAGACATCCTTTCCCCGTATTATTCTAGAGGTACAGAATATAGGAGTTTTACTTGGCCACCCTTCTGTCTAAAAATTCTAGCTACGAGCTTCATATATTAGTGACTTAGCTGCAAAGCAGAGGAGTCTCTGTGAAAACATTACAATAGCATTTACTCTGAGTAACTTCTATGCATGTGCTGTAATTGACAAAGAAAAGAAGAGAAATCCTTTCAATATATGAAAATGCAACGAGTTAACCTTATCTCACACTGCAATATATACTCTACAGTATTCATTGACCAATGCAAGTGCAAGCAGTAGCTGTCTATATGATTTTGGATGTAGAGAGGTCAACAAAACATTCAACTTTATGCTGAGAAACTAGGAAACCATGCACCATTGTGGCTAATTGATTTTTGTCTGCTGCTTTTCAACTTTAAGATCACTATAATTTCAACCCTATAGAAGTTAAAACAAATGGAAGGCCCAAATCCAACACCATGCATTTAAGTTCAGTTGCAACTCGAGTTTTAAATTGAAACACGTATGCTCATAGCAATAGATTAACCTTGAAATTAAAAGCGGAACAAGCTTCATGTAGCCATCCAAGATGTCATCATCAAAAGAAGAGATTACACAAGAAATTCCAACAAAAATTACTTCCCAGCACTTTATGTTCCCTCTAGTTTGCTTCTCGTGAGAAACACATGAAAAGATGAAACAAAACAAAAGAAAAAAAGAGGTGTGTGATACTTGAGGTAGCCTCATGGCAATCCTGCTGATTTTAATTAACCCTTTTCCATTCTCCTTTTCTTTCATATAAATAAAAAATTTAGTATTTTACAGCACTTGCATATACATTTTGTCGACTATTCTTTTCCGTGAGTCAGGCCGCAATTGAATTCTCCAATCACCCGTGTCCATGACAGGTTCTCCGCCTGGGATAGTGGGCCAACCAAAAAGAAAAAAAAATCATATTGCATGTTAGAATAGACCCTAAAAAGAAAGTCAGGAACGACAAAAGCACATCAAGAACATGAAAAATGGAATATCAGTTTATTCAGTCTAATATCATGTACTTTATTAAAGAATTTAGCCAAATATGGATGCATAACAAATATACACAAACAATCAGGCCAAGGTGCTAGGATCCTGGGTATTCGGCCATTCAAAGCAAATAGTGTAAATAGAAAGAGGAAAATACAAAATATCAGCAATGGATTTTTTTTAAAAGAAATAAGAAGAATACAAAACAAATTCATAAAACGAGTCCTTTCAATCCCCAATGAATATCAGCAGACTAAATACCACTGCACAAATAGAAGATGAAGAGGCCAGAAACACTAACCCATCCCAAAGAGATTGTCTAGGATGTTTTATTCTAGGAAAAAGACGAAGAAAACAACGAGCATTAACAATGAATATTTCATGTTATCATCAACTCTAAAGAGCAGACTGATAAGAATCAACTTATCAAATTTACAGGCACGTCTTTCTTTGAATAGACAACATAATAACCCTGACCATACTAAATGCTCCACCCACAGTAGAATCGGCTGATTGCGCCTTTCTTCGAGTTGCGTTCACGAGCAGCGATTTCATCGATCCGATTATATATCTTTTTAATTTATTTATTAAAATCAAATTTATCTCTCTGGATAAGAATTTCAGTTAATTAAATGAAAACGCAGACGTAAATTTTAAAAATGAAAAACATGATAGAAAAGGAAGCACCTGGTGGAGATTTGAAGCCTTATTGGTTGAGGCGGCGGCTTCCTAGAGCGGAGGAGGGAAAGAGAGAGAGCTCAGGTGGGGAGAGGTGAAGAATGTCGGACCAAAGTGAACAGAGCTTGACAGATGACTTTATTCTTTTCCAAATTCGCTAACAAAGTAAAAGAATTGTATTCTGGTGCTGCTTCACTGTTTATAACTAACAAACTAAAACAAAACTAAGAGAATTATAATTATATATATAAAAAAAATAAACTAAGAGTGCTCATTAAAACACGGTGCACTGTGTGTGAATCCTGTGGCTTCACAGTCTTTACCGCGCTCCATCTCTATTTTTCGCGTTTCTTCTTGTGCGGTGGGTGTTCCCGCGCTTTGTTCTCGGCTACTGAGGCTCACTGGTGTCTTTTCATCGACTTTGTCTGGTGCATGTTCAGATTGAGGCGGTTTGGCTGGTGCTAGGCGCGCGAGGAGATGTCAGCCGACGGGTAATCACCTGCATCGGCTGGGATGGCTTCATTGAAGATGTCCTCTGGTCTGTGACGGGCCTTCTCATTAATGAAAAAAATATTCTAACTGAGACATTGTTTTTTGTTTTTATAAACTCTTTTCTATTATATTTTTTTTATCCAATTTTTTATAGAAAATATCAGATAAATTTTGGTTTATTATTTATTCTTGGATGTAATATTAAAAATAAAATATTGAGTAAATCAAGAAATAATATTGTAATTTTCAATAGCTAATTTGCAATTGAAAGGGCATAATATATATACACATTGACACAATTGTCAATATTGTAAGCTAGTTGATCTAAAATGAGATTATTTTTATTGACCATGTAAAGTTAAATGATAATATCATGGATTCGCTAATAAAATACTTAACAATAGAACAAGTCGATAATCATTAAGGAAAATGAGATTAAGATACAGTTCAATGAATTGTCATGATAGTAACCCAACCAAGTTTACTGGAGATTCCAAGTTCTAGGTTCAAATAGACAACCAAATCATATGTCAATTCAATAGTATCCCTCTTACCCATTTTATATTATATAAAGTGCTATCAGCAGCAAAAATAGAATAAGCTAAGCTTTTAATGACTTTTATAGCTTGAGAAATTCAAGTGAGGTATTACATTATACTCTTAATAAGAATCACATATGTGAGTTTGAAATGAGGTCACTTCTATGAGAATAGAAAATGCAAATTCTCTAATGCTCTTTGAAATAAAGACGCATTCAAGGCCAAAATGAATATAACCGTGAGAACCAAAATTGTAAGAAAATGAACTGTGTAATCTCTATTATTTGGTTTCACACAAATGGCTAAACAACTCAAGACATCATAATCGCTGGTTAGCCGAGTGAATCCAATAATTTTAACTATAGAAGGTTCAAGGTCAAAAGCTATCTTGCTCAATGCAATGACTTTTCGCTCCTACTTTCTATTTTCGTATCTACTTTGTATTTTATTTTCGTGTCTACTTAGTATTTTATTTTATCATGTGGAGGGATTGTTAGGGTGTGAATGAAAAGTTATGTTTGTTAAAACTCTACTTGAAATATAATCATATACTTTTAAATTAGAAAGTTGTAATTTTTTGTCTTAAAAGTTATGTTAAAATTAAATGTCAAAATTACCTATAAAAAGAGACAATTCTGACATGGTTTTGATAATGAAGAAAACTTCTAATCTTCTTAAAACTTTTCTCTTTTACATTTCTTGACTCAAAATTCTTACAGAGAGTAACATAAAAATTTTAGTTCGTCATTTATTCTTGGTTGTGCTATCAAGAATCAGAGATTGAGTAAGCTTAAAAAATAATATTACAATTACATTGCTAGCACCAAGGAGTAGGTAATAAATTTTTTTATGATAATTTATTGTGAATCTATTTATTTTAATTTGTAGCTATCCGTACAAAATAGATCTCATAGACCTATAAAAATTAAAAATGGTATTGAAATTTCTAAAACTATAAGTAAATATGCGGACGACGATAAAAAGTTACTTTTTATAGATGTTAAAGCCATGAATATTTTATATTATACATCGGGCAAAAATGAATTTGACATAATTATATTAAATAAAAATGCTTAGAGATATATAGCATGCTTTACAATAAGTAACTCATAAAGAAAATAATAAGTTAAAAAATCTAAAATTACATGTTAATTCATCCATATGAATTGTTCAAAATGTTTGGTGACTTCATAACTAAAATGTTTATTAAAATGACTAAAATAATTAATAGTTTATTAGTTTGGATGTTTTTAGTCATGCTGAAATTATAGAGAATTGATCATTAAGTTGATTTTTATATATGCATAGAAATCAGATCATTATAAATTTAATAAACTATTTAAAGTGTTCCAATGGAAAGAAAATGGGTGTTGTGAGTTTGAGTCTGCATTTTTCTCTACCTTCTTTTTGGTGTTTTTTGTTCGTCCCTTCCTGAAAATTTACGCTCAGTTTTTGCCTTCTACCTGCTGCTTAGTTTAGGGTATTAAATTTCTTTGTTTCTTCAGAAGATGCCTTACTCTTTTTTGCTCATTGTTGATTGCCTTTCTGTTTCCAAGATATATAAGTGAATTGGTTGCAAAACAGGGGAGTCTCTGTGAAAACATTACAATAGCATTTACTCTTGAGTAAGAAAACTTTTATGCATGCATTGCAATTGACAAAGAAAAGAAGAGAAATCCCTTTAATTTATGAAAAAGCAACGAGTTAACCTTATCTCACTCTGCAATATGTATCAGTGCTCATTGGCTATTGCGAGTGCCAGCAGTAGCTGTCTATATATGATTTTGGATGTAGAGATTATATCACCAAAACATTCAACTTTATACTGAGAAACTAGGAAACCATACACTATATATTGTGGCTAATTGATTTTTGTCTGCTGTTTTTGTACTTTTAAGATCACCATCATTTCAACCCTGTACAAGTTAAAACAAATAGAAGGCCCCAAATCCAACACTATTCATTTAAGTTCAGTTGCAACTCAAGTTTCAAATTGATACACCAGTGCTCATAGCAATAGATTAACCTAGAAATTTAAAGCGGAACAAGCTTCATGCAGCCATCCAAGAGGTCATCATCGAAAGAAGACGTTACACAAGAAGTTCCAACAAAAATTACTTACCAGCACTTTTTATTCCCTCGAGTTCCCTTCTTGTGAGAAACACGTGAAAAATAAAAAAGACAAAAACGAAAGAAGATGACATCCTGTCATTGCTACCAAATCCTCACCAGCTACAGCTCTAGATCCATTACCAGCTGCAGAACCAGCAATTCTGTCAATCATACAGACAACGGAGCCAATGTCACCGACAGATGCACTAAGTGCTTTGGGAGACAGAGATTTCACCTGGGAAAAAAAATTGCAGCATCACCATCTCATTCACAAAGAAGTTTCTTTCTTTTTCAGAAACCTCCAAAATAAGGGTGGGGTGGAGTAAAACCAAAAGGAGAGCATCACTAACCGCTTTAATCAAGCACTCAAGTGGTTGCTCTGTAACATTTGACTTGCCAGAAACAGTTGTCAAAGCACCGCCATGAGCACCATCAGGACTGGTAAACTCTGCAAGCAAAGGTGATGCAGATATCCCAGGAGTGCCAATTGCAAGGGATGGAGCCAGTGCTTGTGCAACAGATGGTTGGTGTACAATATTTCCAGTATTTAAGAGTGAGGAAATACCAGAAACTGGTTTGTCAGAATCTCCTGGCATAGGAGACGGAGCTTGCTGGTGTAATTGCTGCTGCTGCATCTGTTGATTCTGCATTAAATTCTGGTGTTGCTGGAATCGTTTAAGCTGTTGTGTTTGTAGCATCTGTTGTTCATGCTGCTGCTGCTGCTGCTGTTTTAGATGCTGGTGTTGAATCATATTGGAATTCGACTGAAGGGGAATATTTGGCTGCAGCATACTCCCCCCACTTTGTGTTGACAATGTGTTAACTTTGGTTGGTTGGGAAATGCTCACGAGATTCTGTTGTACAGATCCTACAGGTGTCTGCTGCAATGAGCTCAGTGCATTTCCTTGTCCAGAATCTAAATTGGAGCCTGGTTGTATTGGATTCATCATGTTTGATTGTGACGTCGAATCCCCAGATAAAGTTGAAAGGGAATTATGCAGCAAGCTTGACATATTGTTCTGCTGCATCTGTGGTACAGAACCTTGCGTATTCATTGATTGCAACTGGGGAATCAGTTGATTTTCATGGGACTGCAATTGAGGAACTTGAGATTGGGGTTGCTGCATAGGTTGAATACGAGGTTGGGGAGGTTGTCCTTGCTGTAGATTAGGAATAGGCTTCCTGTATCTGCTTGGGTTTACAAAAACTACAATCTGCTTCTCATAGAAACCCAATTTCTCCTTGAAATTAGGTGTGATGTTGTTTTTAGAGACCTGTAAGAATGTTATCAAGCGCTCCAACATGACCTTGAATACCTTCAGCTTTTCAAGCTTTTCGGACTTTGGTTGTTGCGGAAGAGGGTCATGCTGGAAAGCAAAGTTAACATACACGAGAATTAAAAATTGCATTGACCCTTTGTAGCAAAACTAGTAAACATTAGTGAAAAAAATGTTTCTATTCCAGTTCTTCTGTGTCAATGCTTGGTTGTGGGGTGGGGGAGGTAATTAGTGCAGATGATACAGTGACAAGCAATGCTGATGGGGAAAACAAATTAATACAAAAGCTCAACTGTGGGGGTTTATGAATCATGTGTGGGCAAATAAATCGGAAAACATTACAGAGACAATTTACCTGCTGTAAGTTGGTAGCAATTCTCTGGTACATTTCATTTATTTCAGGCAAATACGTTTCCTTCATAACTTTGATCTAGGAAGTACATATAACCAGCAAGACATTATCAATCATATGCTTGATTTCTTCACGTGCCAGAGTCAGAAAGAAACATAAGCAAACTTGAGAGAATTGATAATAAATAAATAAATAAATAAAATGGCAGAGGACAGCATATATTGTTTGAGATAAAAATAGCGGAGTGGAATCAATGCTGAAAACTCAAAAGAGAATATCGTTATTGATTGCATGCAAAGATGCAAAGGATTGTGTAGTTACCACTTCAGACAAGATTCAGGGGTTGGTCAAGTTCAGTTACTTTGTCTCACGGCAAACTACAATCACCATTGTTTTCTATTGTTCTAACTCAAGTCAATGGATGTCACGACTTTGGTAAACACTTCTTAGCTTTATAACTTTGGATTTATAACCCTTATATCCTAATTATCAACAACCACTCCTATTCCTGTTTTAGTACCCTCCCAGGCACAAAAAAATTGACTTCATCAAATATGCAGTTATGAATTGCAACTACAGCCATTAAACGATTCAGAATTTCAACCTCGGTTTCTAAAAAATTCAACAATACTGGACATGGTCATGATTCAATGGATTAGGTCCACATATTTTCCTTTCTTCCATTGTCACATGTTTCAGGACAAATTTGATTGTAATCCTGAAAATAACTGTTCACTTAACCAAATATAACGATGACTATTCAGAAACAGTTCACTCTTGTTTTCAAGTCTGTCTATTACAGTAAGAAGTATTGTCAATTGGACTTGTTGGAAATAATAAAATAATAACTCACCACACAATAAATGTATGGAAATACAGGGAAAAAATCGAAAGGGAGAGATTTGCAATAGAAAAAATTGTTGTGTCAGTACCAAGAAAATAACCCTCTTGACCTAGAAATCTGAATATTTTACCTTTAATCATCTTATCAGTAATTTATCGTTTCTTAGTTGCTGCAATCATGGAACTTACAATGCTTCCTAACTAATCGCAACCATAGCTGAATAAAATTCCCTTGTACCAAATTCCAGGAGATCTTTTCCATTGAAATCTTGCAAGACTATGACATACATGAACTTCATCTAATGAACAGTAAACCACATAAATTACCTTTTGGTAGATCTCCTCTTGCCAATCAGCACCATTTGCATGTCCAATCTCTGCTGTAGAATCTAGGGATGCTACAAAAATTTTGATGCAGGCAAAAAAAAGATTAGAATTCATGTATTTTTTTAATGTTTTCCGCACACAAGGGTCTTTCTGTAATTTTCACACTTGCTGAAAATTATGGAATGCAATGCTGTAGGTCTTGGTTTTATTTCTATTTAGTATTTTATTGTTCCTAAAGAATAAGGAGCTTTATTAGGTTTTCCCTATCCTAGATAGGACCATTAGTATTTTCCTACATACGAATACAAGTCCTTTTTGGACTTGGAGTACTAGGAACTCCATCTCGACGTTATGCAATCATTCAAACAGACAGAGAGACCCTATAACATGCTTGAGTTACCAGGCTGAGCTCCAAGCAACTGCTGCTGCCGTAAACCAGTGACATTACTTTGAGGGCCCAACTGCTGCTGATGCATGCTTGAGAGGTTATTTTGTTGAGCCATTAACTGCTGCTGCTGCAGATTTTGAAGGTTATTCTGCTGCCCTAGCTGCTGCTGCTGCAAGTCCCCAACAATGTTTTGCTGTCCAATTAACTGATTTTGCGACATGTTAGTGGTATTTGATTGTTGCCCCATTAGCTGCTGTTGTGGAGGCAATAGTGGCTGCTGCATCATTGGTGTTTGCTGCTGATGAATACCAGCAGACTGTTGAGGTTGCTGCTGCTGCTTGAGGACTGATTGTGGATGTTGCTGGAGCATTGGTTGTGTTGACTGTTGAACAGAAGATGGTTGGTTCTGTTGAAGACCAGAGACGGTTTGCATCATTAAAGGCTGCATAGCATTATTACCTCCTGGATCCAGGGGTTTGTTACCATTGCCAGTGGGTATGGTATTTTGAGACTTGGTCTCCATTGTAAGCATCTTCAGAGATATTTTACGCAGATAATCAGACTGAAATCAGATATCAATAACAAAACATTAGATCTCTGAGCAGTCCATGTTACAAGAGAAGGGGGAAAAGAGATATATGCTCTTTCTAATATGCTAGGCTTTCTGTATTTGCATCTTCTGTGAGGATATACTTCTGTGTCTCCTCTTTTTATTTAATTATTTATGTATTGATTCGTTATTTGCTTTTTGCACACTTCCCTTGTACTTGAAAAGGACCTTGGTCACTCTAAATAAAACACTTGTCAAGAGAATTAACGGAAAGATAAGAACTTCTACAGAATGACCAGTGAGGAAGTGTGGACACACTACACACACGTGTACATGCATAAATCCACAAACTTATGCATGTGTATATTCATGTCTAGAGAATATCAAAATTATTGAACCTAGCATTAGCCGAATACCTGATTGGTGGCGGCAGTATAAATCTTTTCCTCAAACCGTACGGCAATTTTCTTGAGTTCTTGTAATCCCTCCTGACCAGAAAACGGAAGATGCCTCTTTAATGTCTCCATTCTGCACATGTAAAACATTGCATTTAATTTTTAATGACAAGGCAGGTATAGAGAAGTTAGCAGTAGTGAGAAAGAACTGTGAACTCATACACCACACTAATATCAGAAATGTATACAACAGAATCATTAGCAAAAAGTAAAAACAAATAATGATATAGCCGAGTGTTAGTAAAGTAATATATGGCATCAAAATACAAACATCTATTTTTACTTCCTTTCCCCTTATTATTCCAGAGGTAGGAGTTTACTTGGCCACCCTTCTGTCTAAAATTCTAGTTACGAGCTTCATGGTTAATTTTCTTGAACCAGAAGAACCTTCCATTTATGGCTATGGCTATGCTCCAAGATAAATAAGTGCATTAGTTGCAAACCAGGGGAACTCTGTGAAAACATTACAATAGCATTTACTCTGAGTAAGAAAACTTTTATACATGCACTGTAATTGACAAAGAAAAGAAGAGAAATCCTTTTAATTTATGAAAATGCAATGAGTTAACCTTATCTCACGCTGCAATATATACTCTACAGTGCTCATTGGCTACTGTAAGTGCCAGCAGTAGTAGCTGTCTATATGATTTTGGATGTGGAGATATCACCAAAACATTCAGCTTTATACTGAGAAACTAGGAAACCATACACTATATATTGTGGCTAATTGATTTTTGTCTGCTGCTTTTGTACTTTAAGATCACTATCATTTCAATCCCGCAGAAGTTAAAGCAAATAGAAGGCCCAAATCCAACACTATTCATTTAAGTTCAGTTGCAACTCAAGGTTGAAATTGAAACACCAATGCTCATAGCAATAGATTAACCTTGAAATTTAAAGCGGAACAAGCTTCATGCAGCCATCCAAGAGGTCATCATCAAAAGAAGATGTTACACAAGAAGTTCCAACAAAAATTACTTCCCAGCACTTTTTATTCCCTCGAGTTCACTTCTTGTGAGAAACAAGTGAAAAATGAAAAAGACAAAAACAGAGGTGTATGATACTTGAGGTTGCCTCATGGCAGTCCTGCTGATTTTAATTAACCTTTTGCCCTTCTCTTTTTCTTTCATTTAAATACAAGATATACTATTTTGCAGCACTTGCACATATTAGCAAACAGATACTTACATTTTGTTGACTATTCTTTGCCGTGAGTCAGGCTGCAATTGAGTTCTCCAATCTCCTGTGTCCATCACAGGTTCTCCGCCTAGGGCAGTGGGCCTCCGATTATTGGCATCCATGGGGTTTTGGCCAACCAAAAAAAATCACTTCTATCACCACAAAAAAAATTAATTATATTGCACGTTAGAATAGACCCTAAAAAGAAAGTCAGGAACAGCAGAAGAGTAAGAGCACATCAAAGTCATGAAAATTGGAATATCAGTTTATTCAGACTTGAATAGATTTAAAAAGAACTTCCATCTAATAGCATGTACTTTATTAAAGAATTCTACCAAATATGGATGCATAAAATCTGAACAGCCATAACAAATATACACGACCATTCAGGGCAAGGTGCTAGGATCTTGGGTATTCGGGTATTCAGGCATTATAAGCAAGATTTGGGCCTGAATCTTCATGGTGCTTCTAAAACCAAGGAAGCAAAAAACTAGCCAGCTAGTTCATAACTTGCCGCACCAACAGACAACAGATGGTGAGTGTTGGTAAACCAAGCCATAGAGAAACTCATGGTGCTTCAATTTTAACTTGATGTTTTCTAGCAACACTTGTGATACATCATTGATGCATATGTATTCATTGTGGTTTTAGGTTCACAGATTCTGATCAAATAGATATTTAATGTTCCAAAAACATTGTAGACGCATTTAAATGCTTAACTTCAATAGATAGATTAAGTTATCTTTCTAGATATCAGTATATAACATCTTACCAATTTAGATTCAGCACAGGACCTTTTTCAAGTGCTTACCAATTTTTACTCGCAAGCAAATACATACCGTCAAACCCGATTCTTGTTATTTATGTATGTATTAACTTTTCTGAAAGAATAAATGTTGTGTGGAGCAAATAGTGTAAATAGAACGAGGAGAATACCACATCCCCAAAAGAATAAAGAAAGAAGAAGAAAACAAAACAAAGTCATAAAACAAGGCTTTTCAATCCCCCGATGAATATCAGCAGTCTAAATACCCCAGCAAATAGAACATGAAGAGGCCACAAACAATAACCCATCCCAAAGAGATTGTCTAGGATGTTTTAAGCTAGGAAAAAGAAGAAGAAAAGGATGAGCATTAACCCTGACCATGCTCGACCTTGAGGTAAGTTATAAAAAGTTCTTCCTAACTAGATGCACAGGTACGCCTTTGGGGTGAAGTGAACGAAGTCATTTGTTTTACACTTCCACATGCTCTCAAGCTTTCACCTCATACTCAAGACCAGCTGAGCAGTCCTAAAAAGAAAGATATATCCTGTAGGGTTATCAAGGCAGACCTGTTATTTTTATTTTTTTCACGTTAACATGACCAAATTATAAAATTTAAAGTTCTTTTCTTTCTTTCTTTTTTCCATGTGTGAGCGAGCATAAAACCCAAGGATATCGTATTGTTGTTAAAAACACAATAATTTTGAAGAATTCAGTAAATTCCAAAAAAGAAGAATCAACCAAACAGCTCATTTTTCGGCCATTCCGGCAGTAATATCCCTTCCACTCCAGCTGCTGCATAAACTAATTAACAAACTATCGATCGAGCCTAAAAGATTTGAATTGATTTCTATTCTCCACTTAAAAATAAAACTAAAAAATAAAATAAAATAAGATAAATTTGGGTTCAAGAATTCAGGGCTTGATTATTACAACAATAACTGTGAGAAAAATCGGATAATATCATGTAAATTAGGGTGGGGTTGAAAAGGAGAATATTAGAATCGGCTGATTGTGCGTTTCTTTGAATTGCGTTCACGAGCAGCGATTTCATCGGATCCGATTATATACTTTTTTAATTTATTTATTAAAATCGAATTGCGTTCACTAGCAGAGATTTCATCGGATCGATTACTTGTTTTTTTTAATTTACTTAATAAAATGGATTTCTGTCTCTGAATAATAATTACAATAAAATAAATGAAAACACCCATAAATTTTAAAAACAAAAGCATGATAGAAAAGGAAGCACCTGGCAGAAATCTGAAGCCTTAATGGATGCGGCGGTTTCCGAGAGGCGGAAGAGGGAGCGAGGGAGGGAGGGAGCTCGGGCGGGGAGAGGTGAGGAATGTTGTCCCAAAGTGAAATAGATGACTTTATTCTTTTCCAGATTCCTTATAAAAAAAATTAACAAGTAAAGAAGACAAAGTGGTATATCCACTTTTTCATCAATTACTTTAAGATTTTTGGAAGATATGACACAAGAGACAAAGAACATGATTGCTATTATCGACAATTTCTCTGTTTTACAAACACACTTTGTCTTCAGCTGTATTTTCTTACAAAGGATCTTTAGCTATGCATTAGAGATGGACACCTCCAACTTCTTGATTTTCACTCCCATTTAAAAGTTTGAATGCTCATTATACAAATTCTAATAACAGGCAGGCAGCTAAAAGGGCTTGTCGAAGCTTTATGTAATGGCCAATACCCATCACCAGAACAACCTCAGGATCATATATTCTTAGATGCAAGAGTGCCCCACACTCTATAATGGGTGGCAAGCTCCTTGCTTTTCACGTGATGATGCCCCCCTCCCTCTTTCTTTCTTCCTTTTTTTTTTTTTTAAAAAAATCCTTTTTATGCTTAAAATCCACCCACTAATGGGTCGATGAAGTGGCCACTAACAACAACGCAGATAAGATGTTGCTTGTTCTTACAGGGAGAGGAAGCCCAGCTCCAGACAGCAGAAGGGATGAGATCGTTTTCCTTCTTCTTCATCATTAGAACACAGCAATAACTCAAAGCTCTACCATGTCACCATCGCTTTTGATTGCTATCTTCAGTTGTTATACCTACAAATCCAAGAACAATGAATAACTCAAACGTTAATCTTTTTTTTTTTTTTTTGCAAAATAGCACCTAGAACAAAAAATAACACAATTCAAAATTTATTTAAAGAAATAATATAATTTAACCAGTCACAGATTGCGACTCTCTTAAGATAAATTGGCATGGATAAATTT
>Ga0325404_1001629_pt1 | contig 23798 bp, 10 predicted proteins | sample PopdelMetagenome_18_FD_205664 | JGI IMG/M metagenome (GOLD analysis project Ga0325404, IMG submission 205664) | Populus deltoides microbial communities from Bellville, Georgia, United States - Xylem-Control-R1 | ecosystem: Host-associated > Plants > Phyllosphere > Stem > Wood/Secondary xylem...
GGAATTGTTGTCCATTCAATGTTTTTATAAATAGTAAAATAACTAAAATGCCTCCAAGAGAAAAAAAAATAAATGGTGTTGGGTAGGGTATTTAGGTTCTTTTTTATACATAGTAGAATTACTCGTAGACTCTTAAATGCAAGACATTTAATTCATTGTTAGGGTCATTTTAGTCTTTTAATCTTAATTCTTTTTGTTAGTCGTAAGTTTGATCGAGAGTAGTTACATAATTTACTATTAAAATAATAATTTTAATTTTAAAAGCCACAGGCGTGTGCGGTGGTTTCTAGTTGTCAAAAATAGTTTTCTGCCATCTTGGATTATTCTTCGCTATCTCATCCTCCATTATAGGTGGTGTATGTGCTCTAAATCTGGCCAGTGTATTGTCAACAATCTTTTTTTTTCCTTCATTTTTCTTACCCCTATAAATACCCTATGTTTGTTAGTTTTTTTATTTTATTTTATTTTAAATTCAAACATTTGAGTTTTGATTGCTGTTTTTTAGTCATTTTTTCTTTTTTTTGAAGTTATGTTTGTTTTCAATTTAACTATTGATTCTTAATTTGTATATATAAGTTATTTCAATTTAGTCTTTTTATTTTAATTTCTTAATTTTTTCTCTTTGCTTTTTTATCAAAGTTTTTATGGCTTGCAATTTAATCATTTAAATCAAGTTTATGATTTTTGTTTTTTCAATGATAATAATGATTCATTTTAGTCCCTTTTTTATTTTTTTATTGTTTTCTTGGCCCTTTTATCAAAGTCCTTATAGTTTTAAATTCTATCATTCAAATCATGTTCATGATTTTTATTTTTTTATAATAATAATAATAATAATAATAAAATAGTGATGAAAATAATAACATTATTGATGATGATGATAAAAAAATATTAATTAAATTAATAATGATAATAATAATAATAATAATGAAGATGATGATGATTGTAGTTTTAGTTTTTAAAATAATAATAATATTAATAGAAATGCTGCTAATAATAATAATAATAGTAATAGTGATGATATTATTTATTAATAGTAGTAGTTACAATGATTTTGATTTTGATTTTTTAAATTGTTATTTTTAAAATCTTTTTGTGTGATTAAAATTTGTTATTTAAATTTCATCATTTAATATATTTTTTTAGGATTGGAATTCATGATTTTTTTATATTGAATGCTTCAAGTTTAATGACTTAAGTCACATGTTTAAAAAAATTTATTTTTTTTTTAAAAGTTTTATCGTTCTTTTTATTTTTAATTTGTTTTTTCTAGTCATCTAATTTAAACCACGAGTTTGACGGGATATCCTGTGTTGGTTTTGCCCTAATTAATGTTTTTATATGTTTGTCATAAATGTTTTTTTTATGTATGTTTTCACTCATTTTCAATACTGAATATTGATGTTTGTTAAAAAAAATTATCTAGCTTCAAGGTGGAATACCGGTACAGTGGCTAGTATATTTTTACACGAGACCAGTGGTTAGGTGGTCTCATTTCACTTTATTCCTTTTCATTTTTTTTTTCTGGGGCTATGAAATATGACTCTCTCACCTAACAAGATCTTTACCGTAGTCATTCAAGTATCTAGCTTTCTACACCTTGTTTTTAAAATATCCAATTGCATGTTTTTAAAATGGTTAAATAATCAGTCAACATGAAATGTTGATAATAATGTAATTGAAGTATTAGTTACTTGTATGGACTATTAATTACATATATAAAGAAAAAAATATTTTTTTTAAAGGGAAATTTGTTAGTACAATAAGAAAAAACAAATAAACACATTATCTAAAAAAATAATAAAAAACAAGATATAAAAAAAAAGACCTCAATACACTAATCCTAAGTAAAATTAATTAAAAAATGGATTATATTAATTGAAGTTCATTGAAATTAAATTATTCTTTAAATATTAACTAGAGTGTGTTTCTTTGCTAAAATACTTTTCTAAAAATAATTATTTTCTAGTTAGTAGTTTTTTCTTTTTTGATATGTTAAGTAAAACATTTCTTTATAAAAAATAAAATAGTTATTAAGTTGTTGTAATAAGATAAGAGAAATGATAACAATGGTGATAATGATGGTAATGCTAATGATAAAAGTAGCAAAGTGGTAGTGGTGATTATATAGTTACCAATAATGGAGAAGTTTTTCAAAAAAATAAAAACTTTAAGATTATGTCTGGTTTTTTTTATATAGAAAATCAGAATTATAATTTATACTAATCATTATAATTTTTTATATTTATGATAGTGTAAGTATAAATATTACTTTATTTATTTTCATGAAAATCTACTTATTAGTTTCAACAAGAAAAAATTATTGGATTTATACTCCTTGCTAAAAATAGATTAATTAAAGAATTTTTGAAAATATAAAAGAAAAATTTAATGTTCTAGATTGATAAAAAGTCTTATATATAAAATAAAAATACTGTATTATTTATTAACTTATTCTTTTTATTTGAAAAACAATGAAAAACTTGAAAAAGAAAATTATGGAAAACATAAAAAATATGTTCTCTAAACTCAATACAATTTTTAATTTAAAAACTAATAATTTCATTGAGTTCATATGAACTTTGTATTTCAAATCTTTATCATAAAGATTAATTTGTTGATGGATTGTTGAATTTTTTATTCAATTAATAATTCTTGTTTAGATTTAATAACTATATCTTACTATTTCTATGAGCAAACATGATAGAACATCATTACATAATTTTATTGAAGACAACAAACTATTTATAAAATAGCACTAACAAAATAATCACATGATAGTTTATGTAAGAATCAAACAATTATAAAACAAAATACAAATAACTATTTTTTATTGATTATGTTTCTCGTAAAGATACCAAGTACATGACAAAACGAATAGAGATATTAACATTTACAATAAAGTAAAATACTAAATAATAAAAAATAAAATATTATGTCATATGCTAACATATTTGTATTTATAGATAAATTTTAAATCATGTCATTAAAAGTAACATCATATTTAGTAAAATATTGTTAACAATAAACAAATAATTATATGAAAGATCAATTTAATTATGCTACAAAATTGTTATATCAGTAACATAACTAGCAAATTATATAATAGTGATGAAAAATCATGAATATAAATATATTTAATTGGTTATACTTTTAAAATATTAATTACTCAATCATTTATTTCTTAAATTTCATCGTGAAGAGAGCAAACACTTACTTCGGATCTTTTCAAAGTCATGAGAATGTGTTCAATAATAATATTTTGGTAGTGCTGTTTTTTTTTGGATTAACGTGGGTGTCCGGGTTAGCTTGCGAGCATCTCGACTAATCTCACGGGCTCTGAAATTAACGACCATGTAAGCCTCCAGTAACCCTAAGGTTTGTGGGACTCGAACTGGTGACCTCTAGGAAGCAAACTTAGGGCATGACTAGTTGAGCTACATCCCGCAGGGTTGGTAGTGTTGTTATTTTGTTCGACGACAAGTGTATTTTAGATCAACTTGCATGTCAATCAATACAAAGTCTTTTTTCATATGATCTTAAACACACGCCCCACATTAGCCTAATGTATTAGAAGGATTCTAACCCTAATGTTTGAATTCAGAAAATCAAGGAAGGGACATCCTTCTTTAACCAGCATATAAATTCTCTGAGATTATATTAATAGCATTTGATAAAGAGACAAGATAAATGAGATGGAATTATTTTGACGAGGTTGTAGGAGACAAGATCCTGGAGGCGTGACTAATATGTGTCTAGTAAAGTGGATAGAAATAAATTTTTATTCTTGTCTCTATTTAATGGTAGGAGATGAGATAACATAAAATGAGATAATATTTATTTTATGCCTATAATATGTTTCTCGAGCATTTTTTCTTGATATATTGTTTAATCATGGTTTATACATATCTTTTAAATATTTTTTAAACAAATATATTTTCTCCACTCATTATAAATATTTTAGTTTCAAGAAAAAAAATACATTAATTTTTGTATTGTCTTTATATCTAAAAATTGAAATGAAAATTTGAAATTTTTTTCTTGAGGATGATCTTTTCTTGAGGAAAATAAAACATTATTTCTTTAGGTATTATATAATAATAGTATTTTAATATGTGATGTATTTATACAAATTTATAAGATGGAAATTGAATTGAAAAAAAAAATCATAAAATTGTTCCTTATAAGATAATTTCATGTATCATGAAATTGATCTCTAGAGAAATATAATTTTCCTTTTTGTAGCCCTGTTAGAATTTAACACTAATGAATTTATACCTGTTCAAAGCATATATATTGATCCTATGTTTTGGTTTGTAATTTATAGGTGGCTGATTTCTGTAAAGAGAGAATGCATGAAGTTATACTAGAAGAGTGGGATCATGATCAAACAATTGATGGCTGTGAATGGCAGAGAAGATGGGAAGCTACATTTTCTAGTGGTTTTGGGAGGGCTGACAGTGAGGTATTGACCGAGGGAGTTGCCCCCGAAATGGTGGGATCAACAGCAGTCGTTGTTGTGCTATCCGGTTGTCAGATAATTACATCCAACTGTGGTGACTCCAGGGCAGTACTTTTTCGGAGGACTGAAACTATTCCTCTTACTGTTGACCAAAAGGTTATATCTAAATCTTCTAATGCTTTCTGTGCATTATTTTTTAAAGTTATTCATTTAAGTGTTTACCTGCTTTCCCTCCAAAGAATTCTATTACTGGAACTGATATCTTTATCTAAATCATCACCACTCCTTATTTTACGTCACCCGGATGACTGTAAATATCCGTATGATACCCCTTAGTCTTCTGCACTTGTCAAGGCATTTACTTCTACACATCACCTATGGCTCCTGAATAAAATGAAGAATAGAGTTCTAAGATATATGAAATGCAAAATAGAGTATAAGTTTCTCCAATATAGTGTTCTGCGCATATTTTTGGGTACTTTCTAAGGTTAAATGGAAGGCTTCACAACTGCAAGACATTCAAAATGTCAAATTGTCCATTTCCATGTAGATGGCTTAAAATACTTTGTTTACAGCATATACACATACATGTTAGGTGCTCTTTCAAAACTTAACACAATTTTATCTCGTATTAACAAGATTTAGGACATATATTGTTTCTTTTTCAGCCTGACAGAAGTGACGAACTAATGAGAATTGAAGGACAAGGGGGGAGAGTCATAAACTGGAATGGTGCTAGGGTACTTGGAGTCCTTGCTATGTCCAGAGCTATAGGTTTTCTTCTATCCACAAGTCTCTTCATATTAAATATTCTCTTCATCTTTTGCAGAACATTTATTTTTCTTTCATGTTTTGTTGAGTTATCTTGATTAATCATCGTATAATGGTAGACATGATTATGCTATCGTGCTTCTTCCGGTAGCTATGCCTCTTCTATTGTGCTGAAGACTAAATTTCACAAGTTTCACGGGATTGTCAATCTCTACACTTGGACTAAGAATTCTCGTAGTTTTGAATTGCTATGACAAAATAATATCATGTTTCTTTGAGTCCTCATATATAGTACTGTAATTGACCACCTGTCTGCACACAAAAAAAGAATTCTAGATTATTCTAGGTAAACACAAGCACACATATGCACTTATATTTTGGGTCATAGGTAATGTTCCTTTGATTAGCATATTTGAAAACATGTATTTGTTGCTGTTTCCTTTTCATGACTTCACATCTCAATCAGTAATGCTGTTTATACTGGATCAGAAAACTCGTTCATCAGTGTCTTAGGGTGATTGACAACTTTAAAGCCAAGTGTTTGCTGTTGGAATTGCACACAACAATGAGATCCTGGTGCGATTGTCTCATTATCTGTTGAAAGATTGATAAATCACTTTGCTTCAAAATTATTACAAATAAGTAGGGCTTTTATTGAATGTATCATTAAAAATCTTGCAAATTGATCTGATCATCCCTCTGTAAATCGTTTAATGACATTTTTTCCCATTATTTTGATGGTATGGTATAGAAGAATTGTATTTGTTATGTGAATCTCTGGTGGTTGTGCACTTTTTCAAGTTTTGCGAGTCTTGTGGTGTTTCCTTGATGCACCATCCTCGAAACAAGTACTTGACAACATTATTGTTGGTCTGTTATAACTATAGTGCTGCTATGACAGGCATCTTGGATCCTATCCATTTTCATAGGCCGTTGGTTGGGTTTGTCCTTATAGATAATTGACGCTCTTTTGAGGATTCTTAATGGTTTTTATTTTTTTTTTAATAATAAAGAGGGTTCTTATTGTTGTTGAATCACCAACACTTGTTGCTTTGGTTTATAATTAGAAAGGAATATGATATTGAACGACCTGATTCCTATGATATGTCTGTCTTTATATTCCCAGAGACTTCTACATGGAAGGAAGAAAATTCTATAAAAAGTTCTGTGTTCTTTAATTTCTAGAGGTGGTTTAATTGTTTTTTTGTTGTCTATCAGGGAAGCTCAGTACTCATAAATAAACTCAAAATATGAAATATCAAACATGCTCCTTCAAGAATTTTTGGGAATCCATCTTGCCTTTTTGGCTAACTACTTTAGAAGGACAATAGTTACTGAATTTCATTGCAGCTTACTTTCATGTCCTAGGTGATCGCTATTTAAGGCCATGGATAATACCGGTGCCTGAGGTTACTTTCATGACTAGGACTGATGAGGATGAATGCTTGATTTTGGCAAGTGATGGTCTTTGGGATGTCATGACAAATGAAGAGGTGGGAGAAGTTGCTCGCCGGATACTAAGAAGGGGGCGCAGATCATCGTCTGATGGTTTTTCACCAGCACAAATCGTTGCTGATAATCTCCAGGAAATAGCATATGGCAGAAACAGCTCTGATAACATTTCAATCATTGTTGTTGATCTGAAAAAGAGAAGGCGCCAGGTGAGGCAGTCAAGAGGGGACTAGGATCATTTGCACTGCATCCTATTTCCTTGAAATACCATTGTCTCTCCTCTCAAAGTTAGAGCTGAGTTCAATTGTTTGAAGTTCATTGTCTCTGATAGACTGGACTCTCCTCATGTGACTCAATAGGTTTCAGCTCCTATTCCTGACCTGTATAGAACCGGCAGACAACTGCTGCTTCTTAACATCCAGAACTGGTTCACTCACTGTCGCCAGAAGAATAGATCAATCCTTACTTTTAATTGGTTTGATCAAAAAGAAAAAAGAAAGAAAAACTTAATTGAAAAGAAGAAAAGTTGTTGCATGATATTCCTGTAAGCAAGAGGAAAAAAAATGAAAGAGATTGCAAGATCATTCTTGCTTCTGTTTTTCAATTTAAAGTTATTGTTTGCTGTGTGTTGGAAATAACTATCCTGTCTTCAGTCTTAAATGCCAGGGAGGTCGAATAAGATTGAGAGTACTTGTCAAATTGCAGGCATTTGTCAAATCATGAAATTGTGCTGTGTTTGTTTACTTGCAATTTGTGAAAAGCATAATTATCGAAGCTGTTGCAGAGTTTTATAGACTTACTTGTATGCAGCAGGAAAACTAAAGTATTTGGCAACTCTTTAAACAAAATTGAAAGAAAGTGTCCCCCATCCTGCTTTGCTTACCTCCTTTTGGTCCTATCACTCCGACCCCCTCGGTGACCGGAGAAATTAAGAGTGAAGATCCTTCTTGTTGGCTAGCTATGTACTACATAATGCCCTGATCTTCTTGTTGGCTAGCTATATTTCAGGTTTGATTGTTAGATTAACATAACACAATTGGTGTGGCAAAAGTACACTAGACAACGTGTAGTTTCTAGTGGATTGGAACTTAGTGAAGTGGTCTCGAGTGGTAAAATAGGTTTTTTTACGGGATTAGGGGCTTATATTTTTTTTCACAGTAAAATAACCCTCGAAGAAGTAAAACCAATCAACTCCCTTATAAATGCTTTTTTGGAATTCCATTTCTTAAAGCACAATCAAATTACCATGTTACCCTCGGATCCAAAATTTTTAATACTAGACTTGAAGGGCTTTTCTGTATTTTCATTTTGGTTTTTTCATTGTTCTTAATCTCATCTAAGAAAAATTTTGGATTAAAAATTTTCAACACTGGTTTCATTTCTCAAAGAAACCTACCCATTTGTGAAAAACATGAAAGTTTTTCAACATGGTTTTATATTTCTAGGTGACTTGCCTGTTTTTGAATAACATGCAAGTTTTGCAACATTGGTCTCATATCTCTAAGTGACCTACTCGTTTGTGAAAAATATAATTTTTTTTTATCATTAGCCTCATTTCTCCAAGTGACATACTTGTTTGTGAAAAACATGAAAGTTTTTTAGTAGTGGTCTCATTTTTCCAGGTGACCTATCCGTTTGTAAAAAATACAAAGATTTTTCAACATTGATCTCTTTTCTCTAGGTGACCAACCTGTTTATGAAAAACATGAAGATTTTTCAATATTGGTCTCATTTTTTCAAGTGACCTACCCGTTTGAGAAAAACACAAACTTTTCAACATTGGTCTCATTTCTCTAGGTGACTTATCTGTTTAGAAAAACATAAAAGTTTTCATCATGGTCTTATTTTTCCAAGTGACCTACCCGTTTATGAAAAATACTAAGATTTTTCAACATGGTCATATTTCTCCAGGTGACCTACTCATTTGTGAAAAATATTTTTTTTTCAACATTGGTCTTATTTATCTAGGTGACCTACTTGATAAGTACTTAAAAAAAATACATTTTAAGGTTATATATCATCATTATACATTTAAAGTATAATTAAATTCCATAACTTAAGCACATTTTATAATAACAAGTTTGATAATATAAGATATCTTTAATTTATGGTAAATACTCGATTTTAAATGCAAGTTTATAAAACAAACATATCTCAAGACTGATTGATATGTTTAATTATTGAATTTGAGGTTTATGTGAAGAGACAAAAATAGGTGTAGGTTTAAAGAAGAAATCTTAATTGGGCTTGTTCTTTTAAAACTAGAACACCATTCAATTTTCAGTCTATAATTGGAGCTATCGACCTCAGATTTAGGTGTGGTTTAACTTGATGGAAAGCTAAGATGGAGACATAAAACATTCATGAAGATCCCAAGACTCAATACTACCTTTTGTAAGTTCGAATCTTAGCAACAAAAAGGAAGTTTGAATCTGTCATACAACCTATACAATGTTTGGTATTTAGCCCATATCTAGAGTTCTAGAAACCCAAATTATCCCATTCTTTTTTGTTTGGAAATATTAGACAAATATCTACAACTTTCATACAAACCATCTGTTCAGATTATAATGTTATAAATGATATTTTGTCTTGTCATCAAATCAATAGTTAGCCACTGCATCAATATTTCTAAATTTTAGCCTATAAAAGAACATATTTTTTTTTTATATATATTTAGACATCTTGGTTTTCAGATCAAGATCCATGCTCTTGTTTTGTTTATTTGTATTTTTATAATATTCAAGTTTTATTTCATTTTATATTCTTATTAATCTATTGTTTATACTTATCATTTTCTTTATTATACCTAGTTAATTTATATCATAGCTATATTCTTATCTTTTTTATTTATGTTTTTCTTCTTAATTATGTTTAGTTAAGTTTATTTTTGCTAATGTGAAAAGGTTATATTAATGATGTAAGAATAAATATAGTACAAATTTAACATGAACTTTAATATTTAAATTTAAGAAAGTTTGCTTTTAACATGTGTTATAATTGTTATCATAATAAATTTTATGACCCTCCTTGGTAAGTGGTAAGTCTTGATTCGTGGTGTACAATTCTTAGCACAACAAATACTTGATTCTTTCATGGTCTATCGCATTGAGAACTATCACCTATGCTATGAAAAGGATTTTGATTTATTGTTAATATAAGTTAACACCATGAATACTTGACAACATTTACAAGTATTGACATTACTCAAATAAGGTACTTAAAGATAATTAATATGATCATATTAATAACTTAAAATGAGCTATTAATGATAAATCATCCGATTAAAACTTTTTTTGTGTGTAACCTCCAGTTAAGTAATAGAAAGAGTTTAAACTATATTTATTTGAAATACTATTAGTTGATTCTCTAACCTTGATAATTGTTTTATATTTGTTAAATGTTTATATTAACATCACATCTTAAAGATCTCTTTAACTTCTTTTATTTCATTATTTGTAGTTTTGTATACTTAACCTCCTTATGGATTAACCTTGATCTTATCGGGTTATTTATTATTTTGACACTTCTGCACTTGGGACAAGATATCAATTATTTGATTGAGTCAAGTTTTTGGCATTGTTGTCGGGAAGGTAAGGTAGTGTATAAACTATAAATTTTTTTCTTTTTTTTTTCTTTTCACCTTTCACTTTTATTTTTTATTTTGTTCTTTATTTCTCTTTTTTTTTTGCACTCAGATAAAAGTTTGGTCACACATATTAGGTGATAAACTTTCTAGGAAATCTTCATCTTAATTATGTTTAGTTAAGTTTATTTTTACCAAGGTGAAAATGTTATACTAATGGTATAAGAATAAGTATAGTACAAACTCAACATAGACTTTAATATTTAAATTTCAAGAAAGTTTGCTATTAACATGTGTTATAATTGTTATCTTAATAAATCTTATTACCCTTTTTGTTAAGTGGTGAGTCTTGATTCGTGGTGTACAATTTTTAGTATAATAAAAACTTGATTATTTCATAGTCTACCACATGGAAAACTATCATCTATGTTATGAAAGAATCTTGATTGTTGATGATTAAGTTAACACCATGAATACTTAACAACATTTACAAGTGTTGGCGTTACTCAAATAAGGTACTTAAAGATAATTTATATGATCATGTAAATAATTTAAAATGAGCCATTAATGATAAACCATACGATTGAAACTTTTTTTGTGTGTGGTTTCCAGTTAAGTAATAAAAAGAGTTTGGACTATACTTATTTAAAATATCATTAGTGAATCTTTTAACCTTGAAAATTATTTTATCTTTGTTAAATGTTTATATTAATATCACATCTTAAAGATCTTTTTAACTCCTTTTATTTCATTATTTGTGGTTTTGTATACTTAACCTTTTTATGGATTGACCCTAGTCTTATCGGGTTATTTATTACTTAAACACTCTTGCACTTGAGACAAGATATCAATTATTTGATCAAGTCAAGTTTTTGGCATCATTGCCAGGGAGGTAAGGTAGTGTACAAACTATAAATTTTATTCTGTTATTTTCTTTCACCTTTCACTTTTATTTTTTATTTCTTCTTTTTTATAGATTTTTTTTTATTTGCATAAAAGTTTGGTCACACATATTTGGTGATAAACTTTCTAGGAAATAATTTTTTTCTTTTGAAAACATGGTTGAAGATGTAAAAGGTCCATTGGCTTGATATACCTTAATTTTCAAAATAATAAAATCTTCAACCTTGTCTTTCTAAAAATATTTATTACCCATGTTTGAGGTAAATGGAATCATAGTGAGCCATCGCCTTGAACATTAAAAAATAATTATATTTGTTTTGAATTTTCAACAAAAATAAAAGTTTTCAAATCCAAATAATTTTTTTTATTTATCGATGTCAGAGTCGAGAATACTAACTTGGAATGATATACACCAATACCAAAATTAGGAATATCATTTGTATTATTCACTGATACTAGAGTCGGCGATATTTGTATTCATCAATGCTATAATTGAAAATACTCTTAATATTCACCAATGTCAAAGTTAGAAATATTAGCAATATAATTAGAAATAACTTTTAGCTTGACATTCACTGGTATCAAAGTTAAGAATATCATGCATTTTCTTCATGTAATACTTATTAACGCTAGAGTTGAAAGTATTTTTAGTTTAATATTTACCAACACTACAGTTAGGAATATTATAGGCAGACCATCGATAACATAACATAATAGACCCTAAGCAATTTCAGAAAAAACTAGCAAGATAGCCTACCCCAGGTATGTCGATTTAAAGATGATAATATCTTTCATTTAGTGTAACCAATCTTGTACCATAAGATTTGTGTTAACTAGTTAAGGTCTTTGAATACCATAAAAATATGTGGTGACTCTTTAAACAAAACCTATTATTTCAATGAACAAGATGCCATATATCAATTTTTTATATTTTTTTAAGGTTGTCGTAATGTCGAGTAACAATAGAATGACAATTCCACTAGAAATTTTTTTGGACTAAACTTCGTTATTTATCTTTCAATTGCTGTTTTGTTTGTTGTTTTTTTTTTTTTTTTACCTTTATAGCTTTAACGTGCATTCCTATTTATATTTTCATGCAATATTTTTTGAGAGAGCATACACCCTTAACTTTAGGATATATGGAGACGTAACGATACCCTAATGACTTTTTTTCTAGGTAAGACTCGTGACACCATCAAACTCTCTCTTGATTAATTGCTTGGTAGTGGTTGGTATGCCAATATGATATTATTCCCAATCTCTGTCTTTACACTTATTGTAAATCTCATATTAAACTGAACTTTCAAGGATGGTCACTAAGCATGTAAGAGACCATTAAAACCATATAGTAACATATCCTCTATACATATAATAGCTAAAACCTACCCGTATATTGTACCTTATGTAAATAACATCAAGGCAAGCCCAGCAGGTAGCATCCTAAATTTTAAGACTTTTTGGTGTCAAATGACTGTCACATAGATTCTACAAGAGTCTAAGCTAATAAAAGTTGATTGCGGTGGACAAGGATCCTTTTGTTGGTATGATAATGACACTAGGTTCTAAAATACATAAGTGTTGACCATTATCACCCCCTTGAAATTAATTTACCTTTTCTTTTCCTCATCATCATTATTATGCCTTATATTTATTAATTTTGCAAAAATTACTTGGAATTCACATACAAGCAAAATATAGGCCCTCTAAGATCCAAATCCCTTTTAGAATCCATCCAAAGAAATAAAAGCATATACATAATGATAAAAGAGATACCCACTCTTACCAGCCTTCATGAAAAAACCCAGCAAGCCCTCTTCATGAAGATACCATAAGATACTCCAAAGCATTCAATAAAAAACCTTATTTCGAGTACTAGATATAGAGAGTACCATCATCCTCTTCCCCTCAACACCAGAAATAAAAAGTGCCTCTTTAGAGCTCCTATATGTTGAGAACCCTGAAATAGTTGGCGCCAATATTGAAGAGCTAAAAGTAAAGAAGAGGAAAATAATTATAAAACTAGTGACACGATCAAAGAGTTGATGTCTTATCCCAAGTGCAGGAGTGTCAAAGTAATAAATAACCCGACAAGACCGGCGTCGAACCACAGGGAGGTGAATTATATAAATTACAAACAATAAAATGATATTGATGTTGAAGAAAAGTTTGAGATGTAATAATGATGAAAAGATTAAACAAGGATAAAACAGATGTCAAGGTTAGAAGATCCACTAATGGTATTTCAAATAAATATAATATAAACTCTTTTTATTACTCAATTGGAAACCACACACAAAGGAGGTTCCAATCGGATGATTTATCGTTAATGGCTCATTATAAAGTATTAACATGATCATATTAATTATCATATTCAAGTAACACCATACTTATAAATATCATCAGGCATTCATGTTGCTAGCTTATGTTAACAATAAATCAAGTTCCTATCATAATAACGATGTTGGCCGAAAACTATGAAGGATCAAACATTTGATGTACCAAGTGTTATACAACACAAATCTATATTAACCATTTAACAAGCAAGGTATTAATAATTAGTAAGATAAAAAGATAAAACATGTTAATAACAAACTTTCTTGGATATAAACATTAAAGTTCATGTTGAGTTTATATTATTAGGTTCTAACACCATTAGTAAAACCTTTTCACCTTGATATAATTAACTTAGCTAAACATAATGAAGAAGAAAAACATAAATAAACAATATAAGAACATAAACATGATATAAGTTAACTAAGTATACGAAAGGAAATGAAAAGGGATAAACAAGAGATTAATATAACATGAAAGAAAACTTGAATATTACAAAGATATAAAGAGAGAAAGCAAGAAAATGATTTTGATCTGAAAAATAATATGACTAAATACATGGCAAATGCCTCCTTTTATAGGCTAGGATTCAGAACTATTGATTGGTAGGCAACCATTGATTTGGTGGCTGGTTTTTGACATTGTTGGCTGCTGGTTCTTGATATTGTTGGTAGATTTTTGATATTATTGGCTGACCAAAACATCATTGCTAACATCAGAATTTGAACCCTTTGTTCTATGAAAGCTGTGGGCAATTGTCTCAGCTTTCCAACAAAAAAAAACAGAGCTCATTTGGACTTATAGGACTCAAGATATGAGCTGAAAACCGAACAGTGTTTGAGTTGCAGGACAGGTTCCGATTTCTCTGTTGTTGCTAAGATTTGAACTTGAAAACGACAGAATTGAGTCTTGGACTCCCATGAAAGTTTTAGGTCTATGTCTTATCTTTCCATCCATATAAAGTGGACCTAAATCCGACTTCTACAACTCCAGTTATGATCAAATAATCGAATGGTGTTCTAGTTTGGAATTGAACCAGCATCTCTTCTCTTAGCCTAGTCCTCCTTTTGTCTCTTCACTTTCAATAGTTAATCACATTAATCAATCCTTTGAATTGTCAGATATACCTGCATTCAAAACAAACATTTACCATAAATTAAAGATATATTATATTATCATACTTGTTATTATAAAACATGCTTTAGTTAGGGAATTTAACGATACTTTAGTGCAATACGATGATATAATGCCTTAATGAGAATGCACTTTTAAGTATTAATCAACTAGCCTTAACAATAGTAAGAAGTGAAAGAGATGATTTACTAGGTCTGCTATATGAACAACATCATCTTCTTCAGAAACTACAAGATAAACTAAAGGCCTTGTCAAGGGTTAAGATGGAATGGGATCGTTAAATGATTCATATGGCATAAAAAGAAGTCATGAGAAATGAACAACTAAAGGATTTCTTTGAGTCAATAACATGAGATGGTTGCAGGCTCTTAAAAAAGTAAAAGGTATCTTTAGCTGCAATTTTAGCAACAAATAATTATTGGAACAAGCTTTCATACCCAACTTTTTCATTGATGAAGAGCTATTTTTTAAGCATCTAAATTATATAGGGGATTATGTGCTAAACTTATTTTTTTACAAAATAATAATGCTCCCAGTACTTGTACTTGTCACATGTATTCTAACACAACTCAAGGCTGTTAATAGGGATACAAAAAAAGTTTGCTTGAGTAGCCCTCAAGCATAACTTACACTAGTATCTGTGTTATAAAAAATCTCTCCTAAAGGAACAAATCAAGACATTCTCAAAAGACTTCTTAGATTATAGAAGTGGTATATGAGTTAATAAAAAATCTCTTGAAACTATATAGGAAACATTCAAGAATGCTAGAACTATTTATTTACCAAAAAAATACTAGGCGAGAATCTTGTAACCAAGCTGCATGAAATATGCAAAAAGCAGAGTCTCAAAGTTGAATTTGACGATTCTTGGGATGAAGGCTAGAATGTAAAAGTCCTCATCAATGGCCAATTTATGAGTAAATGAGACAACAACCTTAAAAAGGAAATTGCTCACAATAGGGCACCTAAGAACACATTAGAGAAACTAAAGAAGACTTGGGAAGGCAAGGAACATATATGACATATGCACGCGATATCAAACTTTTTTGAAAACTTGTTTATGTAATATGGGTTTTTTAGTTTTAGGGACTATATTACACTTTTATTTTCAATATCTTCGTCTATGTTATTATTATTTTGAAATGAAGAGATGTTATTATAAAAGTATCATTTGACATTTTATTTTTCCTCTTTACTCAAATTAATACAATGGTATTTATCAAAATGGTTGAATTTCAAAATGCATCAAGACGCTAAGAAGCACCTTCACCTTTCCAAAACACCATGACCAACTCAGTTTTATAAAAAAATCTATTGTTACACATTTTTGGGTTCCCACACAAAAAATGAGAAAATACAAAAAAAAAATATATCAAAAAAAAGATTTGGAAGAAATCCAAAAAATAATAGGAGCGAGAAAAGGATACTGGAATGCCGAAAAAAGGTCAAAATTGGTTGAGGAGGTTCAAAAATGCAAAAGGTTGAAATTTGACAGTATATGTTTTTTTACTGATGAGAGCCCTGTTGACAAAGAAAATTCAAGTTGAGGAAGAAAAGTCTAAAATTAGATGTTTATGGACTCAATTAAATTTTATCTAAGGTTAAATTAAATCTATGGAAGGTTTGATTGTAAGAAAAATTGATTTTTTAAGTTAATTTAGGCTTTTATTTGAAGAAATTAAAGTTCTGAGGTCCAATTATAATTTTGAAGAGTTGATTTGGTCAAATCATAGGCTTAATTGCATAATTATTGAAGTTTAATGGCCAATTAGGGACTTAATTGAAACAATCTGAAACCAAGGACCAAACCGGAAAAGGCGCTAAAATCAAAGGATCCAATTACCTTTTCCCGAGGGGGTTGATTACAAAATTGTAAAAAATCTAAGGACCAAATCAGAAATATCATTTTGAAATTAAAAATGGCGCTGTTTCATTAAGAATTACTGCGCACTGTTCACTGTCGTCAAGCAACGATTTCTGCAGTAAAGATAGTAGCGGTGGAGGAGTTGCTTCAAACAGGGGAGCATGTCTCACGCCGACTGTTACCTTCACTTCAGCCATAACAGTCTTGAGTGGCTTTATTATCAGAAAACGCATGCATTACCAGAGATATAAAACCTGAAGGAACAAAAAAGAGCAGGAAGAGAAAAAAACAGAGAGAGTGACCGGGGGGGCAGAAACACAGGAAAAAAAAGAACGAAACAGGGAGGAAAACGAGAGAGGAGAGGTGACAGTGAGGAGAAAAACAGGAGGGAGACAACTTAGGAGAGCGTTAAAAAAACTAAGAGAGTGGAGAAATAGTAAGAAAGCATAAGGGAGGGAAGAGGAAGGAGAAAAAAGAAGCAAACCAAATGGAAGTAGAGGACACGGTGAAGCAGAGAACACAACACCACCATCGTCTTCGTCTTCTCAAAACCAGGTATGTTCGTTAGCATCTTGTTTTTGAAATTCATAAAAAGGTCACCTCATCACAAACCATCAAAAGATATTCCTAAAATCAGAGATTAAAATTGACACAAAGAACCATAGAAAAAGCCATTTTAATATTTCGACGGGTCAATTTCTATTTTCAAAATACAAGATAATCAAAGGACTGCATGTAGTGAATAACGTGTGTTGGGCCTTTGACCAAAGAAGCTTGAATTTCAAAAATATTTTTAAAAAAACTGACATCTCTCTTCATTTCAATAATTAGACAATTTAGACATGATCTTTGAAATATGAGAGTTGATTCCCGAACAAGAAAGATTGTCAAACAAGAAGAGCATCGATCAAGTTTGCAAAATCCTTGATAAAAGTGACATCAATACTTCTCGACATTTTTTGAAAAGTTGAACAGCCGGAGGCAATACAGTGGACCTTGAAAAGGAAAAACAAGCAGTATTCAGATTAGCTAGGGGGCAATAAAAAAATAATTAAATGATGAATCAGTGAAACTGAGGACAATGGTGTTGAAAGGAAGATAATAAGATGAACGAGTACTAGAGGCAAGTCAATGGCTGATTAACAATCTAAAATGAGGATGACACTAGAAAATCTCTTGATGAGTGCTAGTAGGATGCACACAACTAATCAAAGAACGATTCTCGAAAGAATCCAGGAGATGAAATGATTTATTAAGCTCTTTCATGATGAATCAAGCAACACCACACTTGTAAGTGTCAAGCTTGATAAACAGTGACACCAATAATCATCGAAGACAGCCTTGGATAGGAGTTGCATTTACAGTGAAGTGGATGACTAGCACATGAACAGGCCAGTACATGGAAAGAGCAAATAAAGCTTTGGATAGCAAACAAAGGCACCCTATGACGATGAAACATCAAAGAGGGGGGACCTATATTTCAAATCAGGTAAGGATGCATGCATGTCATCTAACCTTAAAGCATTGCACACATATTTTTTATTCATCACAGGAAAATCCTCAAAGAAGTCCAGCAAGATTGAAAAAAAAAAAGAAAAAAAAAGAATCATTGAGCTGATAATAACAGAGAATCATGGTTGTGACCCTGGAACAGGAAGAAGATGAGATAAACCTTACTGTTAGGAAAATCTTAAAGAACTAAGAAGATCAACCTTGTTATCATTAGGAGTCTTCAGGTCAACCTTGCAATTAGGAAGCACCAAGTTTTCCAACGTTGTCATTAAGAAAAATCCAGTTAATTTTAGTTATCAGGAAGGACACATGTCAACCCTGCAATTAGAAAGGACAAATGTTAGTCCTGCAAAATCACAAAAATAAAAAAAAGAAAGAAAACATCAAGTGAAAAGTTTGATCAAACCTTATCATCATGAAGAAAAATGAGAAAAACTCTACCATCAGGAAATTCTCAAAAAAAGAAGAAGAAGAAGAAGGAAGCAAGTTCAAACTTTGCCAACATAATGAACATGTGTGGGTAGGTCGCCCATAAAAATAGACTAATGTGAGTGTGAGGGCAGGTCGCCCATGAAAATAGACCGTGTGAGTGTGTGGGCCGGTCACCCTTGAAAATAGACTAGGATGAACATATGTGGGCAGGTCGTCCGTGAAAATAGACCAATGTGAGTATGAGGGCAGGTCACCAGGAAAATAGATCAAGATGAACATGAGTGGGTAGGTCGCCTGTGAAAATAGACCATTGGGAGTGTGAGGGCAGGTCGCTTATGAAAATAGATCGTGTGAGTGTGTGGGCCGATTGCACGTGAAAGTAGACCAATGTGAGTGTGAGGGCAGGTCGCCTATGAAAATAGACCATGTGAGTGTGTGGGTCGGTCAACCCTGAAAATAGACCAGGATGAACATGTGTGGGCAGGTCGCTCGTGAAAATAGACCAATGTGAGTGTGTGGGTCGGTCGACCCTGAAAATAGACCAGGATGAACATGTGTGGGCAGGTCGCTCGTGAAAATAGACCAATGTAATGTGAGGGCAGGTCGCTCTTGAAAATAGACCGTTTGAGTGTGTGGGTCGGTCGTCCCTGAAAATAGACAAGGATGAACATGTGTGGGCAGGTCGCCTATGAAAACAGACCAGTGAGTGTGTGTGGGCAGGTCGCCCAAGATAATGAGATCATTTTCTTTTTCTTTTTCTTTACAAGCTTACTATACAAGACATTGATGATGTTTTGCTTCGTAAGTATTGTAAAGAGAAGGCATTTGTTGTTACCCATTTTTTGGTTCCCCACAAAAAATGAGAAAATACAAAGAAAAATATATATAAAAAATATTTAGAAGAAATCCAAAAAATAATAGGAGCGATAAGTCATTTTCAGTTCTTTAGAGAACCATGGAAGGGAGATTATCTCACCAACTCACACACACAAAGTGCAGCAAACAAGAAGTTTTATTAATCCGAATTGTCTAACTTGCATGTTTGGTTATGCTTTTATTTATACTAACTTTAGACTTAAATAAATCCTAATGGACCCCCCTTAGGTGGACTCATATGAGGCCCACTTACAATTGACCCAAATAAGTAATAATAACCCAAAGACTAAGAAGAAAATAATAAAAATCCAAAAATTAATATCCTAAATATGTTAGAATCAGATTTGTCACCCTTAAGAAGTCCCAAATAAACTAGGAAATCTGATTTGAATGTAGAATTAATTATGAAATCTTCTTTCCTTATTGTAGCTAGGATAAATAAAGAATCCTTGTAAAAAAAGGATTTTGAAACATTTTTTAATCCTTGCCACGCTTGGAAACTATGTTGCAGCTCATTAAAGATCTTTGTAGAATTATGAGATTCTCAAAACAAGCTGCCACATCTTTTTAGGAAAAAAATCTTAGCCAAATAGAAAGTCCACAAGTTAGAAGGAAGTAAATAACAAAATTTGTACAGCCTCTATTGACCTGTATTGCGATGCTTTCCCGAACTCCGATTAACCTGAAATTTTAACCTAAGGTAGGAGAACATGTTAGCAGACCCAATGTAAAATGTTAGCCCGATCCAACAGTTGAGAATTATGATTTTTTCTGTAAAACTGGATAGTTACATATTTTACATTAAAATCTGAATTGACCCTGCGTGGATCGTATCAGTCAGTGAAGTCAGACCTAACACAATTAGGGGTGAGCAAAAAAACTGAGAAACTGATTAAACCAAGAAAACTGAGAAAAAAATAACCGAAAAAACCAAACCGAAAAAACAAACTGATTAAACTGATTATTTTTTTTAAAAAAAAGTTTGGTTCGGTTTCAGTTTAAGAAACCTGAAACCGACCAAACCCTAACCAAACCAAACCGATTCAGTTAAGGGGTACTATAAATACAAAATTTCTTAACCCTAGCAAGCAATACTCGTCTTCTACGTCCAGCCGCCCCCTCTCAACCCTCACAAATTAACAGAATCACAATTCATTAATTCAGTGTTCATAGATCTTTCATCTTTCTCAAGTCTCAAACTCTCAATCTCAGAATCTCTCACACTCTCAGTCGTCCAGCCGCCCCTTTTCAACCCTCACAAACCATATAAAAATAATCAATCTTCATCTCCATCCTGAGTCCCTAACTCTACAAATCTAGACAAACCAGCCATATCCCTCTCCTAGTCTCCCACACAGGCATGACACCCGACCCGACCCGACTTAACTTCCAGATCTAGCAAACCAGTCCCCTCCCTCTCACACCCGACCCGACCTTGAATCTTGTCACACCAGGTATGATTTTTTTTTCCTGTCAATCTCTATTTTTTTTAAAAAAAACATTTGCTCTGTAGTGTGATCTGTGTATTTGGGATTTGTGAACACTAGAGCTCAACAGTTACAAGATCTTATCCAGTAAGTAACTCTCTTTTACGTTTTTATATGGTTTTTTGAGTGCTGGGTTTTGTTTGTTTTAGATGGTTGTGTACTGGGTGTTGATAAAGTTTAGATTTTTGGATTTTGGGTGGTGTTTTTTCGGATGATTGTGCTTTGTGTGTTGAAAAATATGGGATTTTTAAGGGTCATGTGCGTGTTGGTGTATTTGGGTTGTTATGAAACAATAATTTAATATGAGTTGGACATGTTTGAAGATGAAAGGTGCTGCATTTTTATCTATTTAATCCTGCAAACTCAGAACCATGAGGGTTTGTTTGTGTGGATCCTACAAACAGATTAATGCTTGCAAAAATGAAGATTCTTCTAGCTTTCACATAGATTTGCTGAGAAGCAGTTGCGGGCGGTGAGGGACGTTGAGGTACATTTCTTGACTACAGCTAAATCTTAGAAATAATTGAATCACTGTGGCAAACTTCAGCTAAAAGTGTTAGACATTGCAGCATGCTATTCATCAAGCTATTGCTTCACCTCAACAAATAACCATCCATAGCTTAAAAACATTTACAGTGTATAGACTAGACTTCTTCCAGAGTTGATTTTGTCAATTCACAACCAAATTAATCTTGGACATGGCAAGGGTCACCTTCTTATTTTATTCTCTTGTCGATAATGTTTTGGTTTCTAGGCAGTAGTACCTAGCATTCTTGAGATAACTGATGAGCTCTTCTTCAAGAGAACTATCAATATCCTAGCTTGCATTATTGTGAAGCCAGGAATCGATTAGCTATGAATTTTGTCTAACCAAAAATCAAAACTGCATTCATGTAGTTTCTATTTTCTGATTAACAAAAGGCCATAATCAGCTGTTGTTTTCCATTTGCTGTAAGTGTAGCAACCGCTTTTCTTTTATTTTCCTTCAATGGAGCACCGAAACAGATTAATCCTGCAAACTCGGAATCATGAGGTTGTGTAGTCCATTGGTTTGCTTGCAAATGTTTTGTTAATTGTTTCTTTGCACTTAACCTATTTTTGGTAGAATGGATTGGAAAGTAATTGATGCAGTGGAAGGAGGAAATGATGTTCCTGTTATGGAAAGAAGTGGGAATCATTTGAACACATCCAATGTGAAGTGTTTTATTTGATCTGAGAGTAAAATCTTTTCTTCCCGCAATTTCGAAGAGTAGTGTTATAATTTTTTTTTGTTAATGTTACCTTGAGTCAGGTAACTTACACCTTTTATTTTGTTTTTATGATTTATTAATTAAAGTGTTTGCAATCATCTAATTAATATGTCTAAGTTTTTGTTTTGTAGAATTTGATGGAAAGTTATATCCAGTAACAGATGATAATTAGTTCAAAAATTAGTTTGATGGTAAAATACTACCTTTTGTTTTTACATATTGTAATTTATTTTATCATGTTATAATTTTAGATTTTAAATTCTAGGTTTTGATGTCAATGGTATTAAGGAATCAAAGTGCAATGTTCTTGTCATCTTGATATGCTTTTCGATTGGGATAATGTGCAAAATGAAGATTTATATTTATTGCATGAAGTGTTTTATTTTTCATGACAAGGTTATTTGTTGTTTAAGCCCTTTTAAAGGCAGTACTTTGTAATTTAAATTTTAACTTTGTGTGTTTGTTATTTAAACTCTGATGCAGGAGAGTCCAAAACATAAATATTAAAAATTAATTTTAAACACAATATTGACACTAATAATTTAATATAAATGAATATTTAGTGATAAAAAGATTAAATATATTATAGAATCTTGTAACAAAATGAGATATTAACATTAATTACAAGCTCATTAGAAAGCCCATCAGAAAACCTAAAACAAGCTAAAAAAGGCCTAAATAAAAAAATTCAGTTTTTCGTTTATTATGTAAAATTAACCGAACCGAATCGAAACTGGTCGATTTGAACCGGTTCCAGTTAGAAATTTTCAATTAAAAAATTTTTTTAGTTATTTTTTTAGATAAAAACCGAACCGAACCGAAAATAATCACCCTACAATGAACTTTTTCAAGGGAAGGTTTTTCAGGGGAGTTGGTGAAAACATGGCCTGCAGCTTTGTAACCATCAGGAGCAGTCGGGAGCGAAATGTAGCCAATACCTTCTTGCTTGATTTGCAAAGATTTACTGCTCCAAACCAGAGATCTATTGGGTTCTTCAAGGCTTCGCCTGTCTCATCTTTCTCTGCAAGAACCCACCCATGTAGCATCCTGTTGTTGGGCTGGCTGTAGGATCCCAGCATAGAGAAACTTTGTGGCAATTGTGCTGGCTCCAAAAGGTAGCTCCATGGTTATCAGGTCCCCCTTCAATTGTGGCCCCAATTTTGTTAAGAGATGATATCTGGCACACTTGTAATACACTTCTTAGGTCAATGATTCCTTTCCCAAAGCCTCCACCTGTACATTATTCATGCATTTAACAAGTACAGAGATCAATTACTAAGAAACAGTAAACAGCTAGCAAGATTGTGTTGAAATAGAAGATACGTTACATATAAAAGTAAAGAAAACTGAAGAACAAAGACAAAAGAACAGAAATAGAAAACCAACCTTGTGGCCAAGATAGTAATGGAGAAGGAAGCTTGAAAGGGGTATCAATGGGCAGTACTTTTCTTTAGGCTGAGGTACGATTCCCCATTGCTGATTTGTTCAGGTCAAGAAAAAAAAAGTTTGAAATTAATGAAAATGAATTAAGTATATTAAAGGACTTGTACAAAGGGATTAACCCAGCAAGAATGTTCTCTCTATGACTATGAGACAACTGCTTGAGGATAAATGTTGAGAAAATAACCCGATATATATAACTTCGAAGATAGGACCTCAAGTAAAAATAACGGCAGCCAACGGATATCATGTGCAAGGAAGACAAGTGGGTATTTCTCCGGTTTGAAACCTTATTCCA
>Ga0325404_1001631_pt1 | contig 23770 bp, 12 predicted proteins | sample PopdelMetagenome_18_FD_205664 | JGI IMG/M metagenome (GOLD analysis project Ga0325404, IMG submission 205664) | Populus deltoides microbial communities from Bellville, Georgia, United States - Xylem-Control-R1 | ecosystem: Host-associated > Plants > Phyllosphere > Stem > Wood/Secondary xylem...
AAAAAATATTTATCCATAAAATTCCTGACTTGAGCTTAAGAAATTGGTAGGAAGATGAATGAACTTGAGTTTTTAACATTAAAATCTAATAACAATCCAAAAACTTTTAATTTTTTTTTTGTCACCAGCTCAAATGGTTAAGTTTGTTGGGCTAGCAAGAAGAAATCATCCAACGCTTGAGTCATAAGTCAGTAACAATTAATAAGGAAAAAAGACTTGTTATGCACATAAGTGGCCTAGATCATCGGGAAAAAGTTCTAGCTATGTGAATTAAGATTGTTTCCAAAGAAGAAAATTCTTTCTTCTCATATAATGTTTGTTTACACGGTACCTTTACCTTTTAAAACCAACCATCTAAATATTATGTTTGATAAAAAAAAAAATAAAAAAAAGCGTTTGACTGTGTTGTGTGGAACCCATGCATTTTGGGTTGATACCACCGGTTCCGCACAGCAGCTGAGAGCTGCTTTTCTCGCGACTGCCAGGTGAATTAAAATTTATATGGGTACTGTTAATGTAAACAGTGTCATAATTCTACATACATGGAACTGTTCACATGAACAGTATCTGCACTATTTATTGAACCGTGTCTTGGTAAAAATTTTTTATTTTTTTAAAATTTTATTTTACTCGAAAAACTAGTAATTAATATTATTTAATAACACTATATAAATTAGAAGAACATCGCATGATGACATAACATTTATGGAATTTGATCGCAATTCCAATTTTGTTTTTGATGATATTTTACCTGATTTGTTTGCACGCTAAAAAAATCATGAAAATTATAGTTTTTATTAAATGAATTTCATACGTGATGAAATTGTAGATAAGTTAATGGAATAATAAAAAAATATTTGATATAAAATATTATTTATTTAATGATGTAATAATGGTAGTTAAATCTATAATATTTAAATTAAAAATCATCAATATTAATATATATATATATATATATATATATATTAATTATTTTATAACTTCAATTTGAAAAGCATGTTTAACCAAATACATTAAATTATTTTTTATTCAATCTCAATTTTAATCATAGTTTTAACCAAACATATATAAATATCAAACTAACATTAACTAAAAATATTTTTTATAAAACAACTTTTTTCAAATCACAACCACAAAAACTATCACAGTACCTAACACAGTCAGTTGTGTTATATTATGTTTTTTTATTGACTTTTCCTAGAGTTTATATATTCAATCAATTTTTTCCATACATGGGATGAATGTTAATTAAAGAATATATTGTTTAAAAAATAAAAAAATTATAAATATTTCTTTTGAATGCAAAAATAAATACAACCTTAGAGATAATCATTTGAGATAACTATCTAATCACTAATCACTAAGTTTACGCCATAATGTCTGAGAATCAGTGCCAAGGTGGGCTAGGCCTGGACAAAACGTGTTGGGACACTATCAAATAGGGCCCTACCTTCAGAGCATCTAACGCTAAGTGGCAACCATGCACTTAGAAATATAAATTGTATATTGATCATAGAAGTAGAAGTTGCATAATGGTTTTTTTTTTTTTTTTTTTTTTGTATCAAGGTAGTTTTTATAGTTGTAGTTTTAAAAAATTATTTTATAAAAAATATTTTTAGTTGAGATGGATTTAGTAAAATATATGTTTGGTTAAAACTTTGGTAAAAATTGAAATTGAACAAAAAGTAATTTAATGCGTTTGGTTAAGAATACTTTTCAAATTGAGGTTATAAAATAACTAAAAATAACATATATTAATATTGATGGCTTTTAATTGAAATACTATAGATTTAACTACTGTTATTATATCATGAAATAAACAATACTTTATATAAAGTATTTTTTAATATTCCATTAAACTATCTGCAATTCCATCACATACAAAATCCATCCGACAAGGATTACAGCTTTCATGGCTTTCTGAGCGTGCAACAACATCAGGTAAAATATCATTAGGAACAAAATTGGGATTGCGATCAAATTCTGTAAATGCTACGTCATCATGCGATTTACTTCTGATGTAATTATGTAGTTCCATTGAATAATGTTAAACACTAGCTTTTCAAATAAAACACAATATCTGAGAAATTTTTTTGGATTTTACTAGGTCGGACCTGGTTCAATGCATTTAGGTTTGGGCCGAACCCGTTCCGGCCCATGAATAGTGGAGACGCTCTCCACTGTTTTGCAAAGTGCACTGTTCACTTTGCAAAACAGTGGAGACGAGGAAAATCCAGCAGAAAAAGAAGAAGGGAAAGGGGAAGGGGAAGAGCAATGGAGACGAGAGGGTTGTTTTGGAAAATTTTTACAATGGTTTCATTGTCATTTGGCAAGAGACGAGAGAAAGGAAGAGTGAGGAACAAGGGTGAAAATTTAGGAAATGGCAGGACTTTTCCAGATCTGAATAATGAAGACCTCTCAAGTTGTTTTGGAAAATTTTTGCAATGGTTAATTATCTACACTGTTGGTGAAGGAAAAAAGAAAATACGCTCTCACGGAAAGCAAATCCAAATTGCTTTTCAAGAAACTGAGTTCCAGCCTCAGTTTCGGGTGGGACCCACAATAATAAAAATGTGGTTAATATCTAACCAAACACTTATAAATAAGAAAAATAAAAATGTGGTTAATATCTAACCAAACACTTATAAATAGCGTTTTCCTGTAAATATAGCCGCAACGCCAAACACTCTTATAGTCTACCTATTATATATATAGAAGTCCTTTTCTTTATCAATAAATATAGGTAAACTCAAAGTCATATAAACTTTTCTTTATCTTTATAATGCTTTCCTTTTAGTTTGTCTATGCTTTGATACTTACGTTTTAAATCTAGAAATTGGATAACTTTTTAAGAAAAATTTATTTAAAATTAATTTGTTTATATTTTTAGTTTATTTTGATATGCTGATATTAAAAATAATTTTAAAAAAATAAAAAATATATATTATTTTAATATATTTCTAAGTAAAAAATACTTTGAAAAATAATCATTACCACATTTTTAAATAACCTATGAATAACTACAGACTTAATGGACTGGAGAGGGTGCTTAGGACTTAGAGTGTAGTCAATTGTTGCAAGTGTTTGGAAATGTTATAGTTTTTTATTTATTTTAAATCTATTTTTTATTTGAAAAAAATAATAAATTAATATATTTTTAGTGTTTTTAAAAATATGTTAAAAATAAAAAAATATTTTTAATATATTTTTCAAGTAAAAAATAGTTATAATTGTCTGTCATGTTAGATATTTTAAACTCGTTTATTTCCCTTAATTTTTACTCGAGAGGGACCATGTAATGAGATTTGCTATCATGATAAAATATTATTTCTATTATTAGGCTATAATTAGGTTAGCTTTTAATATGTTCAAAATCAAATTAACCTAATTTTTATGACAAGTCATGATATATAGGACACTTAGTTTGATTGTTTAAATTAATTAGACTCAATGTTGACTCGGTCTTATTTTAAACACAACTCATGTAAATTCTTCCATCAGCCACCAAATAAACTAATGGTATATATATTAGACTTTTTTTTTCCCATCATTATAAGTTTTCATGATACAGCACAAATTTATTCTCACTAAAAACTTAAATACGTAATTAAGAAACACATTTAAATTAGTTCATAAGCTAACTCGAAAACCTAATTAAGCTCACTGATAATTAAGCCCAAATGAGTTAAGCTTATGTTCTTGAAAAAAACATCATGAACTTCTATAAATTTAAAGGCTTGTGTCATCTATAGCATAATCTGTCTTAGGTCATAGAATATTAGTTGAAGGAGCTTAAAACAACTCTGAATCCTCCACTGTTTGCAAATATACGGGGAAAAAACACTTTTGGTACTATGATCAGTTTATATATGTGTTTTAATATTTTTGTTTGATAAATAAATTTAATTTTTTGATTTGTTAAATTGAATCTTTACTTGTTAATATTACGGTATTAATTATTTTCTTAAACTATTTTAATACAAATTCAGTAACTTGAATGTATTATATCAAATAATTGTATCTTTGTTTTTATTTTACTTTATTTCTAAGTTAATAGAGCATTTATATGTAGATGTATATGTATTGTATTTTTAAAATATTTTTTTTATTAAAGTGAATGTTCGGGTTAATTTGTACACACCTCGACTAATCTCACGGGCCCTGAAGTTAACGATCATATAAGCCTCCAGTGATCTTGAGACTTGTGGGACTCGAACTAGTAATTTCTAGAAAGTAAACTTAGAACCTGATCAGTTAAATTATACCCCTTGATGTTTATATTTTTAATACATTAGTTGGATGGGTGAGTACAAAGCCACAACTAATGAATATTCATGTATTTGATTTCTAATATATTAGTATTCGTATACAAAAACAAAACAAATAAATATCTTATTCATTATTTAATTCATCAAGTTTCATATCTATTATCTATATGATATTTACTATTTAACGTAAAATATAAAATTAAGTATATATATACTTATAAAATTATCTTGACCCTAATCTAGTTTAATCATTTTTATTTTTATTTTGCTTTTATTCCTTTGATAATTACAATTTATATCCTTAGTCAATTCAAAATTTAAAATAAAATGAAAAGATGGATGTGCATAATATAACATAACCACATAAGCAATAGATCAATCATCTAAAATTGAACAATCACATATTTTTTTCTTTCCTCTCAAAGAACACAAAATCTCATCAAAATAATAATAGAAAAAAGAAACTAATCTACTTGCCAAAGCAAACCACTACAGAAAAACAACACAGTATTCAACAACCCGCTTTTATGGTTGATTATTCGACAACCCCTTTTTGTGGTTTAGTTATGAAATTTGTGGGGGAAATATGGAGTTGCCGTGAGAGAATAAATTGACAATGAAAAAGAAATTGTTAGTGCCATAACCAATTTTAGATTATATATATATATATATATATATATATATATATATATATATATGACACAAAGAGATAAGTTTTCGAGTTGAAAAGACCAAATACCAGAAGAATAACCAGATTGAGAGAATTCAACAAGATAATATAAAGAAAGAAAAAAATATTGAGTTTCAGATCCAAACTTGACCAAAATTAAAAAAATTAATTAAGTTTAAGGATTTAATAAAATTTCTAAAAAGTTTAATTAACTTATTTAAGGACTTAATTAAAGCAAAGATTGAGTATGAAAGCCAATTGAGAAAAAACAATTAGAAGAATTAATTAAGTTAAAAGACTTAATTAAACTTCTAAGGAGTTTTATGGATTTAACCAAGGGCTTAATTGAAGAAAAATCAAGTTTGAAGGTCTAATTCAAATTAATTTACAAAGATTGGACGATTAAGAACACAATTAAAACTTTTAAAAGGCAAAATTGGTGCATCAGCAGTTCAATTGCAAGAAATTTAAAGTTTAAAGGTTAATTAAGGGCAAAATTAAAAAAAAAAACACAAAAAAAAAACCAAGGACCTTTACATAAAAGGCGCATCACATTGAGGCCTACACCGAATCCAGAGGCTAATTTGAAGAAAATCAAAGTTTAAGGCTTAATTGGGGACTAATTTGAACAAATTAAAAACCAATGGCCACTTTGTAAAAGACACCAGACTGAGGGATCTCATAAGATTTTTGGTAGGGGTCTAACTGCATAAAATTAGATAGTTTTATCTCAATTAAAGATGTTTGAGCTTATACTGAAACAACATGGACCAAATTGAAATGTATCAAAATCCCAATTAGAAAACCTTAATTTTAGGGTTTAAACAAATGATATGCCATTCATTTTATAATGAAGAGTTTAAGTGACACTTTGTCTACCCCTATTTATTTGTCTTCCTTAACAGGTAAGACTGATTGAGTTGTCACATTTAGGTGAATAAACGTGACATCTTCAATTATCTTAGGGACTCTAACCACCACCATTCGATAGAGGAAGTTTTCCTTTTCAAGATTATGCCATCCTTATTTGATATTTATTCCTCACTTACCGCATGGAAGTCCTCAACTTTTTATCCCGAGAAAACCTTGTTTGATTCAACAAAGTGTGGTAGTGTTACACTCGACTTTAGATTGATGGTGAGAAAGCTACAGGTCACTAAATCAATCATGGTTCGATCCTAGTTGAAGAATAACACCCCCTCTACAGGATCTATGGTTTGTTTGGCTTCAACAACCTCTCATTTACCATGATTAATTCATGGAAAGTGCACCCCCAGTCAGCCATATTTTCAACCAAAGTTTTAGTTATAAAGCTCCCAACTTTTTCTAGAAGCTCGAAGAGTTTGTTAGACATTTAAGGAGCAGGAAGATTGAAGAAGAAAGGAGAAGAATCATCTCCTAACATATCAAAGGAAAAAAAATAGTAAATAATCCCTTATGATACAGTTCTAAGAAACCACCTTTAAACTCACAAGTGGTTTCATAATCATCTGCCTTTTGAGGCTATAAAAGGAGCAAGAAAACAAAATAAGAGGGGGGCTTTTTTAGGAGAGAAAAGGCCACAAAAGAGAACAAACCTTGAGAAAACAAACCAGTCCAATAGTTAAAAAAAAGAAAAGAGAAAAGAAAAAAAACTAGTCCCTATGTAAATATGTGTGTATGTGACTCGCATGAATAGGCTTTAGTTTTTTATTCTGAGTCTAGATGCTTTTTTCTAGGTTTAGGCTTTGTTGGGCATTATGAGTTGGTGTTCTTCGGATGAACTTTGTCTTAGATCATTGTTTTTGGTGTTATTTCAGTCGATTAATGGTTCGTATATGTGCATGCATAATATTTGATCTTTAATCCAAGTCTTTTATAGCTTGAAAGCATCGATTTAATGGCTTTCAATTTTATTTTTTGTCGTTTCTATTTTGCATAAAAATAAAATAATTGTGGCTTTTGTTTGATTATTGTAATGATATAGCCCTAAAATCTTACTTAAATGTTAATTTCACATATGTATATGCCTTTGATATGATATAATATGCTCTATTTTTGAAGTCATATTTTTGGATTTTATCTTCGTGTTCTTCACTAGATTCAAGCCAAAAAATTCATTTGATCGTTATATTTTCATTGTTGTTTCTGGGATTTGTTTATGGGCTTAGGTTTTTAGTATGTAAATATGTGTGTATGTGACTCGCATGAATAGGCTTTAGTTTTTTATTCTGAGTCTGGATGCTTTTTTCTAGGTTTAGGCTTTGTTGGGCATTATGAGTTGGTGTTCTTCGAATGAACTTTGTCTTAGATCATTGTTTTTGGTGTTATTTCGGTTGATTAACGGTTCGTATATGTGCATGCATAATATTTGATCTTTAATCCAAGTCTTTTATAGCTTGAAAACATCGATTTAATGGCTTTCAATTTTATTTTTTGTCGTTTCTATTTTGTATAAAAATAAAATAATTGTGGCTTTTGTTTAATTATTGTAATGATATAGCCCTAAAATCTTACTTAAATGTTAATTTCACATATGTATATGCCTTTGATATGATATAATATGCTCTATTTTTGAAGTCATATTTTTGGATTTTATCTTCGTGTTCTTCACCAGATTCAAATCAAAAAATTCATTTGATCTTTATATTTTCATTGTTGTTTCTGGGATTTGTTTGTGGGCTTAGGTTTTTAGGTTAGGAAACCCAGCCCAAGTGGCTAAACTGAGTCCATTCTCCATAAGGTTGTGTTTGGCAAAGTCATTTTTTGTCAAGAAAACAAAAATGTTTTTATGTTCTTAAGGCATATTTGCTAAACACGACTTTAAAATATTTTTTAAGCCTTTGATTTTTGGTTAAGGGTGTGTTTTGCAGACACACCCTACTGATTTTCGGGTTGTGTTAATTTTTTTTTGTGTTTTTTCCAACAAACCCCAAATAATTTCAAAGAATTCTGAAAAAATCAAAGATCATTTTTAAATTATTTATGGGTTCCTCACATATTTTTCTAACTGTTTCACTCAATATTGGGGCTATAGACTTATACTGTAAGATACTAAATCAATATTAAATATACTTGCTTTTCTTCAAATTAAAAAAATATATAAATATATAAAAAAATAAAAAAAATCCATGTTTGGAAAAAAATTCACTTTTATTTATGTGTATATGGCCAAGTCTTTAAAAAATAAAAAGTCATATTTGCATTAAAAAAATATAAGGCATGACTTAGAATCTTTAAATACAAAAATTCAAGAAAAATAGTTTTGTCGATATCTTTGCATATATTTTTAGATTTAATAGTCGGTTAATGAAATTCATGATACATTGGCCTACATTTTAAAAATACCAAAAAAATTATTTTGTTTGTTCAAATATCAAGGATTACGAACTTATATATAAAACATATTCCAAATAATAAAAGAAAAATGAAAAAAAAATTATGTTTTCACATTAGAATGATTAAGTTTTAATCTAATAAGATAAAAATCTATTTACCAAGAGGAATTTTTTTAAAATCTTATACAGACCAACAATTAGAAAACACAACAATATTTTAGTTTATATGAGACAAATAAATAATGCAGCTTACCTTAGGTAAAATGTACTAGAAGTGATACGTCTTCTCTATTCACAATTAGTCCTCTTATCTAGACTTTTAGACCAGTTAGGGTTCCTAGTGACCAAAATATTAGGTGGTAACTCCATGTTTTTTTGCTGATCTCGGCCCGAAAAGACGATCGCCACAACGCCATACATATGCGATATTTAGTGGAAAATCACTTGGGTGATTTGAATTTCATTCTGTTTAGTAGTCTTACTTGTTATACATCAATGGATCTAATAAATATATTGTAGAATATCGGGAATTGGCTTGATCTAGTTCGGCTGATAGAGAGGATCTTTTTAAACTTGCTTTATTATGATGAAGTTCCATAAATACTTTTTCCAGTTTTTAGCTCGCGAGAAGAAAAGAATGTTGACCTATAGATCACATATTAATATTTATAATATTTTATATTTTAATGGTAACAATTAAATGAAAAATAAACTAATGATATGTTTGGATGAGACTAAGTTTAAACAAGTTTTATATGAAGATCACATCAACAAGTATATGAAATTAAATGAAAAAATCCACCAACAAGTTCAAGATGCAAAACAAATGAAGACTTAGCTATTAAAGATTTATTTTAGAGCTTATCTAATATTTGATTGGAATCAATTGTCTCTTGAATATTCTCCCATGCATTTTACTTTTTTTCTTCTACAATCTTTCTATCTTTGTAATAATCTTCAAGATGTAAGTTTCCATATATATATCAGTGACAAGTGAAATGTGCAATGCAATCCTTATACTTTATGAATTTTAAATATTTCATCCCTCCAATTTTTAAAATTGTAAACAAAAATCAATTTTAGTCCAAAACTTTATTTTTATTAATTTAAAGTCTCTTGTTTGATAGAGGAAAGAAAGTCAATGAATTCTAGTAATAAAGAGAGAAAATCAGTGTTGACACTAATTTCGGCCACTAAAATAGTCGATCTTGGTGTCAACGAGTTTCATTTGACGGGAGGAGTTCCACTTAAGTGTTTTTCCACCTTTAAACTATCTAACAAACCATATCTAATCTCAAGAGTTGGTTTCGAGTTTTGATGAAGTTTTTTAAGACTATTTATGGGTTTATCAAGATGTCTATAGTGTTTTCTAGGTTTTTTGGGGTAAACAATGAGTTGAAAATTGGGTTTATAGGCCAAGAATTGGCCAACCTCATTTTTATAACCACTATAATGGCCAAAATCCAGGAAAAACAAATGATGTGTCATCTGAGTTTATGTTTTTCAAAAACACATGTCATCCGCCCCATTGATATTTGTTTTTTAAAAAATAAGGTCCTATGTGGGCGAGCCCTTTCCAAATAGGCCAAACCCAACAACACCTGACTTTTTTCTTTCTTTCTTTCTTTTTTATTTTGATTTTTTTTAAAAAAATGATTTATTTAATAATTTTTTACTTTATATTCAAATTAATACCCCTTCTCTCTAATTTTTTATTTTTTTTTCATTTAGCATTTTAAAATACTAGTTGTTTTATAATTATTTTTATGTATTTAATTTTTAAAGATATTATTCTAATTCATCTATATGTTTTTTATATTTTAGATATATAAAATGTATTTTTAAAAATGATAAATATTTATTTTTGGATAATAAATATAATATGTGCAACCTTACATAATATTGTTTTTCCTTTTATTTTATTCAATCAATTTCATGTATGTGTCTACTTATATTATTATTTGATTAAATAAAAAATTAATTTTATTAAACAAAGTCATTGAACATAATTGATTATATGGCCTGTTGCGAGATCAAATATATTAATTTACATTTATCTATTGATTTTTTTAATTTCAACTTTAGTTATCATTAATAACTTTTTATTTATTTATTGACACAAATAATTCTCAATTTATTTAGTTAAATGCATGCACAAGCTTTTCAATTTATACTTAAAGTTTTTTTTATTAAAAGAAAAATGTCAAAGAAACATGTATAATTATTTTTTTATTGAAAAACAATTATCCTAGTTTATACGCTATTTGATGTCCATCACACATTGACAAAAGATATGTTTATCCGAACCAAAAGAGCTAGGGGTGTTCAAAAAACCGATAAACCAAATAAACCGAGAAAACAGATAAAAAATTAACTGGAAAAACCAAACCTAAAAAAAAACCGATTAAACCGATTAGAATATTTAGAAAAAATCTCGGTTAGGTTCGGTTTTCGATTTTATAATGCAAAAACCGGTTAACCCGGACCGAACCGAACCGGTTAACAAAAAAGGTCCCTAACCAGTAAGCACCACTTCCACTGGTATAAATACAAACTTTGGCCCCCCTCTTGCCTAACCCTAACAAACTGCCAAAGCAACAGCACCCGTCGCCCCCTTTCCCTCTCTACTAACCCCACCTCCAACACTAAAATTATATAATATAAATATTCACACCCCCAGCCCCAGGAGAGAAGAATACAGGCAAATCAAACATTTAAATTTAGACGACCACTCTCAATTTTATTAACCCTAGCAAAATCTCAAAATCAATGGAGGATCCAAGCTCTAGCCAGCCCTCCTCTTCCACTGACCCGTATGTTTCAAGTTTCATCTACCTTTTTCTTTTGCTTGTGATGTAATTGTTAGTTTGTTTATAAGTAAACAGAAAAACCCATAACTTTTGTAATATATGAGGTTTTTTGTTTTTTTTTTTGAAGAATGATTGTTGTTACTTGTTTGGTTTATTCTTATGAGCTTATTTGCCTTGACTGTGTTTTGAAAGAATCGAGAATGGATTCGTTACACTATATACTCGTTGAGTTTTTGGTCACTGGGTTTTGATTTAGTGCCTTCACTATGCGGTAACCAAACTTGTTTATGGTAAATAATTATAAGAAAAGTGGTAAGAAAGATTTTTTTTACTGTGATTTTAGAGTGAAAGAAGTCTGCCAATTGTCTTATTGTTGACGAGGCGATCAATGATGATAACTCTGTGGTTGCTATGCATCCTGCTACAATGAAGAAGCTTGAATTTTTTCGTGGTGACACTGTGCCAATAAAGCCAAAAAAGTCCAAAAAAATGCATATAGGTTTTTCCGATTTTTTGGATAAAAAACCAGACCGAAACCAGTCGGTTTGGGCCGATTTCGGTTCAGTTTTGGGTCTTTTTTTTTCAATTTGGTTGTATTTTTTGGATAAAAACCGAACCGAACCGAAAATGATCACCTCTAAAAAGAGCCCTCCTCTCTCTCAATTTTCATAATAATGGAAATTCTTTTTGCAAAATAACAATAATAATAATCACGCCATGTCTTTGTTATATTAATTTCCAAGAGAAGATCGTAGATGTACATACATGAGATTAAAACTCTACATGAGCTATTTTTTTTTTTATAAAAAAGATATATATATATATATATATATATTTGGATTTAAATATTTCATCATCATCGTCACCTGAATTTCTAATAAAAAACAACATATTTAATACCCGTTCTTTTATTTTTTTTAATTAAATGCCACATCTTTAATTTTTCTATTTGAGTTACTAGAATTTTGATTTTTTTTTCTTTTTATTTCAGTGTCTACTCTTAATTTAGTCTACTGGTTAGTCTATTGGGTGACTTCACTGTTAGCAATGATGAGTTTGGTTAATTAAAACTTGACAAAGAGTAGGCCCTAATGAAAAATTAAAAAATTAAAATTAAAAGGGAAAAATTAAAAAAAGGAAGAAAAGTTGAAAAAAAAACAGAAATACAAATTCAACATGAGATTATTATTGAATTTTTCAAAAAATTATAAGACACATCCCAATAATAATAAAACACATACTAGTCTTCGTTGTGATTTAAAAGTATAACTAAATACAAGGTTTTGACACTAAAGCAGACTCCAAAACATTTTATGTAAAAATTTCTACTTTGAAAAACATTTTGACACTATGGATAATTTTTTTTTTTTATAAAAAAACCCATTAATAATGGTCCAAAACATATATTAAGAACATATCAAAATCGACAAAGAAACACACAATAAGCCTAAAATGGCCTTGAAAATACATAACATATAAATATAAAAAAATCACACACACACATATAAAATAAGCCTAATACCTCAAATAACTCAAATATCAATACATCCCATCTCTCCAGCCTCATCATGAGATCTTTATGCCTCTATAAAAGTCGTTGGTGGTTTTAGACCCTTGGAGATATCGTTAATAAACACGAATATCCACACTTTTAAAAGTTATAAATAAACAAAATAAAATATATAATAAGTGATTAAAATTGAAGAATAAGAGTAAAATATATCTTCCAAAGTTGACGGTGAAGGAAGCATGTGGATTCACACATGAGACCCTTAAAGGTGCATTGATGGTCGAGTTGAATAGATCACATCTTCCTACTCTTTCTCCCATCGATGGTGTAGTCTATCGGTATCTAATATAGTGGTTGGCAAGGAAAAAAGTTTTAGATATGTCATATGTTGTTGCAACCAGAAATGAGGATTACATGCTTGGGAAGTTGACATTATTACAAAGGTTGTCATAAGTTTGTTGCTGATGCTTTTACTGCTGTTGCTAATGATAGAGGGAGACAACTTTATTGTCATTGTCACTATCTGGTATGGTCATAAGAAGAATAGATGACAATATTTATTGTTTTTCCTTTGACGAGGAAAAAAGAAAAAAGAGAAAGATGATATAGCTAGGGGAGGGAGGTGTTTTGTCAAAGAAGAAATTAGTAGCTCTTCTCTTGGTGGCCAACGATGGGAGGAGAAGAGGAAATAAAAGGAAGGGACGATGTTGTTATGGTTATGGTAGGCTCAATGGATGTGGAAGCTACTGTTTTTCGATGAGAGTGAAAAGAAGAAAATGGGTTGAATGGTTTATAGAAAAAGGGAGAAGGAAAGGAAGGAAAAAAGAAGAAGATGGGCAATAGATTTAGAGAGAAAATGAGAAGGTTTTTTGAGTTCAAATTAAAAGTGAGATCTACTCAATTTTTAGGTTAATTTTTTTTTGAAATCCAATCTCTAATATAAGCTCTTTGACATGAAACATTAATATGATTTAAATTAATTATGGTTGAATTAGAAATTAATCTTAAAGACTCTTTGGTTGATATATTTTGGTAAAACAAAAAAACTCTCTATCACAAATAGAAAAAAAAAATAAAACTTTCTTGGTGTTTGTAAAGTGAAAATTTAAAAAGTTAAAATTGATCCCAAAGAGCACTTAAGCTTTTAAAGGAAATATATCCTAAACAGAGTAGATTTTAGACTTAAACTCACTCATGCTCAGGCTCGATACGTGTTCAGGCCTGGGCTTAGGTTTAACTTTATTATAAAATAATATTTTGGGCTTCAAAAGATTATTTTTTTGTCAACTAAAATTTGAACTTAGACCTAGTCCATGAAGAATTATTTTGAGCCCATTGTTTTGTCCAGTTCAACCTATGAATGTTAACAGTCTCTTTTAGAAACTTTTTCTACAAAACCTGAACAATTTTTTTCTACTAAAAAATCTAGATTTATGACCACCATATTCAAGTTTAATTCTTGATTTATGATGGCTAATAAATATTGATAATGGTATGAATTGATTTTCATTATTACCATAATTAATTCTTTAATTTTTTAGCTTCTAAAATCCATTATAAAAAAAAGAGGGAGGTGAAGGAAGAGTTTCATACAATGTTTTTTTTTTATACACCTTTTCTCACCTTATATTTTAAGGCTTTTTTTTTTCTCATTTCACTTTTAAGCTTGAGTTTCATACAATGTTTTTTATATATATATATACACCTTTTCTCACCTTATATTTTAACATTTTTTTTCTTATTTAACTTTTAAGCTTTGGTTTTACTTCAAAATCTAGAGCTTAGATCCATTTTGTTGAAAAATATTTGAGTTATATATTTTTTAGTTCAAATATCTTATTTAGAAATGCTTATAACCTAAGTTGGTGGAGTTGGAATCTTAGAAGGTTTATTACAAACATTCTTTGCACTGAGAAATGAGTAATAAAATCTTAAAGATAAATAATTTATTATTCACAACAATAAAACTTCATTAATTTTAAAGTATTTCAACAAGTATTATTTTTTATTTTGTTGATTTTTTTTCTTTAGAATGTATCTAAGATTGTTTTTTATTCTTTTATGCTTCTTTAAATATATATTTAGTATGCTTGCTAGGAATTTTATATATTTTAGTCTTTGATAGCATGATATAAATATTTATAAGTTTATTTATATATAGCACATGCTTATATCTTTCTTCTATTAAACTAAATAACGTTTAATTTTTTAAATACATTTTATCCCTAAATTGTCCTCCAATCCTTATCCTTACTTCTAAATCTTATCCATTGATTTTGTATTAATTATCCACATTGTTACGTTACAAATTAAAAAAAAAATCATTACAAGAATATAAGAAGACAGAAAAGAGGGAAATCACAATTATAAAACCGACCGATGCCACTTTCACATGAAAGCTCTCATCGCAAAACAAATTTGTAAACAAAAAAAAAATATACAATTACATTATATGATTTAAGAAATATATATTTTTAAATTTTTAGATGTAAAAAAACATATATCCTCGTTTTGCTCCATGTATGCCTCTATTTTTTTTTGAAGTATTTTTAAAAAAATTAAATTATATTTTATTTTTTTCTTTACTTCAAATTAATATTTTTTTTGATATTTTCAGATAATTTTGATGTGTTGATATCAAAAATATTTTTTTAAAATAATTTTTTTATTTTGATGTATTTTCAAGCCAAAAACATTTTAAAAACAACCGCTACTATATTCCCAAACACCGGGTTATGCTAGGTATTAAGCCAAGGTCTTTGTCTTTTATATTTCCTTGTCTCTTTTTTTAATTATTTATTTTCTTACTTCAAACAACCTTATAATAGTTATTTTTGTGATTTTGGTTATTAAAGTTATATTCCTTCAGTACCTAAATAAATATTTTATTATTTATTTTTGCAACCTCAATTAAGTGTTCTTAAACTCAAATATAATGATTATATAATTTAACTCGCTTCTTTATTATTTTTCAAATTTACTAAAAATTAATAGCATTGACTAATTAATATAAATAACTAAGAATAATATTTTTTAAAAAAACAAAAATAACTAATTTTTTTTTTTAGTTCCTAAAAAATTGGAAGGGCGGATGGACAATTATTAAGGGAATGAAGGAGAAATAATATTAACAAATTCAAAATTATACCACTACCAAAAATATAAGGAAGATCTGTCAGTATTGGAGACTGCCAATAGAAATATTAGCGATAAAATACTATCATCAGAAATTAACTAGTCAAGGTTTTTATTTTGTTGGCAATTTCAAATGTCAATGGAATTGTTAATGGGACATTCGCCCGTAAAAATAAGCTTTTATCAACAAAATAATAAAATTAAAAAGGTTGAATTTCCAACATAAATACCAATGGAATTGTCGTTGACGATTCCATAGAAGTTTTCAATTTTTTAATATTTAGGGTTTTATAATTCTCAAACCAACAATTGCTTACAAAAATCACAATAACAACAAAAATCATAGCTAGCAACCTAACAAGATGACACAAACATGTGAGTTTTCCCAGTTGAAAGATTTAGTAGCAAATTCATATAAATAGTGTACAATAATGAAATAGATATAATTTCATACACAAATATTAATTTTTTTTTAAATGCACAATAAAAGTTACCTAGTCAGAAACTATTAAAATTGTAATTGAAATACCTGGTACATCACATCAGAGTTGTTGAAGATAGGGTGGAGGGGGAGGAAAAGGTACATCCATAGCTACACTTAATTGAACTCAATACTTTCTATTTTGTTATAAGAGTTGTGCACTCATCTTCTCCATCTCAACAATCATTCGTTCCTAAACCTATTTCTACTCAATCTCATCAAATTCCAATGATGAATAGCTTGGATCGATATGCGGTGTTTTTAAGGTTGAAATAATATGATCCTCTTTTGATTCTTAAGTCGATGCCATAGACAAGCTATAAACCTGATTCCTACCAGGTCCATCACGTACAACAACCATCAACTACACATGAGGATTGTAAGGAAGATGGGTGGAATAGTCTTCATCAAATCTCTCAATCATGTTGGTGTAATATGTTTCCTATAAAATGAAAAAAAAATCAAGTTTTGAAATTCAATTACATATCTATTATTGATGCAAATAAATAATTTTAAACCAATAATAACTATCAAAAAACTTAAATGAACACTTTCGCTCTTTTATCGATAAATTTCAAAGAATGCTTCTAAAAATACCTTTTTTAATTGAGTTCATACATGAATTAGTTTTTATATTTTTAAAAACTAGTTAATAGAATTTGAGATTATTTATCTAGCCTTAAACTTTACCCACCAAACATCTACCATATATGTCTATTCAGGATGTCAATAAGTTAACTCCATTGAAACAATGGTTCTTTAAATGACCACTTCACCTTCGATGTAATAAAACAAGTAGCTGTAATATTGAAGAACATGAAAATCAATTTAATAAAGTCATTTTCATATAATTTTAAAACTTAAAAAATAACTCAATAAAAACAAATAATATCATAAGATAAAATAATTACATTGGGAGGTCACCATTTCATTATGCTATCCATTTATCTAAAATGAGCTCTATCAATGAAGGGATGCTCGATCTATGATCCTCAATGGTTGAACCTTGATCAGTAACTTCTACAAAAGATGTCTTTTCATAATCCTTATCTAGATTCATATCACGATCACCAACACTACTACTTGATAAAACAGGAGCGCTCTTATTGGACTTAGACATGTTTTTTTCTTGAAAACTTGGTATCTAAAAGAAAATAAGGAACACAAATCAAAAAAACATACAACAAAATTATCCAACAAATATATTTATAATGCATTATAAATTACCAACAAATATCTTACTCATACTAAAATGATAATATAACATACCAATAACAAATTCAACTATTTATAAAAAAAATAAATCATAATTAACGTAAAAAAATAATAAATCACAATAACAACTTGATAACCCATCATTTATTTAATTTCAAGGTAACTCAATTCCCTCAATTTAAAAAAAATATATAATCTAATAAATATCAAATACTTCATAAGTTGAAGCATATTTAACTCTAATTTGTTATTAATTCCACACAAATTTAATTTTTTTTATAGATTTTCAACCAAACCATAAAATCTATAAAAAATAATTGGCATCCAACTAACAACCTATTATTTATTTAGTTAAAGAATAAATAATATCAATTAATTTAATTTTTCCTAAATCTTCAACAAAACCGTAAATTGACAAATTTTAATTGGGACCTAACTAATTATCCATCATTTCTTCAATTCAAACTTATTCAATATAAATTAATATAGTTTAATTATTATCAATTCAAAACAAAATTATTTTTCCTTGAATTTTCAACTTAACCATAAAATTGACAAAAAAAATAATTGGTATCCATTAAATTACTCATCATTTCTTAATTCTAACACAAATGAGTTATAAAATCACATTCAATCTTATCAAGTGACAAATTAAATTCATTTTACCCAAATCTCAAACAAGCCCTAAAATACAAATCCTATATTAATACAATAAAATTATCATTATAAAACAAGTAAAACACTCAAATATACAAGTAAATTATAAATGCTACAAATAAATTTTAATAGATTAAATTAAAACATAAATGAGTGGGTTTGTTTACTTGGTGGAGTGAAGCTTAACAATAAAAGAAACCAAAAAAGGGGAAGCTTACATTTTGATAAAGTTGTTATATTGGTGCTTTCATTTTGTTGTGGTCATATTTGAAGAGGTGGTTGTTAGGTTCTAGGGAGAGAAAAGGAGAGGGTTTTGGGTTTTTTTTTTAAAGTTTTTATAGGAGAGGAAAATGTGTTGTGGAGAGCTTCCTGTGAGATTGTAATTTCTCTTAAAATCATTAATGATATTTTCTTTGGTGATATGACACATTTTCTAATTGAATTTTTTTATTTCCATCACTGTTTTCATCTGAAGTTATTGATGAAAAATTTATGTTGTATTTTAAACTGTGATGGAATATTTTCCATCAATGTTTCAGTTTTGTTTCTAATTTTCTAGTAGTGTACACATGTTTTTTGTTTTCTGTACCCTAATTAAGAATATCATATTTAGTTTTCTCTTTTTTATTTATTATATATTTGTTATTGTTAGAATAAAAAATTCACCATTTTATAACAATATAATCATATAAAAGCTTTTATACTATCGAGGGAAATCTTATATCTTATGGGTGTTCTGCAATATGCCACATATGTTGTGTATTGATTTTAATGTATTTAAAAGAGTTGAATAATTTTTTAATGCAAATCATCTAGTTAAATAGTTTGAAAATTCCTCGACACTTTCTTTTTTAGGCTTTATTGTTCCATCTCCACACTTTTATCTTTTTGTCTATAGGACTTCTCATACCAAAAAGAAGAAGAAGAAGAAGAAGAAGAAGATAACTCTTAACTAGATTTAAATTTTAAAAAGAAAGAAATATATAATATTGAGTTTCTAATTTGGACTATTGTTAGTTTTTCAAGTTCTTTTCTCTCTCTCTTTCTTTTTTAGTCCTTGTTTCTTTTAATTAATTTTTCTCTTTTATTTTCTTAGCAAAAATAAGAATAATAATATACAATTAGACAACAGATATACATGCTATTTACTACTCCATATTCTACAATTATGTTTTATAATTTGTTATTCATTATTTATTTATATAACTTATTCTGAATTTCTCATTCTATAATATAGAATTATTTGAAGAAATAAAAAGATAGAAGTAAAAAAAAAGGTATAGTTTAATGTTTCAAATCTTTGTAATTGTGATTATAAATATTTTTCACCTGTTTTGATTATGTATTATTTAAATTTAAATTTAAATTTATCATATATTTTTTCTTTTATTTGAATAAATTTATCAAATTTATATTTAAAGGGAATATTTTTTTAATAGAATAAATATGAATGAAAATATATTGTTATTCCTTCTTTTATATATTAAATACTTTAAATAAATGCTTCTATTGGTTTAGTTAGTTTATTTAAGATAATGTTATAATTATATATTTTATTTTTGGTTGTTGTGATAAATCTAGTGTTCCTAAAAACACATAACCTTTTATAAGAAAAATATTTTTAAAATGTTTAATTATTTAGAAGTCATGGCAAGTTACTTGGCTAGAATATATGTATGTTTGTTTATAATACACAAATTAAAAAAAAAAATTAGTTGTTTAGGCTATCTCATATGGCTAGAATTCCTGTCTAACATTGATACTGATCTCAATCTATCCAATCATATCCTTGCACGCCCTTCTATGTGTTTTTTAGGTTTCTAGGAGCCACAACATAAAATTTTCATGCTAACAACTTTTCTTATACATAGTAGAAGCCATTTTTTATGCTAATAGCATTTCCTATTACTAACATTTTCACCAATAGCGTGCATGACACAACCACTATGGAATATATAATAACCAATAGTTTATTCCTATACTAAAAGCATGGATAGAACTAACAAGCATACCAATTTATCATTCCATGATATGTCTCCTTCTACATGAATAAAGTTCAAGATTTGTGAGTATAAATACACTCAGTCATTAGGCAAGAGCCAAATCCCATCCTTTAGGAAGGAAGAGTTATAGATAGCAATAAAAAGCCAAAAGCCAAAGCCATTGGCCATGCAAAAGTGCAAGTGCTAAAGAAAGAAAATATTATTTTGGCCTTACAAAAATGGCTTCACACTCATTCATTCCATCAGAAAGAAATATAGCATGCAACACCACCATGTGCACTAGAGGCATAAAACACAACGTCAGTTTCATGAAGGAACAAGATAAAAAGACATGCAAAGTATGCATGATACTTCAACTTTACAAAGAAGCCACTCTCGCTATAAATAACACACCTTTATAGATTCTTGCCACATATATGGCTATATCTATCAATCCTCCTTTAACTCTTACTTGTATATTCCTTGATGAAAAAGATATAGACACGAGACATGATTAATGATTGTATAACCTTTCAAGAATGAACACCATTCTTACCAAGTGGAAAACTTTATTCTTTCATCCAGTGTTATACACTTACCTCTCTAAAAAATATGCATTTGTAAAGGCCTACTTGGATAACTATGATGGTCTTATATATCGTACATAGCACATCTAAAACATCATAAGAATCTTAAAGCTTGTGACACAAAAGAGTGACGTCATGTGCAATGTTTTTCTAACAACATTTCATTAATATACTAGGGTGTGGTATCATGATCTGAAACCTAGCTCCATCATTAACTTTCATGATCTATGTGTTATGATAATCTCTTTTTCAGTATTAACATTACAATTAAAAAGAGTACGTATGAGCTTTTTACCATCAGCTATAAAAAGATGAGAGCACTAGAGCATATCTCTATAAATTCAATAAGAAAATGTAAACATGAAAAATCTACTCAAACTAATTATCACTAAGGCCTTGATTTGTAAAGTCTATAACTACTCATTATAATAACTCAAGTATACTCTCCTTAACATGACTCTCTTGAATGTAGAGCAAGAAATGAAGAAACATATTCAAATAGAAGAAGCAAGTGTCATCAGACAGGATCTATTCATGATTGCCTAACATTCATTGGGCTTCTGACCACACCTTTTATCACTACATATGTTAAGGTGTTTGCTGTTATTCACGGAAAGTATTTTATGCAGTATCTACCTCTAATGAATAGTGGCATAAACATAAGGAATCTTAACAAGTTCTATCACTTTCACTCTGACCATGGTCATGACATTGAAGAATGTCATACCTTAGAGATTGATCTTTACAGGATACATTCAACAATTCATGAAGAAAGAAATGCAACATGAAAAAACAAGAAAAAATCCTCATAATGCACTACCTGAGATTAGATAATTTTCAAAATTGCATCTCTATCTTTTGAACTTTTAAATAAAAATAATGATGTTTTCTCAATGTCTCTATGTAACCATCAAAGTCTTCATGAATTCATTAAAATCTCCACAGCGAGATCCCCATGTCTCCAAATATATCTCCATAAAAAAATATTCCTGGAAAAATCTTCATGTCTCCATTGAAATCTCCACGACTCAATAAAATATATCCATGACAAGATCGCTTTGTCTCTATTGTATCTCTAATCAAAATCTCCATGATAAGATTTATTGAAATCTCAACATGCAAAACCTTTTTACATAATATTTTAAAATTGCTTTCGTGATCACAAAGCATTTTTCATTTTCCAAATAATACTATTTTCTATTGGAAATTGATAAAACTTCCTCTCCATTGCAAGAAAAACTCTCATGCTAACAAAGCTACAAAAGAAAAACATTCATTTCTCATGAAAGCACAACCATAAAGGTAAAATTTCTCATGCAAACATAGCCACCGAAGTAATGTCTATTCAATAAGTATTTTCTTATTCTATTTTTGCTGGTTAAAATCTTCCAAACATGATTATTTAAAAGATTTAGGGGGAAAATAATAATACATAAATTAAAAAAGAAAATTTAGTCGTTAGGGCCATTAATGTTTCTAGCCCAAACAATAAGAATTTCATACCGTACTCATAATGATCTTAGTCTGTCTAATCCTACCCGACATACCTTTTTATGCATTCTTTTAGGTTTCTAGAAGCCATACTCATAATCTTCATGCACATAATTTTTTTACATATAGACAACCTTTTTCCATACAGAGAAGTCATCATTTTCTACGCTAATGACATTGTCCATCACTAATATTTCCACCAATAATGTGCATGGTACAACAACCATGGTATGACACAACAATCAATGTGCCACCATAGCTAGCCAATAGTTTTTTTTCCTATACTAAAAGCATGGACAAAACTGAAAGCATACACATTCTCAATCAATTGCACATCTCATTCTACATGAAGAAGTTCAAGAACTGAGTGTATAAATACACTCAATTATCAAGCAAGAGCTAAATATTTCATCTTTTGGGCTGACAAAGCTATAAATAACCATAAAACCCTAAAAGCCGGGGCTATTGGTCATGCAAAGATACTAGAACATGCCACATGTTCTTGCCACATAAAAAAGCCAGAGCATTCACAACTAAAGCCAGACTATTTCTAGCTAACTACTACACAATTACCTAAATATATACTTCCTATAACTTGATTTTATTTTTCTTTTTCTATACATTATTTTTTCTGTCTACATTTATCATTTTAAGTAATTAAGAGTCTTTTATCCTAAAAAAGGCTAATTTTTATCAGGAACTAGTAGCCTATGACACAATCATGAAAAGTCTAATTTTTATATGTAGTATTTTTACGATTTCATATGTCATTTGTGAGGATTAATCTACCATTGCAAATGTTCTGAAAACTACAACATTTCGTGGTTCCTGTGACCAATTTTTTTGGTACCAAAAACTCTTTTTTTTTTATTCGATGTTGTAGCCTATATTGATTTAAAACCATATGACCATACTGCTCAGCTAGCTAGTAGCCGTCACCATAGCTCCTGGTTATTAAAAATAATTTTTTTATCACCATAGACTGTAATTTATGGTGACCAAATTTCATCTTCAGGAATCATGTCACGTTTTGTACATAGCAAGGACTTTGATAAAGTCACGTCTCTACCATATATGCAAAAGAAAAAGGAAGGGGAAAATGAAAACTTACTGAGTTCTCAACAAATAAACATGAAAACGGTGTATCTTAACCGAAAAAGAAAATTGATGAATAGAAATTGAAAAAAAATTCCAAAAGAATTATAATAAAGAAATTACAATATCAATAATGCAAACTATAAATACAATATACGTCAAATTAAGAAGCAATATATATTGTGATAAATAGTTGTTGATGGAGATTGAGGTATGAATGAATTAAAGCCTAGATTTTGATGAATGGAGCTACTGCGCGCATCGTTTCAACTTGCAGAAACTCTTGCAGTCTTTATTGGAGATAAGTTCTCTGATGATATTATAGTTTTGCAAAGCACTAATTGCACTTAGACTCCTAATATTCGAAGTACAACATGCAAGCCACTTTTTTTTTTTTGTTGACTCTATAGGCATCATGGCGTGCTTAGGTACAGAAGCTTTGAGTAGACATCTCAATGAACAAGCTTCAATGGCTTCAAACAGATCAATACCATACAACTTATATTGTTTATAATGTTTAACTTTTATACATATTGCTTGGTCAAACGAGTA
>Ga0325404_1001632_pt1 | contig 23766 bp, 12 predicted proteins | sample PopdelMetagenome_18_FD_205664 | JGI IMG/M metagenome (GOLD analysis project Ga0325404, IMG submission 205664) | Populus deltoides microbial communities from Bellville, Georgia, United States - Xylem-Control-R1 | ecosystem: Host-associated > Plants > Phyllosphere > Stem > Wood/Secondary xylem...
ATATGGATTATGATGCTTAGTGTTTTAATGCTTTAGTGGACTCACCTTGTATTTTTCATAGAAGACTTGGTCATGCCAATATGGAAGTAATTCAAAGTTTGTAAAAAAAAAAAAAGGCTTGTGAGAGGACTTTCAAAACTTGAGTATTAAAAAAAAAGTGATTTGCGATGTTTGCCATTATGAAAAGCAAGTCAAAAGCTCATTCAAAGCCAATAATCAAGTCTCCACAAATCAAGCACTACAGTTCCTTCATATGGACCTATTCGGTCCTATGCATGTTTCAAGTCTTGGTGGAAAAAAAATATGCATTTGTCATAGTAGATGATTATACTAAGTTTACATGGGTTCTATTTTATGCACATAAAGATGAAGCACTTAAAGCCTTTTCAAAATTTTATAAAAGAGTTCAAAATAAAAAGGGCTACTTGATTTAAAAATTAGAAGTGATCATGGTAGAGAATTTAAAAACCTTTTATTTGAAATTTTTTGTGATGAAAATAGTTTTAAGCATGCATCTTTAACTCTTTGATCAACTCTTAGAACTCCACAATAAAATGATGTTGTAGATGGAAAAAATTGCACTCTTCAAGAAATGAAAAAAATTATGCTTAATGAGCATGGTTTGCCTCAATATTTTTGAATGGAAGCCATAAACACTTCTTATTATGCTTGAAACTGAATTTTGCTTTGACCAATCTTGCATAAAACTCCATATAAGCCTTGGTTTAAAATAAAACCCAACATGTCATATTTTTGGATGTTTGGTTCAAAATGTTTCATTTTAAATACCAAAGATAATTTAGAAAAATTAGATTCCAAATATGATGAAGGCATCTTTATTGGTTGCTCTTCAATTAGCAAAGCATATAGAATATATAATTGTAAAATTTTAGTAGTTGAATAATATATGCTTGTTGTATTTGATAACTCTAACCCTTGTGATCCTAAAAAGACAAAAAAAGAAAAAAAAATAAAGAAGTTGGTGTCGATGTTGTCTTTGATAGGTTAAACCTAAATAAAGACCAAGAAGACACCATGACTAATAATGATATATATAAAAAAAGATTCAATTATGACACCTGAACAAATTCATCAATATAAGCAATGAGAGCCTTCTCAAAGCTTTTCTAAAGCAATCCAACGACCAAGGGGACTCTCACAAGATGCTATAATTAGTGATCCAATGAGTGGAGTAAGAACAACAACCTCTATGATAAATCAAATTGGTAATGTTGCTTTTATCTCCAAAATTGAACCTAAAATTAGTGATGAAGCCTTGAGTGATTAGTGTTGGATATTCTTGATACAAGAGTAGCTTGATCAATCTGAAAGAAATCAAGTATCAGAATTAGTCCTTAAGCCCAAAGGTCATTCCATTATTGGAACTAAATGGATCTTTCACAACAAACTTGATGTATCTAGAGAATTTGTTCGAAACAAAGCTCGATTGGTTACACAAGGCTACAACCAAGAAGAAGGTATAGACTATGATAAGACCTATGCCCCCGTAGTTAGAATAAAATCTATTAATTTGTTGCTTGTATTTGCATGTTTTAAGAATTTCAAACTTTCTTAAATGGATGTCAAAAATGTATTTTTAAATGTTCATATCCAAGAAGAATTTTTATGTTAAGCAACCTCCTAGTCTTAAAGCTATAATTTTTCAAATCAAGTTTTTAAACTTAAAAAAAAAAGGAGCTTTGTATGGTCTTAAACAAGCACTTAGAGCCTGGTATGAGAGACCAAGCAAGAAAATTCTTTTTGTCTTGAAAGGATTTAACATAGGAAAAATATATTCAATATTGTTTTTAAAGTATAAAAATAATGATTTAATTATTATGTAAATTTATATTGATGATATTTTATTTGGTGATACTAATGAGTCTTTGTGCAAGGAATTTGAAAATTATATGCATAAAGAGTTTGAGGTGAGTATAATGGAAGAATTGACCTTATTCCTTGGACTTTAAACCAAACAAGAAAAATATGATATATTCATTAGACAAACTAAATATACCAAGGAGCTTCTCAAGAAGTTTGATTTAGAATTTATGAGTTCAGGCCCAACTCCGATGAACATTACCACCAAACTCGATATAGATGAACATGAAAAAGATGTGGACATAAAGAAATATCAAGGTATGATTGGTAGTTTACTTTATTTAATAGCAAGGAGACCAAATATTATGTTTAGTGTTTGACTATGTGTACATTTTCAAGCTATTCCTAAAGAGTTACACCTTTGTGCCATCAAACACATTTTTAGATATATAAAAGGCACAATTGATTTGGGTCTTTGGTACTTTCAGACGAGAAACTTTGCTAGTTGCATAGTCAATTAAAAAAAAAACCTCTAATGAGACTTGTCAATTCTTAGTAAATGCCTTAGTCTCATGGTCTAGTAAAAAGCAAAATTTAGTGGCAAATTCCACTATAAAAGTTGAATATTATTGTTGGATCATATTGTGCCCAAGTACTATGGATAAAACAAACCCTTATGAACTTTGGTCTAAAGTTAGACCATATTCATATTTATTGTGATAATACTAGTGTAATCAATTTGACTAAAATTCTGATCCAACATTTTAGGACAAAGCACATTGAAATTAGACATCATTTTATTCACAATCATGTTTAAAAAAGTGATATTACTCTTGAGTTTGTGATTACGTATAACAAAATAAGCTTAGTTGGAAGGGAAAACTTCATTTTACTCCTTCGGAAATGAGAAAAATACTTGGATACTTAAGTTTTGATCAAAAGAAGAGAATCTAGTTAGAAATAAAGGAGATAAACTTTTGGCTCAATTTCTTTCATGCTTGGCTTAATTTTTGAATGGTATTTTAGGGATAAAGGAATTTGGTGGTCTTTGAAATTTTTTATCTTGTCAACTTGAAATAACCATTCAATTAATGAGAAGAAACATGTGTGAGAACTAAACTTACCTATTCCATAGGAGTGCATGATATTTTCTTATCAAGTTTAAATCTACTTATATAAAACTTACCCTCTCTTACACAAAACATGCTTACTCTTACACCATCTCCTTCAACAAGCAAGCTCTCATTCATTTGTCTAATCACAAGACAATTCACTTATTCTTTCAATGTGTAAAATGTTATTTATAGACATGTTTTTTGTATAATTCAAAAGAGAAACACTTACCTATTTTAAAACTTTATAAAGTCTTTCTCTCTTCTAGATTGTTTTTCTTCACAAAGCTCTCATTTTTTCTAAGCATTTGTTTTGTCCTTCTCCATGGCTTTCTCTAACCAAGCTTTCAATATCATTTCTTCAAGTATGATATACCTTTTGAAAATAATCCCCTTTATCCAAGATCCTTATTTATAAATCAAAACTCAAGTGAGGAATATTACACTCAAATACTTTATTAAAGAAATCTCACTAGAGGATACAAAATGACTCTTTATGAGTTAGGAGTACTTTCTAATGTTAGATAGCTAGTGATTCATATATAATGGCATAATCTTGTGGTTAATGAAAGAAATTAAATCTATATTGATATATTAGGTAATTTTAAGCCAATCTTGAGTCAAAATTAAGTTCTAATAGCAAGGTCATTTAGATTTCAAGTATGGTGAACAAAAAGACCTACCACAGTCACCGTAAATGATGTTGGCATGTAATTGTTGTTGCCTTTAAGTGGGGAGGATATGTTACAAGAAGAGGGTCCAAAGGATATGGACTTGACATTTCCCCCAAATGAGTAATACAAAATTATTTAAGGACAAAATCAAGAGGTAATATTTACGGGTTCAAGATCAGGAAATCTCCTAAGTATTTCAACCTGAGTCCTATATAAAATCATGTGTAGGTTGTTTTTTTCCTTATGAAAGTCCATACAATGATCTAGATTAGCTTACTATTTGGGTAATGGTTTCTTTGAAGAATTGTTGTAAGATTAATCTTTTGGCTCTTATTCTTAAAAAAATCATATATATTGTTGTTACTCATTTTTGGACCCCACGTGTTGGAGACAGTGTATATCTATTTTGAACTGAGTGTAGGAGTTTAACTCATGTTTGCTGGAAGATTGACAAAAGCAGAGAAAGAAATATTTTTTTTCGAGACCCTGTTTGAGCTGTTTTCTACTCTATTTATCCTTCCCATTTGCTGCCAAAATCATCAGGTTTTCTTAAATTGATCAGAAGTCTTCATAATGCTAAATTCATTCTTTCTTTATCTGGTCTTTAAGGTTAGATAAATCCCTCAGAATTTGCACTAAAAAAACTAGTTCTGCTGCTGTCGTAATTTTTTGTTCCAATTTAGGCTTTGATTTTGACTTGGTTTCGTACGATATCTGACCATCCTAGCTATATTCTGTCACTCATGACATGTTGAAAACTTTGACCTACACCTTTATTGGGTCTTAGGGATCAATGATCTTAGGGCAGACTCTTAGTCAGATTTGGATCCTCGGCATTGTAAGATCAAAAACCTTTTTGACCAACTAGATTATTGCCAGATTTTGTTCTTTAAAATGATTTTATCTCAATTCGACTCCTTCATCAAAGTTGGATTCCTGGACGCGTAGATAAATTTAGGCTTTGAATCGCTTGATTTCAATATCAGAAGCTCAAGATATTCCCGTTTGAATATCTAGTGTGAAAGTAGGGATTCCTGCCGCGAGAAGGATCCTGACCCGAGTTTTGCAATAAAAAATCTATTTCCCTTGCAAATTTTGATGATTTGTTCTTAGGTCATACTCTCAGTCATATCGGGATTCTCGGCATTGTTAGTTTCTGAATTAGATCAGGAGACCCTTGTTGATCAACCAGATTACTGCCAGATTCTGTTCTTTAAAACAATTTTATCTCAATTCGACTCCTTCATCAAAGTTGTAGTCTTGGATGCGTAGATAAATTTGGCTTTTGAATCGCTTGATTTCGATATCAGAAGCTCAAGATATTCCCGTTTGAATATCTAGTGTGAAAACAGGGATTCCTGGCCACGAGAAGGATTTTTGCCCAAGTTCGCGGGACTGATTCGAAGGATTTTTTTTGGACCAAGGACTGAATTGAAAAGTGCTAAAATGAGGGATTGAATTGAAGAAGGATATTGAAAGCTGGAGAGGGGGGCTATATCATCATAAATGACATGAGTTTTACCACACCGAATAAGGAAAATAAGACTTTGCAGCATGCACCCTTACCCATCTAATTTCTTTCTTTTTTTTCTCTACAAATTCCTGCTGTTTTTCTTTATCATCACGCCTGATTTTTGGAGCTGCAACCATGTTTTTATTGCCTCATTTCAAAGGGAGCAGCTGGCCCTATGGAAGGAAAGAAAGAAGCCAAACCATCCTCTAAAAAACTAGAAAGAAATCATACATCAGAATCAGAATTTTTAAGTTTCCCTTTTGTGTTTTTTTTAACTGCAAATCGGTACGGATTTGCATCCTAGAATTAATGCATTGAACCTTTCCTAAATAGAGATATATGTCTAGACTATATATAAGCCCTTCTAATGACCTAAGGGGGGCAGAAAAAAAGAGCATAAAAAGAAGAGAAAAATGGAGTGAAAAGAGCAGAAAAAACAGCCAAAGACGTGTAGATAAAATGCAGAGAATAGGAGTTTCTGTTCGTTACTGTGAAAAGAGAAAAAAAGGAAAAAAAAGGCAGTAAAATAAAGGAGAGAACAAAGAAAGACAAGAAAAGAAAGACAAGAAGAAACGAGAGAGAGGCAGGGCAGAGAAAGCCATAAGAACGACACTGTCGAAAGCAAGGAAAACACAGAGGCAAGGGTAACAACTCTACCAGCACAACACGCCTTCATCGCCATCATCTCGAGAGAAAGCAATAGCAGAAGGAGAGAAAACGAACAGAGACCAAAACCGGCGTGGCCATCGCTTTCGCTGTCCCCATAAGCAGGAACCGTTGGCTAAGTGCAGAAGCTTCAGCACTTGTCGTCTTCATCCGTCTCAGTGCCAGCTTTCAAGAAAAGGAAAGCAGAACAGAGAAGAAGGGAAAAAGAAGAGAAGAAAACAAGGAGAAGAAAGGAGAAAGAGGCAAGCAATATAGGAGAACGCCAGACGAACGCAGACAACAGAGGACTGAAAAAAAAGGCATCCCCAGCAGACCAGGTAAGCTGTCTTTTATTCCTAGCTTTTGCATGCATTCTTAATTCACTTGTTACTGTTCACTTGAACAATAACCGCGCAAGGCATGTGTATTTATTTTTTTATGTGTTTCTTTTGTATTGTAAAAATAGAAATCTCGTATTTAGAATACCTGATTTTTGACGCAATGCGGTAAATATACATATATATCAAAATTTGTTTTCTTGTGTGTTGCATACAGCTAATATCCTAACATGTTTTGAACGCTCTTTTTTTTTACAAAAAAATATTGGAAGTTTTGAAAAATATGTTTTCGCATGGATTTCTTAAACCAAAAAAATTATTTTCTTACATTTCTGGATTTTACAACATGTTTGTAAAACTTCAAAGGGTATTGGCCAATATTCTAAAAATATAAAAATCTTATTTTGGGGGGAATTTATCTATTATTCACCGCTAATGTTTGGATAAAGAAATCCTTAAAGAACGAATATCCAAAATATTATTGGGAATAATTTGTTATTATTCACTATTAATATTTGGATAAAGAAACCCGGAGTGGTAAATATCCAAAATAATTTTCTAAGAATAATAAATCCGCACACATCCTTGAAAGAAGCTTTGATTATAATTGAGGACATTTCAATTTTTTACTCCACGGTTTACGAGCCGTGAGAGTATAAAACACTAAGGCAAAAAAATACGTTTTTTTAAAGCGCCCTAGATTTTAAATTTTTGTCCCTCCTCCTTGCGATTTACGAGTCGCAAACTCTTGAAATACTAAGGGAAAAATGAGCTTTCGAAGCACATGGAATCTCCTTGGATTTCTATCTTAATAAATTTAGTTTGAATCAAACTTAGAAAAATTGATGGGATTAGAAAACACCAACACCAAAGCAATTATAAAGCAAACCAAACACCAAGCAGCTTACCTTAGGTAGGGCGTACTAGGGGTGCTAATACCTTCCCTTTACGCAACCAGTCCCTTGCCTTAGAATCTCTAAAAGACCAGTTAGGGTTCCTAGTGATCAAAATACTAGGTAGCGACTCCCTTTACACAAACAAAACAAAAGGACCCCGAAATCAATCGAGGATCGCCGCGACGCAGCGCTCCTCTGTGAGGGTGCGACATATATATCTAAGACTCCAAACTCTCCTCTTATCTATGGATAATTTCTCATAATATTTTTCAATGTGAAAGGGATAAACCTTCAAGCGAATTCAATTGAATTCAGGTTCAATCTTAATCAAGCCTTGTTCCTCTTAAACTTGTTTAAATAGGATGAAGACACGAGTGACTTCGTCTACGAGGTGGAAACACCCCCAATCCCTTGACCTACTATCACCTCCCTCGATCAATGAATTGACAATCTCATGATCACATTGAGAGGGAAACAAAAGCAAATTTGGGATTTAAAAGCACATATATTTTGTGCTCGTCTAGCTTCGGCCATACAAAAGGGAGAAGATTGTGAAGAATAATGATGGATTGTATATGCATTTTGTGTTATAAGACTATGATGAATTATGATCAATTGTGTGTGCATATTATGTTATAATGTTGATATAATGTTATGAATATGTTATACATATGTAGTTATGACTATGTTATATAAGGCATGCATACTTTTTAATCTTGATTATAACATATGCCTTATATATAGAATGTGTTGCTTTAAAGATTATTAGGATTTACAAGAATTTTTGGAATTTCTAGAAAATGGTTTGACCATTTTCAAAATTGTTAGTCGTCTTCGTAGAAATGGTATGACCGTTTCTCTAAAATGGACAATCCATTTTGGCTACTTGAACATGTTGGCAATTATACATATTTTGACGTTTTCTTGGTTCTTTTATGATCTTTTGACCTGAAATAGACTTACTTATAATTATAACTGTTGCGATGTCGCGGTCACAAAAATTAATTATCCTAGCTTAAATAAACAAGATAGTATAGAGCAAGTAAGGGGTCGATCTTATGAAGAAGGTCTAGTTCAGGTTTTTATGCTAGATGATATGAAATTAGGGGGGGTTGAGGTTATCTAGGCTAATAGGATAAAACAATCAAGCTAAATTAAATAAATCTGAAACTTATCAAGAGAGAAAACTTTAGTCTCAAGTAAACATCCATCTATGAAAATCAGAACTGATCATTGAAATGATACATCAATTTATATTATAGATATTTATCTTTCTTAACATTAGTTAGTTAACCGATCCGCGGTGTAACTAACCCTAACCATTAAACAACCACAGTGTCCGCACTAGCAATTTAATTCAATGACAGCCTTAAAAACTAGATAGGTTGATAAATCAAGACAACGTAACTATTTGCAGTCTATGTTTGATTTGATCGAATGTTTTCCCTGAGATTAATAACATAGATCTTCCATAATTATTAAACTTAGTTGCTTCACAAGTTTAGATATCACAACTCCGATTTTCATAGCAAACTTAGCAATAAATTGGTTAGAATAATAACTTAGAGTCCGCTCTAATAATCAAACTAAGCAATCATAAGAAATAAGTATAAGAAAAACAAATATACTCATCATATAAATTGAAAAGAAAAGGTAAAATAGATGTCATAGTTCTTGAAATCCAAATGTTTCTATGTCCTTGCAACCAAGAAAAAGAACTTAGTCTTGCATGTCTATCAAAAAACTAATCAAGAGAAAATATGAATACATGATTTCGAGTATAGGAGGAAAGGGTAGATTTTTTCTTTCTTTCTGGTCGTCACTCCCTTCCTTTCTTTTTTTTTTTATTTGATAGGAAACGCTATTCCCTACTTCCCTACAAAATAGTCCTTTTCTAAGTAGACAATTTATATTTAAGTAGTACAATAACTATTTTCCTATAAAAGAAGAAATAATCTTGCATAAAATCTTTAAGCTTTGAATTTGGACTTAAAGAAGTTAAATTGCCCAAATAATGACTTGGATGTCAGTTTGGATGCTTAGGAAGTAAATTGGACTTATTTCTTCACAAAACCTGTTTGCTGGTAGAATTTATAAGGTAGGAAAATCATATCTCTCTCATATTGTTCTTTTTCTGTAGAAACATGTAGGGTGATAGGTCTTCGAGTCAGAAATCCAACAAAATTGAGTTTGCATCAAATGGATTTTTCTAACTCAAGATATTCAAGTCGGAATGGCCAAAGGTCAACACTAGCAGAATATGAGATTTGTTTTTGAAGGCTGCGATTTCTATGCTCTTTATTTTTTTTATTTTTCTTTCCATATATGTATATAAAGGCATGGATGTTATCTTTCTAATGCCACTAGAATTACTTCATTTTGACATCTAGAGCTTAAGCTCTGCACAAAACATCGATCAGAGATCAAATCTGTTAATGTTCGACACAGGCTAGAACATGGTTTGAATTATCTTCAATTTACTTCTTTTTGAATCTTACATCCAAAAGTACCTTCAAAACATAAAACAAAGAATATGAAAGAATTATATATATAAAACATAGGAAGAATACTAGACAAATATGGGTAAAACTATTGAATAATATGGTTGCATCAAATACCCCTACACTTAGGTCTTGCTCGTCCTCAAGAAAGGAGAGATAAAATCAAAATTAAGTTAAATAAATAAAATAACTATGACTAATCTCTTAATCTCCCATCACTGTTCACGAGTATATGCATTATAAACAAGAATACAGTATAAAAGGATAAAAACATAAATTTTCATGAATTTATTTACATGCGAACTTTAAAACTCAATTAACCATTGGGATTTAAATGAAATCTATGTCATGCCAAAGTGATAGGTCCTCTCATTGATATACACTTCAACACTCATGTGCTTAAAGCTTATGTGTTTAAATCTCTCAAATTCAATCAATGAATATGTTCTACCATAAGTTTGCTCTTCAATTTCATCTTCATTACTAAAATATTACAAGCAATGCATGAATAAAAAGGTCTTAGTTTTTTGTTGTAATTGGGCTAAGGTTAAAATGAGGTATGACAAAAGAAAAGAAAAGGCTAAAACCAAAGGAAGTAGAGCATTTTATAAACAATGATTTTTTTAAACAAGATATCTATCTCATCAAAGCAAACAAATTTACCATCTTTAAGCACCAATACTTCACTTTTTTTTTTCAAGCTCCATCAACATAAAATTTTAAGAATACAATGGAACACCTTTTTTTTTAATGGTCTACCTTTAGCAACTTTGCTCATTCTTTTAATCAAGTATCACTTATTTTTTTCTTTTCATATAATTTACAACCATAATCACATGAGATATCAACAAGTATATGCTCTATTAATCTTTGGCCAGGAGAGAAGAAAAACATATAAAAAGGTAAGGCTTATAACATGGGTAAATCAAAGAAAAGATAAACAAGTTCAAAAGAGCTCACTAAAGATAATATGTTTTAGGTTGACTTTTTTGGCTCAAGTGGTTAAAATTTGTAATGTTTGTATCATTTTCATGTACACATGTAATGTGAATGTAATCTCAACAAGATATGAAGCAAGTTTTAGAGATACATATCATTGAAAGAATGCACAATTAAAGAATATAATGTTGAAGGCTCAAAAGCTTCCATTGGTACAACACTATAAAGTCAACATGATATATTTTCAAAGTCAATCCCTAAACTAATTAAACTTTAAAACTTGCATGCATACTCATTCATTCAATTTATATTTTCATCTATCTAAACTAATTCTCATACATAATACTCATTAACCAATGAGAGTTCGAAAGATAAAACTTAGACTTTTTTTTCTACATAAAAAAACAAAGAAAACCAAAATTATTCCAATATACCCATACTTTAAATACAACATTGTCCTCAATGTTGAAATAAAAGAAAAGGAATATAAGAGAATGACAAAAATAAAGTAAAATGTGAAAAATAAAAGATAAGGGAAAAATAAAGCAAATTTGATTTTTTTTGTTGGGTTGCCTCCTAATAAGTGCTTTTATTTTATGTTTGACTCAACATGTCGCATGTTCATGCCTCATAGATTGGTTTAGCTAACTCCATGAAAGCGGAGAGTTTTACCGTCCAACCTTTATAGAAAGTTTTCAATTGATACCCATTGACCTTGAGCACTTTATTTATTTCTAAACTTGTAATTTCAACTGCACTATAAGAAAAAATATTAGAAACAACAAAGAGTTTAATCCAATGAGAGCGTAATTTTTCAGGAAAAAGTTTTAAATGTGAATGATAAAGAAGGACTTTGTCTCAAACATGAAACTTCTTTCTTGTAATCATTCAGTCATAAAGACTCTTGGTCTTTTCTTTGTAATCCTTGCATTCTCAAAGGCATCCTTCTGTATCTCTTCCAACTCTTGTAATTACAGCTTCCTTGCAGTCCCAGCAACATCATAATCCAAGTTGCATTGTTTAATGGTCCAAAAAGCTTTGTATTTAAGCTCCACTAGTAGATGACGTGTTTTCCTGTAAATCATCTTATAAGGTGACATTCCTGTAGGTGATTTGTAAGTAGTCTGGTAAGCCCAGAGTTCATCACCAAGTCGCATTCTCTAATCTCGCCGGTTAGGTTGCACTGTCTTCTTTAAAATGAACTTAATTTCTCGATTTAAAATTTTAGCTTGGCAATTTCTTTGAGGATGGTAGGTTATGGAAGTTCGATGAGTCATATGGTATTTGCATAGTAATGCTCCCATTGAACAATTACAAAAATGAGTGTCACGATTACTAATGATAGCTTTGAGGATTCTAAACTATTTTGATTGTGCAAGCCCTGTGATTAGAAAATTTCAAACCTTATCATTAGAAAGCTCAAACTGAGTCACCATTAAAGCATCATCAACCGAATTTAATAGCCAAGTAAGTCAAACTTAACTATAAAATCAAGGCGGAATCCTATTTATTTCAATTATATAGTTCCTAAGATGATCCATTTTCATATATGTTTGGACATATCCTAAGATTACCTAGAAGAATGTTGCAATGTCGCGATCGCACAAATTAATTACCCTAGCTTAAGACACAACACACAAGATAGTATATAGCAAGCAAGGGGTTAATCCCACGAGAAAGGCTTAAGTCATATTTTTATATTCTACGTTATGCAATTAGGGGGTTTGGTTTGTGATTATCTATACTATGATAGAATCAAAAAATCAAGCAAAAATTAAATAAAACTGAAATTTATCAAAAAAAAAAAATCTTGATCACAAGCAAAAATCCACCTATAGAAATCAGAACTAATTATAGAAACGAGACGTCAATTTGTACTATAAATATCTATATTTTCTTATGTTGATAGTTAACATATCCGCTGTATAACTAATCCTAACCATTAAACAATCATAATATCCACACTAGTAATTTAATTCAATGGTAGCCTTAAAAACTAGATGAGTTGATTATTCTAGACAATATAATTGTCCGCAATCCATGTTTGATTTGATCAATCGAATGTTCTCCCTAAGATTACTAATCTAGATCTGCCACAACTATTAATCTCAGTTGCTTCACAAGTTTATATACCACAACTCCGGTTTAGCCTTGCTTGTTCACAATAATAACTTAGAGTCCACTTTAGCAATTAAAATAAACAATAATAGGAAATAAGCATAGGAGAACAAACATATTCATTCATCATATAAACTGAAAGTAAAAGGTAAAATAGATCTCACAGTTCTTGAAATTTGAAGGTTTCTGTGTCCAAGAAAAAGAGTTTAGCATTGCTTGTCAATTGAACAACTAACCAAAAAGAAAGAAGAATGCATGAATTCAGGTTTGTGGGAGAAAGGGTTTGTGTTTCTCTCTTTTGGCCATCCCCCTCTCTTCTCCTCTTTTCCTTCTCTCTTTATTTTTATACCCTAGGAAACCCTAATTTCTATTTTACAAAATAGTCTTCCTTTAAGTACTTTAATAACAATTTTCCTAAAAAATGAGAAATTCTCTTGCATGAAATCTTCAAACTTTGACTTAGAGAGCTAAATTGCTGAAATAAAAACTTGGATGTCGGTTTGGATACTTCGCGATGTAATTTGGACTCGTTTCTTTACAAAACCTGTTTGCTGGCAGAATTCATTTGTCATCTTAGAAAAATCATATCTTCCTCATATGAGATCATTTTTAGCTTAATTTTGGTACGTTGATAAGTCTTTGAGTCAGGAATCCAAAAAAATTGATTTTGCATCAAATGGACTTTTGTAGCTCAAGATTTAAGTCGAAATGGTCGAAGGTGAACACTGGCAGATTGCAAGATTTGACTTTGAAGGCTACGATTTCCATGCTCTTCCCTTTTTTTTTATTTTGCATGCCTTATATTTCCAGAAAGGTATGGATGTTAGCTTTATAATGCCACTAAAATCACTTCATTTCAACCTCTAGAGCTCACTGTCTACACAAAACATCGACTAAAGATCAAATCTGCAAATTACCTCCAATTTACTCCTTTTTGTATCTTTCATCCAAAAGTACCTTCAAAACATAAAACAAAGAATATCAAGGCATTTTATATATAAAACATAGGCTAAACACTACTTAAATGTGGGTGAAACTATCGAATAATATGGTTGCATCAAAGAATCCTAAGATGATCCTTTTTATTTTTTATTATATGGATTTCTAGATGATTTGTTGCATGTTTATCTAAATGGATCTCAAGATAATCCTCTTCATTTTTAATTATGTGGATCCCAAGATGATCCCTTACATGTATATCTAGATGGATCCCCGATGATCATTTTTATTTTTAATATGTGGATCTCAAGATGATCCCTTATTATTTGTGTGAATCTTAAGTTAGTTCATTCACTTTATTTGATTGGTTTATGTTGTATTGAGGTTGGTCGCCTCTCAAGTCGAACATTTCAAAAATAGAGGTTGGTCGCCTTTCCATGGAACAAAAATTCAAGATTCCCTAGTGAAGTTTCTTTTAGACTTTCGTGGTTTTTCAAAAGTTTTCACAAACACCATCTTTTCTTTAAAAGCCTATCACACACAGCTTTGTTTTCCATAAGACTTTATATCATAAACATTGTAAAAAGAGAGCAACTATCATAACCTAATTCTTACACCCTCATAAATTTTAAAGAAAAGTATTTTCACAGAAAAATCATTTAAAAAAATCTTCAAAGAAAAAGTTACAAAAATATAATACAGTTTAGGTTATAATCAGGCAAGAATCTAATTTATAGTTGATCAGAAAATAATATAGGCAAGCAATTTGGGGAATAATTGAAGAAAAATTGAAAAAAATATGATGAAATTGGTCACATAAAGTAATTGAAGGACCTAATTAAGGGGGGGTTGGAATTTATGTCAAAATTGGTTGAATTTGCAAGTCAATGACCAAAAATGAAAGAGATGGAAAAGTTTGAAGGTCTTATTAATTCAATTAGGGACTTAATTGAAGAAGAAATTTCAAACTTAGAGTTAATTTGATATAACAAATGAAAGAGTTAAAGAACTCGGGACCAAAATGAAAGAGGCATTGAAATTTAAGGATCCTATTAATTCATTTAAGGGCATAATTAAAGGGGGGAAAATTAAAATTTAGAGTCAATTTGACCAAAAAAAAAGAATAAAGAATTAAAGGGTCATAGACCAAAATAAAAGAGACACTAAAATTTAAAGATCCTATTAATTCAATTAGGAGTATAATTAAAGAAAAAATTGAGATTTAGGGTCAATTTGGCAAAAACATTCAAATTAAAAATCCAAAGACCATATTATAAAATATGCCAATATTAAAGAACTATTTTGAATGTCACCAATTGCTTAATTGAAATAAATCTTGGAAAATCAATCAAAATTGACTGAAAATGATGAAATTAAAACTGTAAGTATTGGTTTGAAAATTGAGAAAAACTTATAAGCCTAACTGTGTTGCATCATGAGTAATTAAAGGATTAGGCATCAATAAGGTGCCATTTTAGGCATGGTTCAACTCCTCACGTATGCATGACTGTTTTTTGGCTTCCTTTTCTTTTTTTTTAAGGTGTTTTTTAGCAACTTTAGGCATAAATTTTTCTTTCATGTGGCCATTAAATGTTGAGTGACACCCCTTTCTTCCCCTGCATTTGTACTTCATCTTTAGACAAAGACCCACTACAATGCCTCTATGATGTGACAAAACATATGTGTCAAAGTAGCAAACCTGAGCATTTTGTACAAAGTGTACAACAATGATGAATGGTCAAGATCAACCTAATGAGATCAACGAACATGATTGTTCCACTTAGAAGGGTTCTATGACCTTTTCACTTGTCTATAAATAGAAGGGCATGGTGAGAAAGAAGGAGAACAATTCTAGAGAAAGAATAAAACTTGAATTTGAGAAAAATAATAGGAAAAAAAGTTTGAGTTAAAACCATCATATTTATACTTACTATATGTTTGTTTACATTCCCAATATATGCATGTTTGGAGTTGTCTAATAATTAATAGAAAAAACATGTACAAGCTATTATGAGTTTATGTCATTCTCGTTAATTCTTAGACTTGAATATTAGTTTTAAGAATATATTCAATATTCAATCATATATTATGTATCTTATATTGAAATTGAATTGAAGGTTTTTTACTTAGGTATTTTTACCTCTTATTTAATTATGTATTTTCTTGTTAGTGGTGAATCATTATCCCTTGACTTTGTATCTCTAAAATAGTTTTTTAATTTGTATATTTAGAGTGGCGGATTATTTACATTTATATCTCTTTAATTTTGTGCTTTAAAGTGATGAGTATAAATTATCTTTATCTAACTATATCATAGATGATATTTATTACCTTATCCTTACCATCCTGATATCAATAATGATATGATAGGAGCGATCACTGTCATAACCCAATTCTAGATTATTTTCTAAAATTTATTTTTTTTCAAAATAAAAATAAAATAATAAAATAAAGGCTGGCAACGTGAAGAAAACAGGTCGGGAAATACAACTGTAATTTTAGAGGAAATTCAAGGCTTAATTGTACCCCATTATTTGAGAAACAATACAAATTCAAGGTCAAATTAAATGATTATTGGATGAATTTGCATAAAAAATAAGTTTAATGACATAATTAAATTTTTAGTATGCCAATTTGATTTAATCATGGGACAAATTGAATTTTAATTATGTTTAAGAATTAATTTGGGTTCAATTAAAGGATTTAATTAAGTTCAATGACTTAATTATACTTTAAATGAGTTAAATTAATTTTATTTGGGGCTTAATTGGTAAAATATTATGTTTGGGGGTCCAAATTGAGCTTAATTGAGAATATTGAAATTTTAAGAGACCAAATTTAATTTTTATCAAGTTAATTGATTGAAATTAGGGGCCAAATTGCAAGAAAATTAGAGTTTTAGGGTCAAATTGAAGAAATTCGCATCTAAGAATCGTTTTATAAGAGGTGCCGAACTATAGGGGTTTAATTGACAAAAATTGGGGGTTAAATTGAAAAAAATAAAAGTTTAATGGTCAATTAGGGGTTAAATTGCATAAATTCAAAACTAATGACCGAATTGAAAATGGCACGCCAATCCGGGGTTAAAATTGATGTTTTTCCAGGGACTCAATTGCATAAAATTGAAAGTTTGAATCTGATCAAGGTCGTATATTAGATAAATCAGAAATAGAAGGACCAAATAAACTTGACTAAAACGGTGTCGTTTTGGTTACTACTCATCTTTTTCTTTAGTTTTCTCTGAAATGACAGTTTAGGGAGGCTACTTTACAAGTCCATTTAATGCCTCATTCATTCACCAAATTTAACCAAACTTGCATGCAAATAATCATTTGACATTTCTCTACATCCCTATGTGAACCGTCCAGGTTGATTTACCCTACAAAAGTCTCAGCGCTGGCCTAAAGTGATCAATTCAGGCAGCCTTAAACTGTCAGATTTGACAATTCATGGTGCCTACTTTGAACCAACGGTTGGGATCCTTCTAAACCAAATCAAGGGCCAAACTTTTTTTCCAGTGTAGACAAGATTACCCTCTTCCATCCCCTATAAATTTTGGTGGATTTCATGGCCTGGAGAGGAAGAAAATCGAGTCCAAAGTTGACAAAAAACCAGCCACCCTCCCCTGTTTTTCTACAATGAGTTCTCTCTCTTCTCTCTCTCTCTCTCTCCACCACTCCTCCTACCGCTACCACAACCCAGCTCAACCTGATTGAGGGTAGCTCAACCTCTTCCACCAACCCAGCTCCTCATCGACGGCGGAAACCATCACCACATCGCCAACTTTTTCTTCTTCTTTGTCAACTCTCCTTCACCACGACAACCATGGTTCCTGCCTCCAGCTACGCCTTGAACCACCACCTCTTATCCAGTCACACCAAGCACCCCCAATCAGGCTGCCAACAACAACATCACCTAAGTGAACTTTGTCAGCAATCCCTGCCTGTAGCACGCCTTTTGTTCTTCTTCCTTCAATCAGAGCATGCAGGACTTGAATTAATTCATGTCCTGCACTGCTGGCTTTCGCCAATAGTTATAGGGATGGTCTAGAACCATTTCCATGGGCCGGGTCCAGCCCGACCTTAAAAAAGAAAAAAAGATTTGTTGAGCTGAGATCGACCCAACCCAACTTTCATGGGCTCAGCCCAGCCCATATATATTTAGTATATATTTATTTATAATAATATATATTATAATATTATTATTTAAAAATATTAAAAAGAAATGAGAAATTAAAAAATCCTTTCAATTTTTTTTATTTTCTCGCGTGTTTTTCAACCAATTTTGCATAATATCGGGTTGTATATTTACACTGTAAAATATAAATTCAATATTAAAACACCTGGTTTTCTCCAAAAAAATTCAAAAAAATATCTTGTTTTCATATGACCAAATCCTAAAACTTTTCCAAGCATATTTTCATAAAAAAACAAAAAAAAATTGCATCTTTCTCATGTTTTAAAAAATCCAAAAATAGATATTATAACCAATTTATGATGATCCAGATTTGACCAAAATATCAAACACTCTTTTCCAATCCTTTTTTAGGGTCAAGATGTAGACTTTAATATCTGTGGGGTGTAAAACTACGTAATAGAGTACACCCTTATGTATTAAAGATACAAGGTGAAAAATAAATGCGATGTTAAAATTTAAACTTTAGAACGATTAGGATTAAACCCGATGAGGTAGAGACTCTCTCACAAAGGGAGATTTGCCTTAAATCTTAGAAAAAACCAACAAATAGAAACTCAACTTAGAAAGACAATCAAACAACAATGTAGCTTATCTTAGGTAGGGTGCACTAGAGGTGATGCGTCTTCCCTTTGCACAACTAGTCCCTTACTCAGACTCTTACAGACTATAGGTTCCTAGTAATTATAATACTAGGTGGCGACTCTTGATTTTTAATCATAATTTTATGATTAAATCATTCCATACACACACACACTTCATCAAGAGGCACGATACCAAGCCTTTGTCTTTGCCGACAATCACAATAAAATAACAATGACAAACCTTTTTCATTATATATTTGTGAAATTGCAGAGGTAATGATGGTGAAATTAATGATAATAACAATAATATTAAATGAGAAGGTGGTGATGAAGAAGTAAAATGAAACTTATGATTTTAATGTTCTTGGTGATATTATAATGATGGTGATGGTAATGATTTGGTCATAGAGGATGAAATTAGTGGCATAGTATTAGTTGTGGTGGAATGGTAATAGTAATATTGACACCATGATATAAAACCAAAAATAAAAAATTCTCTTCATATTTTTTTTAAAAATTAAATAAGAATAAAATAAAAAATATATATCAAATAAACCAAACATGTTTTCTATTTAAAAACCCTAGTTATACCAAACAACATTTAATGATATTATAAGAACTCTAAACATTATATGGGGAAATCATTATGCTATAAAACACTACTCACACTCTCATATTTCACAAACCTTTTTTTTTTTTGTAATTGCACCATTTTAAGACTAAATTAAATAAAAATTTATTCAAATTTGCCACTCAAGGACAAGATTGGAAGAAGGGGGACTGATGTGGAAAAGTGAGAAAAATAGGTGGCGGGTTCAAAGTTCTTGTAAAAAGTTCAATTTAGTCCTCCTACTACCATTTCGATCCCTAAATTTTTTTGAAATTAAATTTTGTTATGAAAGTTTATTTTTTATTATTTCTCAATCCCTGCTTTGACAAAATAATAAGAGAGATCACCAGATTTTAGAGATAGAAAGAGAAAATCGATGTTGACATCAATTTAAGCCATCATAATAATTGACCTTGATGTCAACGGGTTCCATTTTATAAGGGGAGTTCCACTTAGATATTTTTTCACCTTAAAATTATCTAGAAAAATATATCTAAGCTCGGGAAAATTTATGGTTTTAGGTTGGTTTTTGATTTTTGTGCAGTTTTTTAGGTTGTTTTAAAGCCATTAATGAGTTTATCAAGTTGTTTATGGTCTTTTCTAAGTTTTTTGAATAAAAAAATAAAAGAAGGGTTTCTAGGGTCTAGCTATTATTTTTCAAAACAATTTAGGGTGGTCAACATGCATTTTGTTTTTTAAATAAAGGCCCATGCGCTGGCATGGCTTGCTAGGCCCAGCAACACCTGATTTTTGTTGTTGTTTTTTTTTCTTCTAATTTTTCATTTTAAAAAAATTGATGCTTTTTAATGTGTATTATTTTATATTTAAATTAGTACCCCATCTCTCTGATTTTTTTATTTTTTAATTTAGCCCTTTTTAAATAGCACTTGTTTTTTAAATTATTTTGTATATATTTAATTTTTGAAAAGATTATTCTTATTCACCTATAAATATTTTTATGTTTTATATAAATGATCTTTATTTTTATAAATAAAAATATTTATTTTTGGATAGTGTTTCTAATAAGAGTAACCTTGTGTGATATTTCTTTCCCTTAGATTTTATTCAATCAATTTTATATGTGTGTCTATTTCTATTATCATTTGATTAAATAAAAAAAATTAATTTTAACAAACAACGTCATTGAACACAACCTTGTAAATAACCTATATTATGGGATCAAATATCTTGATTTTTCCAATTACATCTTTAGTTATCATTAATGACTTATTTATTTATTAACACAGATGATTCTTGATTTATTTAATTAGATGCATACATAAATTTTTTAATTTACAATAAAGATTTTTTATGTAAGAAAACGCGTTGCAAAAGCTTGGATGTTTACATTTTTTTGTTAAAAAAACAATATGGCCTACGATAGAGCATAAGTCAAATAGTTAGTCATAACTATTCGATGTGTTTTATCTCATGTTCAAATAGTGTTGTATGCTATTAAAAAAAACTAAAAAAAAGGGCGGTCTTGCTCTACCAATTTTAATGTAGTTCTAAATTCATTTGCATCATGGATTAAAACAATAAAATTACAATTTTACCTTTTTCAACAAAAACAAAAATAGCCTTAATACATGGATATATATATACACACACACACACACACACACTTAAATGACAAAACATTTAAAGGGAAAAAATATTAAATTGTCGCGCTCGGGATTTTTTTTACTTTTCACTTTAATTAGCACAATAAAATGATAATATTGCCCTTAAATTCAAATTATCTTAAACTTATTTAGGGGCTCTTTACTGTTCTCACTATGTTTGTTTTGTTATTATCAAGATGGACCAAAACTGCCCTCCATTACCGCACTAGGTTTGGTTATGTTTTTTATTACTATTTGTTATTTTAAATAATTTATGAAATTGTAATTTTCTTCTAATTTCATTGTCTTTTTTTATTATCTTTTTAATTGAATTTTTTTTCAATTACATCCTTTAATATTTTTTTTTGTTTTGTTTTAATTTTAGATTCGGTCATTATTATTTTAATTGTTATTTGTTTTGTTTTATGTCATTTTTTTATTGAGACTTTCTTTTTCAATTTCTTTTCTCGGTATTTTGTTGATTGAGAATTTAACTTCATGGTTTTTTTAGGTTTGCCTATTATAGGATAATTCTGGCCTTAGGACCTAGGTCACGGGTTTGAAAGGTTAGCTCAAGGTAACCTATGTCTTTTTTTTAGATCTTTTTTTAATTTCATCATTCTATGGGGTTATCTCGATCTCATGTTTTAGGTTGCGGTTTTCATGGCTTAAGCTAGGTTGACCTAAGTCTTTTTCTAGATCTTTTTTTAATTTTATCATTATATAGGTTTATCTCAATCACATGTTTAAGGTTTTGATTTTTACCGCTTAAGCCAGGTTGGCTCAGGTCAAGTTTGTTTTATTCTATTTATTTGATTTTTTATCAGGCTAGGTTTGTTATTTTGAGATGGTTTTTAAACTTGATTATTATTTTTTACAATTTCATCATCCTTTAGTTTTTTTTTTTTTTTACTATCATTAATATTTCTATTTGATATTTTATTTTATTTTATTCGTAAACATTAAATTGGTTAGAAATTAAGTTTTTTTATTAAGCCTGGATCTTCGATTTCACAGGTTACAATTTGATCCTTTTTATTTTTTTGTCCTATCAAATTTGAGTCTCATCCTTTTGATTGCTATTTTTTAAACTTTGATAAATTTTTTAAATTGATATTTTTTTTTGTATTTTATCCTTCAATATTAAATTAATTCATAATTGAGCTTCTTGATTGAGTTTAGGTTTAAGATTTCACGGGTTGTATGTTTTGGAGATTAACCCTGGTTTAGGAGGTTAGCTTATGTTTGCTCTTTTTTTTTCTGTTTTTTTAGCTCATATTTTTTTCAATTTTATCCTATTTATTCAATTAGAGATGAGGCTCTGCTATTTTTATTTGTTTGTTTCTATTAAATTCTTCATTAATTTTGAAAATGACTCAGATTATATCGAATCTTTTCATTTGTCGTTCTTTGTTGAATTTAGTTAGGAATTTTTTTAAAATTGATATTTTTTTCAATTTTACTCTTCAAGGTTGAAGTTTTTCAATATTGGCTTCTTGATTTTCTTGATTTTCTATTATGTTTGTTAATCCCGGTCCTATCACTTAGACTGTAGTTGTAGCGGGTTAGCCTAAGTTGGCTCGAGTTCTTTTTAGAATTGTTTGTTTTTATTTATTATTTTTTACTTTCCATCTTTTAGCATTTGGTTGTTTTAGAATTAAATTTCATAATGTTTTATGGTTTTTCTTCTATTTGGTTATCTTATTTGAATGATATGGGTTGTAGAGTTTAGTTGGCTTGCCCGTTTAGTGTTTTTTTAATTGATTTTATTTTCAATGTCATCCTTCCACATTGAATTTTTTTAGAATTGGACTTTTTTTTATTGTTAGTTTATCCGGATCTCATGAACTGGCTTGCATATGTAACATCCTCACTCAGGTTGGCTCACATCAATTATTTTTTTCAAAAATTTAATTGGTTGGAATCTTGGCTTCGTCGCATTTTCATTTTGGTGACTATTTGTTTTACATGTTCCATGATTTGTTTTTTATTTAAATTGATCCATTTACCATTCTTATTTGTTCTTTTATCATCTAATTAAATTATACTAGGTTTTTTGTTCAATCGGGTTTATGTCCTAGGTTGCATATTTTTTTTTTTTACTTTTTTGAAAGAAGTATGTGTTGCCCGAGCATCTCTTTTTTAATAGATAAAAAAAATGTTCATGCTAGCGTCATAGTGTCAGCCCACAAATCTAGTGAATTCTAGATGTAATATGTTATGGGTAAATCTAAATTTTTTTGGATGTAAAAAAATATTCAAACTATATAGGAATTAACTTGATGTGACATGATTGACTTGACAGATTCAAATATAATCTAGATGACCAATAAAAATATAGTTTGACGAAAGAAAATCAAGACGATATCTTTTTTAAATATTAAAACAACAACATATTATATCGACTAAGGTTAACCTGTCAAATTTGTTATCCAGATCATGACTCCTTGATAATCCTATAGCAAACAAAAAATATATATTAAATTCAATTCTCAATCAACCTAATACTGAAGGATGAAATTGAAAACAAAATTCAATGAAAAAAATGAATTGAGTCAACTTGGATTAACCTGTTAAATTTGGATCATGAGACCATGATAATTCTATTGAAAACAAATTAAAATAAATAATGAAACTCGATTCCTAATCAACTCAAAGTTGAACGATAAAATTAAAAAGAATCAGTTAAAAAAAAAGGGCATAACAAATATTAAAGAATCAATTATAAAATTCAATTCCCAATAAAACTAATATTAAAGAATGAAATTGAAAAAAAATCAATGAAAAAAAGACTTACAAAAAACCCGAGTCAACTTAGCTAGCCCGTAAAACTCGCTACTCAAGTCATGAGACTGTGATAACCTCATAGAAAGCAAATCAAAAAATAATTATGAAGCTCAATTCTCAATCAACTCAATGTTAAATGATAAAGTTGAGAAAAAAACTAATTAAAAAAAATACCCCGACTCAATATGACTAATCTGCAAAACTTGTGACCCGAGTCATGAAATCAAGATAATTCAATAAAAAGTAAGTCAAAACAAATTATGAAGCAAAATACCCAACAAACCAAATATTGAAGGATAAAATTAAAAGAAAAAACTAAGTTTGAAATACAATAAAAAACTTTGGTCCTAGAGAATTTTGATGAGTAAAATGAAAAAGTCCATGGCATATAATGAAATGCCAAGGCGTTAATTAATACCCTATTAAAAAATGTAGTAAATTATATATTATTTCTTTTAATTTTAAAAGTGAATTAAATGGTCCATCTAATT
>Ga0325404_1001633_pt1 | contig 23744 bp, 8 predicted proteins | sample PopdelMetagenome_18_FD_205664 | JGI IMG/M metagenome (GOLD analysis project Ga0325404, IMG submission 205664) | Populus deltoides microbial communities from Bellville, Georgia, United States - Xylem-Control-R1 | ecosystem: Host-associated > Plants > Phyllosphere > Stem > Wood/Secondary xylem...
TAATTCATCTTTTCCTTGTTGCTTTGAATTACGAGGAGAAATCTTCATCACTGCTAATTTTCTCTTGTTCGGCAATTCAGCCTGCATACACGTGAAATCAATTTACCAGAACTCTGAAAGAAAAAAGCGCATGTTGAGGAACAAATTTTCAAAAAAGAAAATCTGACCTCGTATACTATTCCAAAGCGTCCCCTGCCAATCTCCATTTTGGGGCTAAATTTTCGAGTAGCATCGATTATTTCTTTGGGGGTGAAAGATTCTTCATATCCTTGGACGTCTATAGGTATATCTATTTGAAGAAAACATCAAAGTAAGAATTCTTAAGGTTGTATAGTGCATAATGATTTTAGATTAGCATAGAGAGGTACCATCCAAATAGCTTTTCTGCAGCAAGCCCATTTTCCACATGTAAGTCGACAGAAGTAGAGAAGCAAATACTGAACCTACAGTAATCCCAGCAATTTGTGAAGGAGATGGTCCCTTGCCAACTTTGAAGTCTGGATACAAATAGTGGAAAGCATAAAGAAAAAATTATTTATCCAGAAAAAGGGTAGCAGAAATATTTGCTCAACAAATTAAGAGAATGCAACTCTTTACTTGCAGTTACGGAAATGCCTGACACAAGGGGTCCATTTAGAGACAGTGCAGCAGGTGAATTGAAAAATCTTGGCTCCAGGAAAGTTCCTTTGCCAGCCCGGAAAAAATGGATAGTCAATAGATGATCATCTCCTACAAATGCTGTGAAATTTTGAGTCCATGTCTTGTTGGTGCCGCTGGCCATTTCTTTTATGTTGAAGTCTTTTAGTTCTCTCTTCCCCTATACCAAAAATGGATGTTGAATGGTGGAAATTTTTTAAAGAAGCTGCAGAAAAATATAGCGGTTACCTGTATATATACATCAAAAACACGTTTCCCTAAATTCGAATAATCTTCATCACTTGGGTAAACAGTTTCAGCGAAGTAAAGTTTCACAGTGTAATTTCCTTTAAATAAACAGAAGCCGTAATATGTCAGAGAAAGAGGGCAGAGGCGAGTTGAGTTGTATAACTGTGTCGCAGTAGAATCACAAACTCCACAATCCACGTTTTTTATGTAATCACTGGAATCGTAAGTTTTCGATCCGAAGTCCCCAGAACAAGAATAAGCCCAATTTCCTTTTGGAGCTTTATAGTAATTTGATGTTGCACTGTCTGCTTCAAACACTTTCTCACCAACTTCTGTCTCTCCTCCTCCACAATTTATATATAAGGAATCGTCTGCAAAAAATGATAATCAGTACAGGAAATCTGTTCTGCGCAAAATTATAGAGCTTCTCAATAGAACTTACACTTTGGTTTTCGCCGACATTTATCTGTCAAATCACGTATAGAAGTCCTAGAAATAACAAACAACATTTGTAAGAAATAGCTCAGGATTATTTGTTCTAAATTAATTGCACCATATGGAGGATATTACCATACCTGTTTGGTTCACTGCTTGAGTAGGAACAACATGCAAGCAGTTGGTGCACATGATACAAAATGATCAGAAGTTGGAATTTCATAGACAACAATATTCTTGCAAGTGAAAAAAAAGGAGGAAGAAAATGAAGTTGCCGTTATTACATGTTCAGCTTTCCTTCTCCTTTAATCGGACCATCATCAAAATTATTATATGACAAGTCCCTGCAACATTAGTGTTTACATATCAAGATTTTATTGAGGCAATCTACAAAAGGGAAAACAACCCATCCGAGCAAAGAGCACAAAGCCATAACATACGCCTTGTCTTCAATGGTATGACGAACCCAGGAAGGTACTGTGCCATTAAGCATATTTCCTGTAAGAAACCTAAACAAAACAAACCAGTATGAAAACCATCGCGTGTACTTTTTAACAGAGTGGCAGAACGAACTTATTATAAGACATCGAGTTCAAGGAATCTCTTTGGCATACATCTTACTTAAATTCAGCTTTTCCATGGAATCTGGTATTCCACCAGTTAAGCTGTTAAAGCTCAAGTCTCTGCAGGATCAAAAAAATGAAAGCAAACGTTAGCTTTTTCATATTTGATATATAGTTGTGCTATGGTCAATTATTGCATATATAGTTGATTCTGTAAACACATAGTCAAAATCATCAACCCTTCTATGCATGGCCTAAAGGCCCTAAACAATGAGCATTTATAGAGCTGATGAAACAAAATAGCCATGACAGAACTACAAATCTTTTACAAAAGAGGAAATGAAACTTACAGGTATTTTAACGATGACCAATCACCGATGTACTGGGGGATTTCACCACTTATTGAGCAATTCCTTATCACCCTACACAAACCATTGAAGAAGTTGGTGTTTGGATTTATCATTAAGAGTCACATACATAAATATTGAGAATATCATTAAGGGTCACATACATAAATTAATATTGTGACTTCATGATTCTGTTATGCCTATATATAGTCGTAATATATATATATATATATATATATATATATATATATATATATATATATATATATATATTTATTTAAATTCTCAAACCTGAATCCCAGATACAACTGGTATTCATAGCATGTAATAGCTCATAAAAAAAACTCAAGATCATATAAAGAAAAATAGGCCTAAAAATATACTTATGTAAAAAAGATCGGTCACAATCCAAATTCTACAACAATAACGCTCCCAGACACATATAATTCTAAGTGTATATGGTTTTTATTATTCATTTTGAATTCATGATGTTACGACCTAATTTTTTATTTAATATTAAAAAAATAACAAGAAAGCAATAAAAACTTTAAAAAAAATATAATCTTAATATATTTATATTCTTTTTAGTATTTTTAACATCATTTTAAAAAAATTTAAATTTTTAAAGGTTTTTTTGAGCATGTTTGATTTTTAACATAATATTTTTTAAATAATTAATTTTTTTTTGTTGGATTTACGTTGATATTACTTGTTTTTTTTTTATAATTAAAATATAAAAAAAGTTAAAAAAAGAAGTTGAGGGATAAGTTTGATACTTCGCAACATTTTATCTATAAATACAAGTCACACAACACACACACACAGTAAGGGCCAATATCCTGTATCATTTTCTTCATCCTTGGCCGCTCCCCTCCTCCAGCTGCTGCTCTCCCTCTCCAAGCCACAGCCGTCCCCATCTTCTTCTCCCTCACCAAACCTTCCCTCCTGAACTAGCCGCCAGCTCGCCAAGACCAAAAGAGGGCAGAGCCGTTCACCCTCACTCTCCCCTCTTGCTGGTTGTTTCAACTTCTCCTTCTCCTTCTCCTTCTCCACCGCTGAACGAACCAGGTCTCCCCTCCCTCTCACGGAACCCAAGCCCATTCTTCCCCCGGCCACAACATCAACCTTCCAGCTCCCCATCACCGGCCTTCACAGACCATCCTCCACAGAGCCGAACCAGACCCTCCAGATCCACCGATAGTACCACCCCTCTGCTCCTTCAGCCGCCCCCATATCTGCTAAACCGAGACCGAGCTCTCTCCTTCACTCAGCCATCTCTGCCTCTCTGTAATCCGACCAAAGATGCCCTGACCTCAGAGTCGTCAGCCGCCAGAAAGAGGAAGAAAAATTGAGAAACAGACCCGAAAGATCCAGATCTGAGAAAAAAGATAAAATAAAACAACTGCTTGTGTTTTTCTGTTGTTGCAGGTGACAGTGTTCCGCACCGCCGGCGGGGATGGGAAGAGGGGAAGAAGCCAATCCAGATCACCCCCTGTTTCCTGGTTTTTCTCGCGGCGGATACTGAACCACGCGCCGCCACTGGCTGGGAATGTGTGTTTTTGAGTATTTTCTTTTATGTTTTTAAATGTTAAATTAAAAAGATAAAAAGAATTAAATGTTTTTTTAATTTGCACATCTATATCATATGAAATTTCAAGAATATATTTTGGCATGGATTTTTGGTTTAATAATTAATTTTATTAAAGTTTTGATAGTTTGGCTTATATTTCAAAAAATATTAAGAAATAATTTGTTTTTTTTAATATTTAAAATTACAAATTTACATATAAGATATGTTTTTGTTATTATAGTTTCAAGCTGTTTGTTTTGTATTATTGATAAGAAAGAGATTTTTTTGAAAGACTTTTTCGTCGTATTTTCGTAATTTACAAATTTACAAATTATATGTAATTTACAAATTTACATATGAGATTTTTTTGATAAGAAAAGCAAAGGAAGGAAAAACTCACAGGCATCTTATTTTCGTCGTAGTTGCTTTTTTTGGGAAAGGGAAACCGGAGCTATTTACATCACTAACCACCCTGCAAGAAAAACCAGCCAGAATAAAACATGCATTTATTTCAACCCGGTTAAAATTATAGAGCGCTTACAAGTATACGAGATATGGCATGTTAAGAAGAAGATCAAGAGGAAGCTCTCCTTCAAAATCATTTCCGGAGAGGGACCTGTGTTCGGTACACAAAAACACCAATTATTGAATGATCGATATTCATCGATCATCGACAGTTTCTCAATCAAATAATATTACCGAAAGTACAAGTAATTTCTTACAGGTAAACGAGTCCGGTCCACTTCGCAATGAACCTTGGTACTTGACCGGTCAAACGGTTCCCAGCTACGCTACTGCAGCCATAGTTAGTTGCTTTTCCTTGGAACAATAATTAAACAGATTGTTGGTTGAAAGAATATGATGAGTTGCACTTACAACCACTGCAATCCCTTAAAGTTGGAATAATTTTCCGGCAGCGGTCCACTCAAATTGTTGGAGCTCAACCCTCTACAACAACAAATCACAAGGATTGTAATCCACCTTTTTTCTGTTTTATTTCTCCTATTACAATCAAAAGTTGACATTATTATTCTTCTTTTTGAAACTTACAAATAACCAAGAGATCCCAATCCTCCAAGTTCTGGTGGAAGCTGACCAGTGAGTTCATTGAAGTCCAAGTACCTAATTAAATAAGAGATAATAACCAAACCAAACTCAATAAGTTAAAATGAAATTCAAGGAGAATGAAAGAGCTAGCGAGTTTCTATACATATATAGGAGATTAGAGAGGGTGCCCAATTCTTTAGGGATTTGACTTGATAAATTATTATTCGACAAACTCCTGAAAACACCCACAAGAATAAGAGCACAATACTTACGTCAGTAATGGAAAAAGAATTTAATTCACATTATATGATACTGAAGAAACTGTGTTTGGATGACACGTACAGATATTTGAGGGACGACAAATTCCCCAAAGATGGAGGTATGGAGCCGTTGAGGAAGTTTCTCGAGAGACGGCTACTCATATGTATTACCATATAAGTTCATTAGTGCTCAAATAAGAACCAATAATTTAAATTTTATGAAGACAAACTAAGAACTGAAATTTGTTATTATATATGATCCAAAAGCTAAGCAGCTCTTTGCTCGTAACCATGCAGACAGCCAAACAAGCATGAACACAGTTCAGCAATTAGCCAGACAAGGCTACTATCCTAATTACATAAGAGAAAGGAACCAAACAGAACTCAGAAGTTAATTTTTGTGACTATTAACCATAGTTATCATACCATTAACTATAGTTATAAGACCCGACCCGGGGTTGACCTAGCCAAGAAGCCGAGTTTCGGGTTACACGGGTTGGCCTGAGTCAACCCGAATTAACCGGGAAAAATTAAAAACATAATTAAAATTTTAATATTTCATATGAAAAATTTTAAAAACAATCAACATGAATATAAGTTATACATGTTATAAATAATGAAATTTAAAATACTATTTCAAAATATTTTTTATCCACATTGAAAAAAGATGACTTAATTTTTTCTTGTAAACATATAGTATATATACTAAAAGATTTCAAATTCCACATTGAAAAAATAAAGCATTCTTTTTGTATTTATATACTAAAATTTGAAAACGATTAATAACCAACTAAAAAATATATAAAAAAGAGGGGTCTCTAACTAGGAGAAAAAACACATTTAAAAAAATAAAGGGTCTCAACTGGATTTTGTCGAGTTTTTGCTCCTTCCAGTCTTTTATTTTACCCGGATCGATTCAGCAACCGAGTTAATCAGGTCCCGGATCGACCAACAAATCTGGTCCGGTTTTAATAACTATACCATTAACACCTTGCCATGAACATTTAAAAGTATCAAAACCCCAAACGGCTTGCTCTTATTTTCATTTCTAACAAAGCTAATTTTACTTGAAAATGTTTCCCCAAAAATTCTATTAAAAAATCTTAACTTTTACAGCTACAAGTATAATCTATCAATTGTCTATTCAATAACTTCTTCTTTAATTTAATGAAGCAAATTTGAGTTCTTAACTCAAATTTTCACCATTATAATATAATTATGTAGTCCTAAACACTTTATTCTCCGAATAAAAATGAGATCTTAACTATTATTTAATGGAATATAATTTAAAAGAAGTGATTTTAGAAAGCAAAAATGTTAGATTTGTATATATATATTCTGAAAATGCATGCTGAGACTATAATTTCAAAGAATAACAGAAGTTACAAATTGTATGCTCTTTTCTTACCATTATATATTATTTTTTAAGAGAACAACAATGGTATAAAATCAAACCCAAATATCCAAGATCTCCTATAATTCATATCAAATGGATGTTCTTTGATACCCAAGTCAAACTTTTTGGTTAGTGCCATTTTTTTTAAAAAAAAAAATTGATGATGGATAGTTTGCTTTTAACTATATTAGAAATAATAAATTTAGTTTTGAAGCATCTAAATACTTGATTAGGAAAAAAATGAGAATCTTTAAAAATTGGACATGGAATGTTTCTGAAAAAAATTCAATATTAATAAAATACATATAAACACACACAAGAATAAGAGCACAAAACTTGCATCAGCAATGGAAAAGGAATTTATTTGAAACTGAAGATGATACTTACATTAACTATATGATACTGAAGAGACTGTGATTGCATGATACTTACAGATATTGGAGGGACCGCAAATTCCCCAAAGATGGAGGAATGGAGCCAGTGAGGAAGTTTGTGGAGAGATCGCTATGCATATGTATTACCAAATAAGTTTATTATTACTCAAATAAAAACCAATAATATAAATTTTATGAAGACGTACTAAGAACTGAAATTAGTTATTGTATATGATCAAATTAGTTATTGGATACCATTTGGGATAATTATATATATATATATATATATATATATATATATATATATATATATGCCTTTTGAATTAACTATTGAAATTAATTATTTTAAATAAAGACTTTAATTTAATAATTAATGATCAACACCTGTTGTATTCTATCCGACCTTGGATTGCATCTGATGCAGCCATTGATAGGTTGTGATGGATCACAATTTCGAGATTGCCTTTACGGGCTTGATCCGAACAATGCTTTGATTTCTTTGCTGGTATTTTTGGGAGTATAGTTGGAATTCATCTACACGCTGACCAGTTTAATTGTTTATTTATATGTAAATTGACCCAGGATAAAAAAAGATTCATTATCGGGTCTTATCCTTTGAATGTTGCCTATGGAATAACAAAATTAGTGATGTGCAATTTTTATGTTTGTCGTTTGTTATGTTATGTATAAATTGTTTTTTTTTTTATTCAAAAATCAATTCAGGATAAAAAGATTTTTTGTCGGGTCTTATTCTTTTGTCTATCACGTAATAAAATCAATTAATAAAAGGCTTAATTTTTCATGTTTATATTAAAATATAATAAATATAAAATAATTTTTATTTTTTTCTATTATATAATCATATCCTTATCTAGAATCTTTCAAAGACTAATCAAATGAGCAATCCTTATTAGCAGTACTCAAGACTAATTAACACTAGCTTAATTAGTGAAATTATTTACTCTCTGATACTCCTTTCATTATAGAATTCTCTAACCATTAAATTAATTATCTACCCGAACTTTTATATCGATTCTTTTATCTACGAAATAACACCTTTTTTAAAACATCTCGCCAGGGCTAGACAATAGCTTCCTCATATGTCATGTACTTCTAAACTTAAATATGTCTTCCTGCAATAAAACTATTTTAAGAGACACTTAACACTAGTAAGCATATATTTAGGTTCTAATTAGAAGAACTTAAAGTCTAAGAGTCAAATTGCAATATTTAAAAAGTTAATTTAGTTAAATCAGGGGTTTAAGTGGAAGAATAAGGATTAAATTGAAGTTTTTCAAATTCTAAATTAAAAACTCTAATTTGTAGGGTTTAGCCTAAACAACGTGTCATTCAATTACTATGCATCCTTTTCTTTAATAATTTTTATTCATCGAGTAGATATTTTTAAATAAATGGATATAGTGACTGTAGCTATATTCTTCAATAATATATATAGTTGGGCACTTTTGTTGTCCAAACTGCTGTAGTAGTAGTATATGATCATATATGGTACTGGATCACTTACAGACGGGTGAGTGAACCCAAGTTCCCCAAGGTGAGAGGGATGCTACCATGAAGTTTATTCTTGGACAAATCACTGTTATGGTAATAGGATCAATGAATTGAAGTCAGCATAATTACTTCGAATTATTATCATCATGTCATAGGATACTCACATTGCTTTTAGGTGACCGAGACTAGCCAAGTCTTTAGCATTTATTTGTCCAGTTAAGTCCTGGTCTGGGAGCGTTCTACCACCCAAAAATGGCGTTAACATAGAAACCATATCAACCAGTGAGTTTTAGAGAGGATGTATTGCCTTACAAAAATAAAAGAAAATTGGATGAAGTTGACGAGGAACTTACAGGCGGGTGACATGACAAACTGTTCTGTTCTCATAAGTGCAATCGCATTTGATGTATTCAAAATTAGAGGAACAAGCCGAGCGTGCGATATTTGGATGAAAAACCCACTCTAACGTTTTCAACAAGTCATCCAAAGCCTTTTCTGCCAAACGTTTTCAACAATGAAACATCATTTTTTTAGCAAAATTCAAACAGGTAGTAGTAGTTTGAAGCATTAATTAGGCTGTTATTAAAAATCTCATTAATGATGTAAATTGAACTAATACAAATTGAACTGTCAACAACAAGCATGAAATCGCGTGTACCTTCATCTTCAGGCAATTAAGGCATGTCATATAAATTTGTTGCTTTACAGACTACATAGCCAAATTGACAAAGAAGAAGAACAGCAAGAGAGGAAACAAGCTTAGGAAAGATCGAGCTTATTAAGATAAAGCTTAGCCATTACTTTAGCTTGCAATGCCACATGCATGAAATCTACACAAAAATGCCCTTTTTGTTCATAACTTATTATTAATTGGGTCGTCTGAAAGAGAAGAGGATCTGCTTGGATAGGGATCAGAAGTTATTGAAGGAAAAGCTCATATTTAACAGATAAACAAATTTTCTTCCTTCTTTTGTATATAGTAGGAAAAGGATATATATGTAGATGGAAAATTATATCGTGCGTGTGTACCTTCATCTGCAGGCAACCGGCTGTCAGAGAAACCTGTTGATTGACAGGCTACATAGCCAAATTGACAAAGAAGAAGAACGGCAAGAGAGGAAACAAGCTTAGGAAAGAGCTTAAGATAAAGCTTAGCCATTACTACTTTAGCTTGCAATGCGCTTCCCTTAAGACATCCATTCTTTATAAAGATATTGTTTTACCATTCAAACTGTCATTAACTCTGAATCAATTACCTCACATTACCAAATTGTCCCTGTCCAAATATCAAAATACCCAAGAAAAGTAACTTGCAATACATTCTTTTTACATTGATTTTTGGAACCAAGATTGATACATAATTAATTCTAGTGGTTGCCGGAAATAATTTTGGTTGTTTTGTCTTAATCATGTGCTATAAAAGAATTAGAAAACCAGATATTTTTTGCTTAAAAAATCAGATGTTTTTTAATTAAAATAAACTATTTATGAAGTGAAAGGAAATTATTCAGATTGTTCGTCCATAAGCTGGTTAAATAAAGTGGATTGATGAAAAAATATTTTCTTTAACAAAATAAAACAATGCTGTAATTTTAACTAAAATAACTTGAATTAACGGGGATATCTCGCAAATTAATTTCGTAATTTAAACCATTTTTCGAGTTAGTTTCTGATTTTGAATCAATAACAACAATCATTCTTTATAAAGATATTGTTTTACCGTTCAAACTGTTAATTAACTCTGAATCAATTACCTCACATTACCATAGTGTCCCTGTCCAAATATCAAAATACCTGAGGAAAGTAACTTGCAATATTATGTATGGAGGCCTAACAATTTTGGTTTAAGTAAATTGCAAAATGATTCCCTGTGATCCAAAGCTTTTTAAAAAAAAAAAAATTGAGAAAAACAACGGTGTAAAATTTGCATATTTGAATTCAATTCAATGTCTAAGATTTGAATTCATTCATGCATAATGTACGGCAATTATTCGAATATAATATATAATTATGAATTATTAATTTGAATTGAGAGAAAATCTAATTTGTGACTCAAATGTACGGTACAAAATTTTACAAACATGATGGCCATTGATGGATTTTGAGCAAAAGCTCTGATAACACTTACTCAGATTTACAAGCAACATTGATGGAAAGGAAAAAAAAATGCTGACCTTTCATTATAAAAACAAATACAACAATTATGCAAAAAGAAAATTTTAGTTTGGTATCCAGAAAAGTGTTTTCTCTTTTGGCTGTGTTTGTTTTCTGGAAAGTGATTTCCGGAAAATCATTTTTCAAACTTTCCTTTATTTGTTTGTTATTAGAAAAGTTGGTCAACAGAAAATACTTTCCAGTCAAAGAAAAGAAACGTTTATAAGTGAAAAGTACTTTGAACCATAACCGCTATATATTATATTCTCAAACACACCTTAAATGGAGGCCACACTAAAAGAAAAGGGAGTAATTAGTTAAAAAGAATTAGCATAAAAAAAATACTAAAAATTCTATCTTAAAAAACAAAAAATGAGAAAAATACACTTCAAAAATAGAGAGTAAAAAACCATGACCCATCACACCGTCCAGTACACCCACATTTAAATAAAAATAACAAGACCAACTCATCATCTTCAAGCTCCCACTGTCACACCACTAAAGAAAAGAAAAAACCCAAATTCCCTTGAAAAAATTATGCCCTCCACTATATCAAACCTCCATAACTAGCCATCCTTTTCTCTCTATCAAGCAACAAAAAAACAAACGAGCCATCGGCACAACGCCCTTTTTATCTTCCACACACACTCTACACAGTCCTTAATTTTAGTAATAGTCCTTTATTACACTCTAGTGCCTAATTAAATAGATGTTGGTATCACCTCCACAAAGCTACACTTGGACAGTTTGCAAGTAAATTAATTAATATTTTTTTAATTAATTGTTTGGGATTACAGGTGGATAGTATTTTTTAAACAAAATTAAATTAATATTTTTTAATTGTTTTGATATTCTGATATTAAAAATAAAAAAATTATTTTAATATATAAAAAAAAAACATTTTAAAAATCACTTTACAATCCATTTCACTTAGACTGCTCAAGTCACTCTTTCTCTGCACTCTCTCACACACTACACTACTACTCTTCTCACATCCCTCGCTTTTATACAAAATCTGAAGTGGCAGGGCAAATATTTAGGCATGTAAGTCTGCATGTGGTGTCTATTGTAGAATTGTTTTTTTTATTATTATTTTTAAAAGTAGATCATATGTATGCCGTTATTGATCTTCAACCTCATGTCCACAAGAATTCAAAGAGGATCTCTATTCATAAGAAGAAGAATGGTTTTTAAATAAATTTTTAACTGATGACTCAACTTTTAAGCAGTAAAATAAAAGAATTATCACTTAAATCTGTATGAGAATTTTATATTAAGAAATTATTTGTGTAGCGTTAATCCGAAGAATAATCAAACATTGTTAATTTTAAGAAGAAAACTGTTATTCTTAGAATTTTGCAAAACAAGTATGATTATGATAAGTACTATCAAGACGTTAAGGAAAGCAAAAGCCAAAGGCAATTGAAAAGTGAATGGAAAAGCGTCAGACAGAAGATAGTGAAAAACAAAGAAAAAGCAAGCTGTCAACACATGCCTTTGGAATCTCAAATGTGTATCACATGAAGTTCTTAATTCCATGGAAGATTTGTAGTGGTGACTAATTTGTTAGATAATTACCCTCTCCATTTTGTATATGTTCTTCACTGTCGCTTCTGAATAGGCAGCAGGAAATTGTAGCATAACAAGATTGAGAACAGAATCACACTGTCAACACTCATGCCACTGCTTCTAAACTGCATATATAGAAAGGGTACTGTAGTGGCCCATCTGAGAAATGAATGATTCATTCTGTCTGTACTGTAGTGGTCGGTACTCCTAAAGGCAAGAGCAGTTCCAGGTGATGCAGTGGATTAAGCCATTGATCTAACTGGCCCTGTATATATAGACCCGATTTGTCCAAACTCAAGCATATAAACAAAAATAAAAAATAAAAAAACATATCCAAAACAAGTTCACATCTTAAATAGGTTTAATTTAAAAGGACTAAATTAAGTAAATTATGGTTCATAAATCCTATTTTGACGCAAACCAATCTTGATTTCAATAATACCCATTTAAATAGTAGAGTTTCACATAATTTTACTAAGATCTCTACTTTTAATCCCTACCATTTCTAAATCAAAGATGGAATACAAAGAGTCATATGATGCGAAAAGAAAAAAAAAATCAAGGAAAGAGACATACTTGTATCACAGTGAGGTTTAGAAAACAAACATAGATATTTATCTCTAATTTAAAAAAAAAAATCCCTCATTTCAAAAATACAAAAATATGTTTTGTCTTCATGCATATAATCAGATTCTAAAATTTGCATGCATGTTTTTATACAAAAAATAAAAATTTCATCTTCATCATACTTTGAAAAGTACAAAAAAATCATTTAATGGGTATTACAACAAGTTTACGATTATCTATTAGGATTTGATTAAAACTTCAAATACAAACCTTTTTTTTATTTTCTTTCCTGTTAGGATAGTTAGGTTTTAACATGATAAGATAAAAATCTCCTTACTAAAGAGAACTTTTGTTAAACCTTAAACAAATCTATTTTTTAGGCTTTAAAATGATTAGGTTTTAACTTGATAAGATAAAGATCTCCTTACCGATGATGACTTTTCTCAAACCTTAAATAGACTAACAAATAGAAACACATGTTAGAATAAATAACAAAGCAGCTTACCATAGGTAAGTTGTACTAGGAGTGATACATCTTCCTTTTGCACAATCAATTTCCTTGTCCAGACTCTCGCAGACCATTAGATTTTCTAGTGATCATAATACTAGGTGACAACTTCTTTTTCTATCGAGAAAAAACAAAATTTTCTTATCCTTTCCATCTATATTTATCCAGATAACTTTAATCTTGAAGGATGATCGCCACAAAAGAATAATAATGTAAATGACTGGAACCATGGAATCTGAAGTAATAATGCATCTTTAAAATTTATTGTCAAGTCTTTGTTCGTGTTCAGCATCAATTTTTTGCCTCGTCAAGCAGAGAAAGATTAATAAAGCTAGCTAAAGCATTAGCACGAAGGTCACAAGTTGATAGCTAAATGACATGGTGGACATTGAGAAGTAATAAAGACTTGACATGGTTTTCTGTCTTTTCTATACCCAGCTAACGGCTCTGCTAAGAATAACAATGTATATGATTGAACCCATGGAATCTGACATTGAGAAGTAATAATGCATCTTTAAAATTTATGGTCAAATCTTTGTTCATGTACTTCAGCATCTTGTGTTTATCTTTTGCATTTAATAAAGCTAAAGCATCAGTATGATAGCTAACTCTACATTTCTGAATGTGGACATTGAGAAGTAATAAAGACTTGACATGGTTTGATAGCTAACGGCTCTGCTAAATGATTTGATATAAAATTTATGTAGATGATTGAACCCATGGAATCTGAACATTGAAAAGTAATAATGCATCTTTAAAATTTATGGTCAAGGTTTTGTTCAGCATCTTTTGCATTTAATAAAGCTAAAGCATCAGTATGAAGGCCTAAAGCTGATAGCTTACCCTCCATTTCTTGGGTCCAATCAGAAAGTGAACATTGAGAAGAAATAATGCATCTTTAAAATTCATGGTCAAGTCTTTGTCCATGTTCAGCACTAAAACCATTAATTAGCAATGTAATAATAATTTTATTTTAATCATATAACAATACATTTAGGAACAGTTGATTGATTTTACTTAGAATGTAACACAACAAATCATAATATAGTGTAGCAATGTGTACTTAGTTAACCACACATACAATCAAGAATCATGTCTGGTCAGGCCCTAGGTTTACTCCATAAGATTACCAGTTCGAGTCCCAAAAACCTCAGGGACACTGGAAGCTTACATAGTCGTTAACTTCAAAGCCCGTGATATTAGTTAAGATGTGCGCCAACTGATCCAAACACCTACGTTAATAAAAAAAAAAAATCATGTTTGATTAGTTTTGAGGGATATAGCTCAACTAGTAAGGTCCTGAGTTTACTTCCCAGAAATTATTAGTTCGAGTACCACAAACCTCAGCGCCACTGAAGATTTATCTGATCATTAATTTTAGAGCTCTGAAAAATTAGTTGAAATGCTTGTAAACTGACACGAACACACATAGTTATATTAAAAAAAAAATCGTGTTCTGTCATTTCTTGATAGATATCTAGAAATTAATTTCACATCAATTTACTTTTCCTTTAATTTGAATAGACTAACATTTTATCTTCTAAAATGTACTTCTACCAAAGTAGCAAACGTACAATCAACAAGTTGTACTTTCAACAACATAAAAGTTCACAAATTACAGTAGGTGCCACAAGATTATAATTACACGGTTTTTATTTCAGAAATTATAAATCCAAATTTCTTTGTAAGTTCCTGCTGCTCCTACTATCCCATGGTCCTCACTGGATTGTTTTTGTTGTTTTGCAACTCAATAATCAAACATATCGTGTTAAAATAGAGGAGTTGAGATAGAGGAGTTGGACCATTTACATTACCCAATTGCAGGCTCTATTTCATACACCATGGATGACTTTTAGACATCTCTAGAGCAAGGGAATAGGGAAAATGAGAAAGACTCGATTGATGTGGCCGATGACATGGACAACAATGGTGATGGGGAAGAAGACGTTGCAAATTATCGTGTTGCAAAATGCATCCACTCTCATGTTGGTGTCTGAAAAATAAAAAAGAACGATTTCTTTTATCTTAGTGTTTTGATCACTAGGAACTCAAATTAGTTTTAGAAATCAAGCACGGGACTGGTTGCATAAAAAAATGTATTAGCACCTCCAAGACACCCTACTTAGGGTAAGCTGTATTATATAATTGTTTGGAAAAAAAAAAACTAAGTTATTGTCAGGTTTTCTAATTGTTGGTCTATTTAAAATTTAAAAAAAGTTCTTCTCGATAGAAAGATCCTTATCTTTTCAGGTAAAACCTAACCGTTCTAATGTCAATAAAAAATATTTAATATTAGAAATACGTCTTACATATAAGTTCATAATCCCAGATATTAGAAGGAAACAAGATAATTTTTTTTGGAATTTTTAAAATGTTGGCCTAGTTCTCGTGGCTTTAATAAACTGGTTATTAAAGCAAAAAAAGCATGCTAATACATATATATATATATTTTTTGAACATAAATACAACATGATTTTTTATCTTTGAGAGACTTAACCGTATACATAAAAACAAGACATTTTTTTTATAATAGCTGAATATACTTAACCATTTGATAATAGCTGTGCAAAGATGCAGTACAGTATCGAGCATATCCAACACAGTTGCATTACAGTACAGAAGATATTCTTGCCAAATCTCTAATGCAACGAGCAGAGTATTGAAAGTCATTTGGAATTAACATTTAACAGTGGATGATATGTATACCCACAAAAAGATTGCATTGTATGGAAAAATCAAACTGCATAAGAGAGAAAGAGGGATGAGAAAATAATTTGTTGTTAATATCTATTTCAATCATGCTTAACCTTGAAAGTTGCAGCAGCATCTGCAGAAATGTCAAAATATGGAAGTCGTATATAATCAAAGGATTTCTTGACATCAGGACATATCTGCAGTCAAACCCGACAAATGAGTGTACAAAACATTGGCAGCACACCATTAAAAAAAAAAACAATAAATAAATAAATTATGTATGCTGATAGTTGAGAAAAGCAATTCTGAAACAAAAAAAAAAAAATGAAATTGATTGTTCTAGATATTGACTTCACATCACACTTAGACATGTTTATGTAAAGATAAATGGAGCACATATTTTAGTATAATTAAAAGTCTAAACAGAAATTTTTTTCAGGATTTTAGATTACTCTCCTAATCAGAGATCAAGGTTGTCAAAAATATTTTTTTGATACGACACGGAATATACAATATAAACTCGGATCGTAAACTCAATTCATAAAATCATAAAATCATAAGTAAAATATTCAAACTAATTATATATTTACAATCATGGGAAAGAAACTCACCCAAAGAATTCAAGATGCTAAAAGAGCAGAAGATGAATACAAGGGAGTTGAAATTCAAAAGGAAATGACAAGAACTAGAAAGGACCAGTGGAATGTATGTGCAACTCTGGCTAAACAAAATTATTGGAGTCATAGAAAGATGGGACAGTGGTTAGATTCATTTTGATTGTGTTGGCAAATGTAGTGTTGAAGGGCTCTGACCCGGGTGTTTTCTACTTAGCAATATCTATAACTCATTTCCTACTCTGTATCCAAGCTGTCATCTCTCAATGAAGAATTGTAGATAAATGCTAGTTACTCTAATTATTAATTCCATTAACATGAATCCTTGAAATTCTTAAATGACTGAACCACTGAGGATATTGATCTAAATAAAGTGGAATGATGTAGAAGGATACATGTAACTAAAAACTTGACATATGTAAAGGAGAATCTCATTTCGAGTTTAACTTGATCTATTTCTCCCTTGTGTAGCTGTGATTTATATGCTTTCTATTTCCATAATATTTCATTTCTGCAAATCAGAATATCTGCAATCTCAGGATGAATGTTGCATGTTCTTGTCCTAGAGTTTTAACTGGTATCTAAACAAGGAATAAATACAGCTCATGGTCTGATATTTGTAAAACCACTATAGAAGTAACTAATATCTAAACAAGGAATAAATCAAGCATACCTTTACATTCATAACCATTCTACGCAATACATATCCTTTATATAGCACCACTTCAAACATATTATTCCTTTCTTTACTTCTATAATCCAAACATAATCATACAGCTTAATCATCAAAGGGAAGAAAAAAAACAACGCAAAATTAAAGAGTTCACAATATATCATTGCTCTATTCATTTCTGCAACTGAAAACTAAGAGCCATTGTTCCAACTTTCAAGTGCTCATAATAGCCATTAAGCTGACACTTTGCTTGAAAGAAAACAGTATAACAAGAACAGGACATGCTTTGATGAAAATCCAACACATAAACACATAAGCAGCTCCACTTCTACACTATCTAGCTCTCCTCCTTGCCTATAATAGTTCAAGCAATGGCAGGAAACAAAATTCACGAAGAAAAATGGCAGTAATTAAGTAATTTACAGCAAACCCATCTCCAGAAACAAGTCTTCAAGAATCAAGTTACAAGAATGCCACCAAGAAAAAAAACTAACCTGATACAAAGACTGATACAGAGAGGCGAGACGCGAGAGCACAAAAGATGGTGAGTAGAGACTCAAGGAAGAACAGAGATAAATGAAGTAAAGAAAAGAAAAGGGTGTTTTGGGAGAGAGAAAGAGTGAAAGTTGTGGAACTAGCTAGGGTTGAGATATGAGAGCTTGAGTTTTGAGAAAAGGCAAAGGGGAAAGGGGAGAATGGGACTGGGGAGTGAGTGATGGACAGGGAGGGGAGTCGAATCAGTTGATTAATTTTTTTACTTTTGTCAAACTTTTCCACTCGGTCCGAGTTTAACCGAGTTTGATGGTTTTCGGGTTTTTAACCAGATTTTGCAGGTTATATATAGATACGATTTTACGAGTTAACTCGTGATTTTGACGACCTTGCAGAGACAATATTGATAGTCTGAACCACATAGTTGATTTTGCTCACCTGGCAACAGTCTGGTGACGTATGCACTCCCTCAACATTACACCATAGTGCAAAGCCATATCTGTGTTTTCATAACTAAAGAAGCAAAATACCGTAATTAGAAGATCCCAAGAAGTATAGTTCACATGACAAAACCATTTAAAAATTCTGTAAACAGCCATCCTCTTACACTATAGAATCTAAAAAATAAAAAATAACAGCTGAATACAACTTCCAGGCATCCAAGAAGAAGAAAGGCATCACTTGTGAAACAGATCACTAATGGCATCTTGAAACAGAGAATGGATAGTCAACAAAATATATATGTGATAATTAAGGTACAAAAAGTTATCCCACAAGATGTCAGAAACGATGCAGCAAACAAAAAATTTAACCCATTAATCATCTTGAAAATATTAGATAACCTATTGAATGGAATCATTATATTCTCAATCCCCAACATTCCCCAGCAATAATGGCTTACCCTGCTATCAAAGTATCCAAAAGATCTGTATTTTTCTCCAGGTAGTCTGATGCAATCAACCTTGAATTAACTTGTTGCCTTTGTAGATTTGCAACAACCTGAGTGGCATCTTTTCTGGCCTGCAAAAAGAAACATTTTCATGCTAAATGACAAAAAAGAGAAACTGGCAGTTAAATGAAAATTCTTTCCAGATGGGAATCTAATCCAACAGATTCAACAGGGCAAGTATAAAGTATAAAGCATGTCACTAAACCGATCCATTATGAAAGAACAATGAATAAGAATAGTATTCCCTCATAAATCTGATAGCAAATTCAATATAGCAATCTACATAGCTCTCAACCAATAAACTCGTCAGTGGTTACCTCTAAGTTCAATTGGGATAGACAGAAGATCAAAAGACGAAGTGTGTTTTCTCTGAAAAACTCCTGAGTCAATTGTGCACATGCTTCTGACACCGGTTCAGACTCACTATTGCCATAAAGAATTGACTTTAACTCCCTGATATTTTTAGCTAACTCTGCCATCTGTATTAGAAAATACAATTGTCAAATTCGAATTCCACAAATAAAATGCTTGACAGAAGCTTAAATGCCCCAGTAGCCCTACTCAAGAAAATAACTTATCAAAACATGCAACAAAAGCAAGAAATTATACAGCGACCCTAATGCATGTTCATCGCAATCTTACATCTACACTCACCAAAATTCAACAACACTATTCTAATTCTTCTATTGTGAACAAACTAGTTGAAACAAATCAATGACACATATAGCACCACAGATCACACCTAATTAGCAAACCTACAATCAAAGTTTCCACTTTTACTCCCTTGACTACTAAAGCTACTAAAAAGCTAAAACCTTTACACTCAACCCACTGCCAGTAATATCAGATTCCTCTCACAACACACCCAACCACATTCAAGTTAAACTTGGCCAGCAAACTAACCTCTTTGCAATCACATTAGCACTCAGCAAATTAACTATTTCTTCCTATCTATGTAAATATCACAGCATATTATAACATACTCTAATCCAAACCTCAATCAGACATCAAGAATCATCCTAAAAAAGGCAATTTTTTCATAAAGATTGACCCTTTCTCATCCAAAGCAAAAAAAGAAAAGCAACCCAGACCCCAAACAATCTCAAATCAATCAAAATCCACCTAATTAAAAGAAAACAACAGAAAAAGAACACAAGCACACATAAAATATATAGAAATGAATAGAAAGAGACTGCCAACCTTCTCTTCTCGTTTTGAATCTGATAAAGAAGCTGAACTCTGATCAGCATAGATTAAAAGATCGCGAGTCTGTCTAACTATATCGACAGGAGTTCTTGGCTTTGACTTGAAAAGTCCCTTCATCCTCTTCGACTCACCCACTAACTGCCCCGATTTGGAACTCAACAGCACTGGATGTCCCGATTTCGAATTACTCAACAGCCCAGAATGTCCCTTTGTCGCTCCTGCCGCTGCCGGCGCCGGTGTTTGTGGCGGTGGCGATACTATCCTCACCACTACCTCCTCCCGGGCTGATGCTGCTGCGGCAGCAGGTTTTGACACGCAGACTCCTATCTTTCATCCCTTTATAAACCCCACAAAAACACAAGAAAGAGATTTTGCTTTCTATCTACTAAAAGGGTTCACGGTTTACTTGATTTTCAGCCACCAATTTTGCTTTTGGATTATTGGGTTTTTATGGGATCTTGGTAAAAAAGTGTGCTTGATTCGACGGTTATGGTTTTTTGGGCTTTGCATAAACAGATTGCCAGTCGTTACCGTGTCACTAACCGCTAAATACTTACAGTGCAGTGCTATTTTTTATAGTACCGTCTCACAAAAGCACTGTTTATTATAGTTTTAAAAATATTATTTTAATAAAAAATCCAAAAATTTATCAACGGGGTCAGCCAAAGTTTTTAAGGTCAGTTTTTTTTTTTTTTCAATTCAAATTAGTCGAGGTCATTAATTAACTGAGTTATAAGTTGATCTACCACGTCAGTTTTAAAACAATATTATTTATGGTTAATGATCGGATTCGTAAATTTAATAAATTAATCTAGGTTTATTTATTATTATTTTAATTTAATAAAAAATAAGTTATGATTTTAAAAAGGATTTTCAAAGTCAATATATATTTTTATTAGATGTCCAGCTTATTATTAGGCCTATAAAATTTATTAAATTATATTAAAATATTTTTTATATCATTTGATTTTAAACTTGAATTAGATAAAAAGTCAAGTAAAAGAAATTCAAAACTAACCCAGTTAGCTGAATGTAATAATACTATCAAAATATTACTCATAGTTGACTCATTATGTTATATAATACAGAGGTGATGTGTGATTATATAAAATTTCATTGTTATTTGATTCCAACAATTTGGATTCATTGTTGACTCATTGTGTTTTTAATAATAATGGAAGATCTGGATCTATATGTTAATCCTAGTGCCCTTTTATTCGGCTTGCATGTCTTGGAAGATCTGTATCATTGTGTTCTTTGATGGAAGTGAATCACTTATTTCTCAACCAAAAAATGGCATTTTTTTTTTGTTATAAAAAAACCCAAAAGACACCTTATATCAAAACTCTTAAACCAATAATATTTTTTTTTAATCTGTATTTGCTGATTACAAGTTGATCTAACACTTGACTAATACTGGGTGTAAAAAAATAGATGAAAGTTGATATAGTCAAACTCATAATTTAAAAAATTAATTCATAATCTAATTGAATCAATTAAAATTCTGTTTGATTTTTAAAAAAAATTCAAATGATATAATTTGATTTTTTAAAAAATAATTCAAACAATATTAAAAATTCTAATATGCAACTTAGACCATGGTCATGATCATGAGTTCTGTCAAATTTAATAACTTTAATGATATGATTTGGGACATTTAAGCTAAGCTAAAGTTGGCTAGGTAAGAAAATTCAATTTTATTCATGCATCATTGAATTGATTAACTATGAAACCTGGCTTTTGGAATGGTCCAAGATGCATTGGTAACCTCGAAACGTTCCATTAAAAAAAAAATATCACAAACTTTTGCTTTTGAATCCACAATGGATTAATCAAATTGTAGTCTTATATCGAGTTTTAATCTTCTTCTCTATATAATTGGAATTGTACTTGTTTGTATGAAAATAATAAATCAGAATTTTGCATAAAAAAAGAAGCAGTACCTACTCTTATCTTCAAATCAATGATTTCATCCTTATATTTTTTTTTTAAATATTTATATTAAATTTAAAAAAAATAAAAAATATTATTTTAATATATTTATAATAAAAAAATATATTCTTCAAAAAATAACTACAACCACACTTATAAAATACCGCTTGCTCCTCTTCAACCCGTGATTTCACATGCCATCTCTCCATCTCTCCTTTACCAATGCCTTCTTCCCAATCCCACTTTCTCACATGCATTTTTGGTCTTCGATAGATTTCTTCTCACATATAAAATTGCATTCCCATTCCCATGTTAGTGGAAGGTCCAAACTTCAAGGAAAAGATTTGAAGTCTTAAGAGTTTAATTAGTTTATGACCTTATGTTAAAGTCCCACTTCTGGCATTGTTCCGAGCATCTGTTGACTCCCAACTTGGAATTTCTCATCTTAAGATTTATTTACAACTTAAATTAAGTATCAAAGATAATCTAAAAGCTAATTAATCACACGTCATGTATCTTAGATCAGCATCAGCTTAGGAGCACTGACTTTAAATAAAAAAAACACATAGAAAGTACCGTCTATTAGAAATATATATATATATATATATATTATCGACGAGTATGATTAATTGTGCATAAAAAAGAATATATTCAACAAACTAAAATGTATTTAGCAACACTATTTATAATTTAAGAAATAGATATAAATTCTCAAAAAGAAAAAAAATATAGTACTCAATTTTATATTCAATGAAATTTATATAGAGCAAGACAGAAGAGAGAGTACTCAACAAACTAAAATATAATTAACAACTATACTTGTAAGTAAAGAAATAGATATGAATTCTTTAAAAAAATCACACTAAATTAGCATTAATTAATTAAATATGGAATGTGCCGCTACTTGTAGCCATAAAGTTTGCTGAAGCTATAGGATCTTGTTAATTATTTCACCTTCTCATATAATTATAAAAAGCAAAACACACGTGGTTTTACTACTTAAATTCAACAACTTATACGTAGCGAAATAACAACTTATAGCCTAAACTGATCTGTAATTAGCTAGGATTGAGAGAAAAACAGAAAGGGAAGAAAGAATCCCTTTTTGAGTTGGGCTTAAATTGTTAGGGTTGGAGAATTTATATATAAAAAAAAGCTTAGATAAATCTAATGAGTTTGTAGCGTCCTTTAATTTTAACTCTTTTGATCAATAAAATCTATACATTTTTGTAAAATCTAATGATAATCTTATTCAATTCACGAAATTACCGGCAGCCATAATAACAGCACAAATAAATCATAGCACACAAAGCAAACACACATATTTTCTCATATATGGAGTCTCTCACGCACACATCAATGGTCTCTTGTCACCACCACATTATTAGACCTAATTAATTACAAAATAAACAAGAGGCAGAAGGTTTTCATCATCAAACTTAACATTACCAATTGACTAAGAAATTGGATCTATTTCCAACACACTGGAAAACGCATCGCACAGTCCTCCAATATTTGTTGATGGAGTATCATCGCCTTCGGAAATCTCATCGATTCTTTTCTCATCTTCAAGTACACTGACGACTTCGGACATTTTAGGCCTGAGAGTAGGAGACAGATTAACGCACTTCATTGCCAAGAGCAAAACAGTGAGAGCTTGCTTCCTGTCGTAACTGGATGCTAATTTCTTGTCCACCAAGTCAAGGATTCTTCCCTTATGGTGCAAAACACTAGCCTGCAATTGAAAAGCAAGATTAGCTTAGCTCCTAGTATTAATGAAATAATCAAGTAATTATTACTTATTATTTTCTAATCAATTAAAAAAATTCAAGGAATTAAATAACTCTAAGCAATCAAGAAATTATTTCTATCATCCAATTAAAGGAGATGATCAAGCATATTTTTTATAATTTATTTTATTCTATTTACTTATGGGTCTTGTTATATAACTATATAAACTCCACATGAGTTGAATGTAACACATATATCAAATTATC
>Ga0325404_1001635_pt1 | contig 23741 bp, 8 predicted proteins | sample PopdelMetagenome_18_FD_205664 | JGI IMG/M metagenome (GOLD analysis project Ga0325404, IMG submission 205664) | Populus deltoides microbial communities from Bellville, Georgia, United States - Xylem-Control-R1 | ecosystem: Host-associated > Plants > Phyllosphere > Stem > Wood/Secondary xylem...
AAGAAAGAAAGAAAGAAAGAAAGGTCCAAGAAAACCACAAATCTCTCGGAATCTTCCCTTGAGCCAATAAAGTTATCGATATTTTCTCCCCTTTGATTTCTAGGCCCGCGCGTTTGGTGGTGTTAAAAGGAAACAACTACGATCTACTCTGACTTTGCTTCTTGAAATTCGAATACCAATAACAACTACTATATATTACAACTCTACATATATATATATATATATATATATATAAATGAACGAAGCAGCTGAGGAACCAAGAGGTAGCAACTAAGTAAAATCTGATGGCAAACACAGAGCAGGTGAAACTTTTAGGGTTCTGGGCTAGCCCCTTTGCGCGAAGGGTAGAATGGGCTCTGAAACTCATGGGTGTTGATTACGAGTACATGGAATGAAGAAGATTTATTCAACAAGAGTTCTCAGCTCATAGAGTTAAAGGAGTCTTTAGCAGTGTGGTTGCGAGTACTTTTCAAATAACTTTTCGTGCTAAAATGCATGCTAATGATGTTTTTTCATTTTTTAAAAATCATTTTTGACATCAGCACATCAAAACGATCCAAAACATACAAACCATATTCAATTTTAGTAAAAAAAAAATTCAAAATTTTTGGGAACGCCGCCACAGCCGCGTTCCCAAACATAGTCTAAACCCTGTCTATAAAAAGGTCCCAGTGTTTGTCCATGGCCAGAAAGTGTTCGTGAAGTCATTTGTTATTCTCGAGTTTATTAAGATCTGATAATTCTGGTAGTGATAAGATTTAAAATATTTTTTTAATATATTAAAATATATATTTTTTATTTTTTAAAAATTATTTTTAACATCAACATATCAAAACAATCTAAAAATATAAAAATAATTTTTATTTTAAATAAAAAAATTAAAATATTTAAAAACACTACTTAAAATATGTTCCAAACACTCCCAAAATATGGAAACAATGTCCCCTAATGGCTAATGCCTCAAGATCCTCGCGAAAGAGCCATGATACGCTTTTGGACTAAATTTGCTGAAGAGAAGGTGGGTGGGAGATTATTGCTTACCATTCTCTTACTTTGTTTATTGCTTGATTTTTAATTTAAGTGGAGCACGTAAGTATTTCACCTAGTTTTTTCTCTCTTTCCTTTTTGTAATATTATGACTTTATTGCGAGAAAATTCAATTAAAAATAATAAAAGTGAAGTGAGAAAAATGATGTGAGTTTCTCGTTCGGCAACGTGTGCTTTGACATGTCCATGTAATTATCAAAAGCATCCAAATATTAATCTAATAAAAAAAAAACTTTTGTAAGAGTTTGCGTTCCCAAATACCCATAGATACTCTCATCTTTTTCTTTTCTTTTTTTAGCTAGGAATCTTGAGGGGTTCTAAGTGTTTGAAAAAATATGTTTTATATTGAGTTCAGGTTTTAAGATTAGTATCAAGAGATTTTTACTAAATTATTTGAATATAATAGAGCTAATAGGAGGGGTGCGATAATTTTGATCCACGTTAAAGCGAACTCGAAGAATTGAGCAATTATGTAATATATTAAAAGAGCTCAGACTCTTGTTATTGTTTACATAGATATAAAGTATTATGGATTGAAACAGTGTAACAGCCCAACTCTTAATGCAAAGAGTTGCAGGGGCAATAAATGAGAGATGAGGTTGTTTTTATGCTGGGGTGCATTTGACATTCAATGGATGATTTGAAAGAAAATTATAAGCACAAGTTTTGGTGGGTCTGCAGACCATGAGAAGCGGGCACCTAGAACTAGAGTTGCCCACACAAGGACAGTTGGCGCTTCAGCTGCTCGAACCTTGCGCGGGATACACCGAGCGCCACCTGGCGCTTGGGCGGCTCCACTACACGGTGCAAACCCAAACACCACCTGGCGCTTGGGTCTTGGCAAAGGGCACGATTGGCTATGGCAGGCCCATCGCCAACCACATGTATGTTTATATAATAATGTGCGTTATAAAAATATTATTTTTTCTCTTATAATTCAAAATGTTCATATAAAAAATATTATTATTTATGTTATAAATATTATTAATTTATTATAACTCGAAGTATTAATATAAAAAATATTATTATTTGTGTTATAATCATCCTTGAAATTCTTAATATAATTATTTATGTTATAAATATTATTATTTTTATAATTATAGTATGAATATTAAAAATATTATCATTTGTGTTTTAAATATTATTATTTTTATTATAATTAATATTATTAATAAAATAATTAATAAATTTGAAAAAATATTATTATTAATGTTAAAAAAATATTATTTTTTATATTATAGATTTTTACAGTAGTTTTTATAAAAATAAAAAGTGAAACCGTTGTGTAGCGCGGGAATTATAGATTTTTATAGTAGTTTTTATCAAAATAAAAAATGAGTCCGCTAGGGGCGGAGTCAGGAATTTTTCCTATCCTGGGCTATGATATAAATGCACATAAATTACTTTTTAAGATCAATCGTTAACTCGGATATATAAATTTGTCAAGTTAACAATAAAGTTTTAATTCAAATACATAACATAAAAAATATAAAAAATAAAATTTAAAGTACATAAAATTCAAAATAAAAATAAAAATAAATTACACTATTAAAGTTACACCTTTTGATGTTTTGTAGAATAGAATTCATTTATAATTGAATCCGAATCAATATCTTCAACAAGCTCTAGTTTAATGTAAATCATCATAAAATCTGCTAAGAACTCGTCTTTCATTTTATTAAGAAGTACAGTTTTAACATGTTTCATAGCCGAAAATATCCGCTCTATAATGGTAGTGAAAATATGCAAAGTCAAAATAAGACGAATCAACATGTCAATCAAATGATAGTGCTGCGACTTATTTGTTTCAACTAATCCTCAACATAATTCAGAATGGTAAACATATTCTGAAAGCTTTCATAATGAATCACATCAATCTAATAATGCTCTAGCTGAGATCTCAAATAATACATCTCTTGTTCATTGAAATCTTCAGGATAAAATTTCTCAACAAGCTTGTAAATAACATTAGCTTTAAATGATTTAAAATTATCCTTAGGTTCTAAAGCAAAGCTTAGTACGAGGAGTCCCACTGTCCTATCACTAAATTTAGAATTTAATTCTTCAAATTAAAAATCTATTGTTAACTTAAATATATCATAATCAAAATACTGGTAAACTGTCACTGAACCTTGTTGTTGACATGTATGACATGTAGCCTTTTTATACTAAGCATTTATATGTGGTATGTTAATCTCATATTTTATGCAAATAGATTGTACATTTGCAAGGAGAAGATCAAATCCTGCATTTCTCAAAATTCAAAGCAATGCTGTAGTAGTTGATACAAGATCCATTGCATTTAAGATGTCAAGGGATTTTTGCTGCAAAGCTCGACATAGTAAATCAGTAATCCCTATTATTTTATGCATCAAATATAAGATGAATATAAATTCAAAAGATTTCATCACAATCAAACAATCACCAACTTCTCCACGTATGGAATTAGAAGATCCTTCTTTAAACATACTTTCAAGCACAATAATAGTTGAACCATAAATATCTATTAAGCTGCAAATAGAATCAAAATGGGAACTCCAGCGAGTAATTCCATTTCGATGTAAATTACCAATTTGATTAGCCCCTCTACCAGTCTCACATTCTCCAGTAGCTACCACATGTGCAATTTCTATAGCCTGAATATCATGTAACTCGATATGATGTTTGGAAGAAGCACTAATAAGATTAATAATGGTTGTTAATTTTGAGAAAAATAACCAAATAAAAATCTCATTTCCAGTTGCTGCAACTAATGTCAATTGTATTCGGTAAGCAAAACAATATACATAATATGCATAAGGACAATCTCTAAAAATTAGAGCTTGTAGTCCATTCCATGCCCCTGTCTGTCCTAATCCTAGTTAAGAGTACATTGTTTTTACACTTTAAAAATATATTTTTAAAAAATATATATTTTTAATTATTTTTTGATATTTTTCAATATTATATTAATATCAAAAATAATTTTTAAAAAATAAAAAATATTATTTTAATATATTTTTAAATAAAAAACATTTTAAAAATAATCTCTTTCAATGATCCATTGAAAAAAACGAAAAAAGCTCCCTTTGATTTCATGAAGGAGAATAATGATGGGTTTTGAGTTGTGTCGGCAGCATAAACGTGGCAGCCGTGTGATCTGGCAATCTAGTTGAAACTATATTATGATTTAATCAGAGCATGCCTTTGCATATGAAAATATGGTGTGAAGAAGGACAATTACAAGATATGTTCAAGAACTCAGAATATTTTGAAAAATATAATTATAAATATTCAAGCATTCAGATAATTTTTTTTTCCTTACCTTGTGCAAGGCTACGCCCTTGAGGTCCGCCACGTAACACGGACATCCAACTAGTAAATAACTATATTTATTATAAAATAAAAAAATAATTTAGTTTATGACTTGTATCTCCATGACTTCGTCGATTTATCCTTGTAAAAGCACGCCATTTCACTTTCCTATTCTTTTCGAAGATTTTGTATGCTGCATGGAATGCAATGTGCTCTCTAGGAGAGGAAAAGGAAAAGGCAGCAAAACTAACCGTTGACGGCTTGACGCCATAGAAAAGATAGAGGGATCCACTCCAATTTCCGGCGCTAACTTCATGGATTAAAAATTTTCTCGAGCATCCTGTGATCAAGGAAAATTTACCTCCTCGAGACAGGATGATCATGTTTACTTAGGGTAAAGTTTAAGTCATGCATAAGAAGGAATAATCTCGGTTAATCTATTTTTTTTTTAAATCAAAACAATTTCTTTTAGTTAATGTTGAGTTTTGATTGTGTTTTACTTTACTCTAAGTCAATAAAAATGCATCTCATCCTGTTTTTAATTAGATTATATCATGCTTTTTTTTTTTAATTTAGAGTTATAAATCGGTCTAGACCCTAAATAAATCGGGTTATAAATTGGTCGAGTAAACGATTAGTGATTTTATAATTATGATTAAATATTGTCAAATGTTTGGATAAAAAAAAATAAAGATGTAACCTCATATTAATTCCTATTTTATTATCTATTTCTCAATTAGATCCCAACCTATTTTCTTATAAATTAGGTCTTTATAATCATCAATCAAGTTCTTGTGTATAAAATTATTGCAAACATTTGACATAAAATTTTACTAATTTTGATTAAAAATCACGATTTTTTATTGCATAAATTGCAGATTAGATGAGAAACATTGATGGATTTGGATGGAGAACTTATTGGGAATTTATGACACTTAAGGGCCAAATTGATGTAAAAACAAGTTAGAGACCTAAATAAAAATTGGTGTATTTGTTGGGGACTGATAAGAGGTTATCCCAAGCATAAAAATCTACAGCATCCCAGAGTCAAAAGCTTGAGTTGATAAGGGAAGGAGCGACAAGGCAAAAGAAGCGCCACTTATTTTCTTGGAGAAAGAAACAATGGCTTTCTCCTCCAGCACCTTCTCAACAATCCCTGCATTTCTCTACAAAAGCACTCGCCATGCACCGAATGATAAAACAAGGCTTAGACCACCCATCACTGCTACGCTTGCAGAGAAGAAGAATACCAACGCCTTACAGTACAGGAAACTTGGAGACTCTGATCTTGAAATCAGCGAAATCACTATGGGAACTGTAAGAACATTTGTTTTCTCGCCACATCTTGTTTTTCTTTTTCGTTTGAAGTTTGTAATGAAGTAATGGTAAATGAGTTTGCCTGTTTCTTCATTTTTTTCCTGCAATGTTGTTTCAGATGACATTTGGGGAACAGAACACAGAGAAAGAAGCTCATGAAATGCTTAGCTATTCATTTGACCATGGAATCAATATTTTGGACACTGCAGAAGCGGTAAGTCCTTTGCTTAACTTTTTTACCTTCGCACTTATGGACATTCTTGACTGGGTCTCTCCAACAAATTTCTGCTTTGTAATCTTTTGTATTGCGTAATAATTTGTTTGTTTGTTTCTCTTTTTTTTGGATAAAACTATGGAAGACAGGATTTTCCTGGCTCCCTTTCTTTATTCCCACTTATAAAGGAAGTGGACCTAACCGTGTGATGAATTTGAGCTTTGCTTTACCCATGAAGAGAAATAGCTCAGAGAGTCAAGTTCCTTTATCTACTTATTAGGTGCTTCTGTATACTCATTTTCTTAGAGAAAAGTTAAGTACCCCTTTCGTAATTTGTTGGTATAAGAAAAGTTAAGTTTCCGGTTCTTAAGTAATTCATCATCCATTTAAAATTAAATCAGTTCTTAGAGAGATGGGGGCTTCTGGACACTTTTGGTAAATGAATTGTTCTAGAACTAGGTGCTACCACTTAGTGTTTATAGTTGATGGAATCTTCGAGATTTAAGAATTGACTGCATATAATGGGGAAAGAAATATTGAAATAGGTGTGATGTGGACTCGTTTTTAAGGCCTGCATATGAAATAGAGAAAGAGGAGATTGAAAAGATGAAATCACAGGATGCTACTTAACTGGGAGCAGTGGAAGTCAACTCAATGTCACTAATGGTAAATGCCACTCAATGCAAACAAAGATTGCTCCATACATATTTAATTTAGTCGGAGGATATCTCCATTCTGATCAGTAAATGAACATGCTAATCTTTTTTCTTTCAAACACAAAGATTGCTCTCTACTAGTGATAGATCTTAGTTTATATAAACTAGGTTGTTACAACCTTTCAAGTATGATAAAGTTTAACTTTTTGTCAAGATTAAGAGTACTAGCTTTAAGGGAACTGAAACAAATAGAAGGAAGGCTTTGTAATCGTGATAAATCCAGTAGAAAAACAGAATCCCTGAATTCTGTAGAAGACAATTTAAAATAGTATTCTCAGATTGTGTAATAAGCTTTGACAACTTGATAGGAACTCATAAATCCTCTAGAAAACTATGATGAGTGCACTTGTTTGAAGTACTGGAATTTAGACATACCTTTTCAATGGTATATGGCTTTAGTGATGTTTCAAAATTAGTGGAGTTATACTTCTGAATTTGACCTCATACTCTCAATATGCACAAAAGATTTAGTCCAGTGGAGGCTGCAGACCAAAATCTTCTAATTGTCTTTAATAAGTATGTAAAATCTGCCAAGTGCAACAAACTCCAAGCAAAGAGGAATTTATAATAAATATACCGGATGCATTTGATCAAGTTTAATAAACAAACTCATCATAAGGTTCATACTTACCTTGACCAGGCTCTCTAAATGAAATCCAACTTTTGATCCTTTGCACTTGATAATTCAGTAAAATAAATTGTCCATCTTACAATATGAAGCCTTGAGATTGGATTGGAAAAGTAGATTTCTTCTTTTGTTGTACAACTTGGATGGATGTCGCTTTGACCATGTGCAAGCATGATAATCATGTTTCATTTAAACTCATGGGTATTGTCTTGTCCTCATTTGATGGCATCTAAATCCTATTCGCATGTGCATCTAAATTAGACATAACAAATGTCCATGTGAATTTTTCCCTAGGTGTGAATAACTTTGCAGATCTCAACATCATGAGCTTCAACCCTTAGGAAAGATCTTAAATGAGTTTTCATTGTGGATGCGGTTACAAAGGGGAAAAAGTAAAGAAATTGCTGTTCTCTTTCTAATCCAATTTCAAGGCTTTGTTTTGTTAAGGCGGGACATAGTATTTTAATGAATCATCAAGTGCCAAGGATAAAAGTTTTTTTTGTCAATTCTTCTTTGCATGCAGTTCCTTTTACTTGAAAGATTTCTCATGTTTTTTTTTTCCTGAAAGACGGATGCTCCTACAAGTGTAAAAACAAACACTAAAATGAGAGCGGCCTTTGCTAGATACAAACTCAAAGTTTAATAGGAGCATCTCTAGCAAGCCACTAGACTCAACCTTTTCTGCATGTAAGATTATAAGGTCTTTGTTTTGAAGTTACGTGTCTCTAGTTTCTGGAGCTTAGTGTTATCTGATCTGTTTTTTTATGGTTTTATATATCATTTGAACTAGATGCATACATTTTTTCTTGCAGTATCCTGTTCCAGTGAAGAAGGAGACACAAGGAAGAACAGATCTCTATGTTGGTAACTGGTTGAAGTCTCAACCCCGAGACAAGGTACTTTGTTAAGACACATTACTTGCCAATGTTTCCTTTTTAGAGTTCACGATAGGCACCCCTGGTCAAGATTTTAAATGTTCTTTCGAATTCCAGTTTCTTCAATCTCATTAAGTACTTCAATTGATCAAAGCATGTGATTCTTTCCTAATCCTTTGCTTGAATTGCCGTGCTTGCTTCTTAGCTAGTGGCAGCAGTTAATTTTCAGCATATGTCTAGGCTTCCAATGGTGCATGTTTTTATGTGTGCTACATTCAATGTCAATGGTAACTGATAATGGTAGATAAAGTTGATACAATATTTGCAGTTAAAAGCTCGAAGCAGATCCATGGTCTTAATTTATGCTGAACATTTACTCCAGAGTTGCTAATTTGATTTGTGATCATGTCCTGTGTTAATTTGATTCCTTATGATTAATGAATGATTTTTGTTTTTGCGGTGGTAGAATCTGGAGCTGTGTATAAATTCATGGATTTGTATGTCCGGGTTTGATTAATCACCGAATGTAAAGATAATATCATCAGTAACTTCAGTTTTTTCTTCACCACACATCTTTCCTGGTCAACACTTGGTTGACTCAAGCTTAAGTACCTAATTTCTTAGTACTTTCAGATCAATGATATATGGTTATCTTTCATTATACATAGGTTATTTTGGCTACAAAAGTATGTGGGTATTCGGAGAGGTTCAGTTATCTTCGTGGCAATGCTAAGGTTTTGCGGGTTGATGCTGCTAATATTAAAGAGAGTGTGGAGAAAAGCCTCAAGCGCCTTGGCACTGATTACATTGACCTGTTGCAAATCCACTGGTAACTTTGCGTGTGTTTTTTTTTTGTTTTAATGATTTACTCCCTAGCATCTGAAGTTCAGATTTCCTATGACTGGAGGTAATTTATATGATTGAACTTGTTGTTTCGACCCCAAAAGAAGATTTGCAATTACTTTGATTTAGGAATACATGATTAATTTGCTTAGAATATAAACATATGCTGATTACATTTTAACAAGATCTTTAACTGTCCTAGGATATATATTGTTGGATACTTAACTACTGAACCAGGAATATTTTTGGTTTCCAGCTACCTGGAGTCTCACACACCATGTATTGAAATCCCAATAGAACTGGGACAGCCAGTTAGGTTCTCTAGGCAGGGCAGGCATTAGTTTTTAGTTACTTGTTACATATTTATCATATTGGCTAGTCAATCATTTAAATTTCAACTTCCTATATGCTGCTGATTAATGATAGTATGAAACTACCGGATATGGTACTCCTATATGATCACATCTTCTATAAATACATCAAGAGAACTTATGGCAACAGATTTTGCTCTGCTTATATCACTGAAGAGGTTGTACTTTGTCTTAATAAAGAAATTAAGATCTGGGCGTCCCTACAGAAACCGAGTCACTGATCCTCTTATGTTATAGTTTCTTTATTTCAAAAGATTCATAATGCAATAAAAGCCAAAAGCTGGTGCATTTAAATAACAAGGACACATAGAGGAGTACCATCTAAAAGGATCCGCAACATGACATTGTATGAGCATTTTTGCTTGGCCAAGAGCTAGTGCATTTAAATGCCAAGGACAAGTAGAAGAGTACCAAAAGCTGGTGCATTTAAATATCAAGGAAAAATCAGGTATAAAATGGCTTTGATCAAAATTCTTAATGATCCCAAGTGTAAAGTCATATTTTTCCTATATTGTTGGAAAGCTTTTTGTTGTGTTGGGATCATTATGCTGTAAAGTTTTATAACAGGACAAACAGTCGACCCTACTAATTTTTTCTTCTCTCTTTACTTTCCCTCCCTGATGTCTCAACTGTTTGTCCTGTCATATCACTAAGGAATTTCTTATTATACTTGCCAGTTTTCCTTCAGAATAAAAGCTATATACGAAAGGAAAACTCTCATCAAATGAGTTGTGGTTTAAATTCAATACAGGCCTGATCGCTATGTACCAGTGTTTGGTGAGTTTTTGTATGATTATTCAAAATGGAGACCAAGTTTGCCATTTGTGGAGCAACTGAAGGCCTTTCAAGACCTGATTGATGAAGGAAAGGTAACTGGTTGCTATACTTTTAACGACTTGTATCTCCCTTAGGTGTTAAATACATATATTATGGCACTGTTTTTTGGATAATATGGTGAATTTATACTCTTTTCTTGATGTAATACGGTGAATTTATAAATGATGAGTGCACCAGACATTCAAGGAACACTATAAATGAAAGAAATCTTGAACTGCATTCTGAAATAATAGAAAGGGAAGAGATCACATGTTCAGCTAGTTTAAAAGAAATCACTCAAACTGATTATCAGTTGAAGACACTCCTCGAAGAAAACTATCCTGCAGCATCCCACAACAAAGTTAAGAAAACTATCCTTCCTAACTTATAAAAATTGTTGTGAAGTGAGGCAATTTTTAAAGAATCTGGACTTCTGCTCCATCTTGATGCTCCAAACAAGTGGAGACATAGCACACCTGCCTCCTCCAAAATCTGTAAACTGCTTCCGAAACAAGTCATTGACACTATCCAGAAATGGAGATAAAGATCTTTGTGTTGGGGTTTTACCAACAACAAAATGGGTAGAGAGGAAGAGAGTCTCACTTACTACCAGTCCTTCTATAGTCTAAACTGCACCTACACATCCAGGACTCACTGCTGATGAATAACAATCCATGTTATAAGCACTAATCTACTGGCCTGGGAGAGAAGATGGCTCTGACCTCTGAGTTTTCTATCTTAGCACTTAGCTTAATCACTTGGAGGCAGGTCTTTGTATGACTTATCCCTGTTTTATCTTGCATGAATTTAACATCAATATTTTAGTAACTGCTTGAGAATATGAATGCCTTTGAAATTATTTAGGTACGCTATATTGGTGTTTCAAATGAGACTTCATATGGAGTGATGGAGTTTGTTCATGCAGCCAAAGTTGAAGGATTGCCGAAGATCATCAGTATCCAAAACAGCTATAGTCTGCTAGTTAGGTGTCGTTTTGAAGGTAATTGGTTACTGTTCTTCATATAATTTCAGGTGGAAATCCAAAATAAAGCCCTTTCTGATCTGACACCTGCTGCCATTATTTTCCACTTTCATTGCTGCATCTAACATAAATTTTAGAATAGAAGATCCTGTTATCTCACTCCAGCTTTTTCTATTTCACTATTTACTACTTATCACCTTAATTCTCTTTCTTGGGCAAGACATTTTTGTACACATAGAACCCAATTCTTCCTCACATGTCTAGTATCGTGCCCTCTGTAGCTCTAGAACTTGGTTACCAGTTCTCATCGATGTCTGCTGGCCTCATTTATCTGCTATCTGTGTTAAGTAAATTTTTCTCAATTGTTTCTCGTAGTACTTTTTTTCCAGATTTTCTTCATGCCTTTAAAGCTTCTAGAGAAACCCTTTAACGGTTTTGCAGTTGAGGCCAAAGCTTTTCTAATTTCATCAATAATGCTTGGGATGCAAACTGAGGTTTGAGCAGCAAAAATAGTTTAGAGGACAGGTGATTACAAGAGGAAGTTTCATGTTTCCAGACTGAAAGTATTTGATTGTTTATCAGATAACCTGATATGCACATCTTGTTTCAGTAGCTGGCTACAATGTCATGTTGCTATGCTGGGATTGAAGTTCAATGCCTCACAATTTGAATTTGTTCTCAAAATTTTAATTCCTTGCTTTTGGCTTTGATTTCATTCTGATAAATAATTAATACATGTCAAGCTGTGTTTATTCTGTCCCGTGTTTAATAAACTAATAAAGTTGGTAGAATTGGGAGTTTTCCCACCCACTAATAAATTAATTCTAAGTTTTACTTGGAGAAAGCAATAGACAAGTTGTACTTGTTTGGATGCTTGTTTGAAGGCCAACGTAATTATGTCTCCTTGGTTATTGCAGTTGATCTCCTTGAAGTCTGCCACCCAAAAAATTACAACATTGGCTTGCTTGCTTACTCTCCATTGGGTAGTGGCATGCTGAGTGGGAAGTATTTGGATGCTAACTCCGAGGCTGCAAAGAAAGGAAGGCTGAACCTCTTCCCTGGCTACATGGAGAGATACAAAAATTCACTCTCCAGGGTATGCTATAATCTAAATGTTTCTATAGATTGCAATGGATAGTTTTGAGCATGTTTCGGACTCATTGATATACAAATGCAGAGAAAGCACGGTTGACTCTGCTGTTAGGGCGGAAGCAATCTCTGTTATGAGAAACTAAGTGGTCTAAATTCTATTGTGTCAGAAAAATCAGAAAAAAGTATTAGTGGCACTCTGTGTAGGGGTTGAGAACTAGTTGAATTGTTGGACTTTGTCTTTTACAATCTTGTTTTATTTTTAGTTTTACTAGACTAGTTTACAAAAACATTGCTCTTTGAGATTTTTCATGCTCTTGGTAAAAAAGATCCTGAACAATGTCGTACTTCCACATATTCACTAGAAGTCAGAGGGCAATCAAACACACACACATATAGAAATCCATGAGCAGGAACATTTCTCGCAGGTTATTGTATATTTAAGATGTATGACTATTTTGGAATCCGTTTTTTGACTGCATTTAGTTGATTGCTTTGAACATCAAGTTGTATCTATCACAGCTAGTTTGTTTTTGTGCTCAATGTTCCTTGTGTCTCAGGAAGCAACCGTACAGTATATTGAATTGGCCAAGAAGCATGGTCTAACTCCAGTTGAGCTTGCCCTTGGATTTGTTCGAGACCGTCCATTTGTGACAAGTTCAATCATTGGCTCAACTTCTCTTGAGCAACTAAAAGAAGATATCGATGCTATTATGACAGCCCCGCGACCTTTGCCAGCTGAAGTAACTGCAGATATTGAAACTATTTTCAAGAGATACAAAGATCCGTCCATCATTTAACTGTTGTTGCCTTAAGAGTATGTTATAATCTTTTATGCAGAATTTCCTATGTAAAAATACAGCTCTCTTCATTTTTATTTCAATACAAATTCATTTTCTTTATACTTGTTGCATCCCATATGCAGAAAGGCCATGAAAGAAGACCATGAGGGAGTTGATCAGATGCCGAGGTTGACTCTTCAAAGATTAACATATATTGTCATATTATCACTATAAAAGCATTTATCGAGGCCAGGGAAAAAGAACACTTGATATGAAACAATCGAGTATTAGCTCAACGAAGCTTTCTACCATTTTTTCTCTATACGTTAAGAACAATAACAGGTGTTTAATATTTATGAATTTAACAGAGCTAACTTAAATACAAATATGTTTATGCTAGCTTGCGGGTTGTCTGTCTGAGCTCGCAGGTGTCTGGTTCGCGTGGGTTAATATTTGTGGGTGTTGAACACTCGTGAGTAATCATGTGCCATAAGACTTGATAAACATGACCTACTTGTATGATAAATCCTTTGAGGGTTTTTTTTTCCTTCAATGGCCGGAAAAATCTTCAATATTTTAAGAAAACCTATTATTCCATGCTTCATATATTAAACTATATATATATATATATATATTGACAATTATATTTTAATTTATATGGTTTAAAATATGAAGAAAAATGAAAAATAGTATACAAAAAATGAAAATGAAAATATCAATTAGCACATTTGAAAAGCAGTTTAACCAGGCAGGGGACGTGGCGGCAATCAAAGAAGCGCGCCAATATCTGACCCAATTGCTTTTTAGCTACAAAACCACCTTAACAATGTGACACGCTGCTTCCTTCCCTCCTATCTCGCCTCCACTCCCTCTCCCTCCCTCCCTCCCTCCCTCCCTCTCTCCGGTCACACAAACAAACGTTGATGTGCTTCTTGATCTGATTTTTCTTCATGATCAATTGACAGAATCCATCTCGCTCAAAGAAAAAACTGAAAAAAAGGAGAGAAACATCACATTCTTACATCCTGAATCAGACATGGGTCATGTCCTCTGAAATCTGCAATGTGGGTCAATATTCTTGTGATATTTTCAAGATGGGTTAATGATTTGTGCGTTTTGAATCGTTGAATGTGATCCGATATACACCTTTTTCTTTTCCTTTCTATATATATTCTTCCGCTTGGTTTTGGGCAATCTTTAGAAGGTAAAAAAAAAATAAGGAGAAAAGGAAGGTTGATGAGAGGCCAAAGTAGAAGAAAACATATGCATCTATGAAGACTGAGGCACAGAAGTCGCCACGGCACCATCTGATGCAGTTGTTGTCGGTTGAGCTTCTTCTTCAGCAGAACTTTCAGATGGAATGGCAGATCTTGTTAATTATGGGAATCCTGAGCGTGACATTGAGCAAGTTAGTTCTTTACCCTTTCCATTGCTTGCAGCTTTCTTTTGTCCAATGTTTATAAAAATGCAGGCAAACCAGAGGTTCAATAAAGAACAAAAAATAAAAGCAAACTGTTCATTGGGTTTATTAGGTTCAATTCACAGGCACTTGGTATTTTCCTGGATCCCTAACATATACTGGACGCGCAAATACAGTTTCTTTTATACTTGCAATTTCCCTGCCTTTTCTGCACAATCAAGTTGATGCAAGATTATGTTGAACCCTAAGACATACCAAGATACATATTAGGTTAAGAAATTATGAATCCAAATATGCTAATAAGCGATGATATCCCTGTAAACAAAGAGAAAGCGAGAAAAAGGTGTTTCAATTTTGTAGTTATGAGATTTGAAAAACATGTGAATCCAATATTTGTCATTGTAGTGTTGGTCAGGTAGTTTAGAAGGTAGACGACTAAAGCTATAAACAAGAGCAAAGCTTATTGAGTGGTCTGTGGAAATCTTCATAAGTTAAATGGTTAACTGGCTCTTAGAAGTAGCCCTTCAGGAATTCTAGATGAATATACTAATAAGATGGAATAAACTGCTGCAGTGTTCTCTTTATGAAAAATAGAAAATTATAACCTTAGAATTTCTTCTGGTTGCATTTTCATCAAAGCTTTTCGTTTCTTGATGCTTTTTTTTCTTCTCTCTTAACTTTGAAGGCACTAGTTACTTTGAAAAAAGGCACTCAATTAATCAAGTACAGCCGGAAAGGGAAACCCAAGTTTCGCGCCTTCAGACTTTCTCCGGTATGTTATTTACCATTTAGCTGACATGTCTTTCAGCTTTTGCTGTGGTCCTGTGGAACTTTTTGGCACAACAGAACAGGATGTTGCGTTGTCCCCAGAATTAATTTGTCTGGAGAATTTAAAATCATGTAATAACCGATTTTCCCCTATTGGATATGTGATCGAAACTTTTCTTTTCACATAGGCTGTAAGATTTAGTTTTGTTCTCCTAAGTAGGGACATGTCTATAAGCACTGTAGATTGGCAACAGTTGTTAGAAAACTGAAAGTAAATGACAGATACAATTTAAGAAAATTTCTTTCATTATGAAATATTGGTTTCAAGGAGTATGATCAACATCACCACATTTCCTATTCAGCAAATAGTTAGGGTGCTTACACAGTTCTCACAATAAAGTAAATATTTATCAGGTTAACCTAGTTGAGGATCCTTCTCTTATAATGTGATTCAGTCCTCCTCTTCTTGGCCTGTCGTCCTGACTTAATGTATGATCTAAGATGATATCTTGCATCAACATACTGGATTTATGTTTACAAATGAGCGTTTATCTGGATTTCCATGTATCATCGAAACTGGTTATTCTTAGATGCATGCTTTGATAAACATTCTGCAGAAAAAATCATGTCTTTATTTATTCCCTTGTTTCTGCAATGTCCTGCAACCTTAGCATTTTTTCTTAGATACACATTTCATGGCTAAAGTAACTTGCTCAAATATCTATATAATGACCCTCAGAATGATTCTGATGCATCTCTCGTTACCCTCAAGGTTATAAATGATTTCAATTTTAGTGCTATTAACAGGATGAAACATCATTGATCTGGTTGTCACATGGACAAGAAAAGAACCTGAAATTGTCTTCTGTATTGAGAATCATCCCTGGACAGAGAACTGTGAGTTGAACATTTGCTTTGGGAACTAGATGTTGATATCCATTCCATTCATTTAACCTTCAATTATGTATAATACCATTGAGATTCTTATTTTGAAGTGGCAAAGTCTAGACATTGTTTGCTATGTTCTGATTTATACAGGCCGTGTTTAGAAGATACTTGCGCCCTGAAAAGGATTACTTGTCATTTTCACTTCTATATAACAACGGTGAAAGATCTCTTGATCTGGTCAGTGCCAGTAAACGTTCACTTATATTTTTTTTCAGATTTTGATTTATCTTTGTACTAGTAACAATTTCAGATCCAGTAATTACGTATATACTTTTTATCCATAGATCTGCAAGGACAAAGTTGAGGCAGAGGTGTGGCTTGCAGGCCTCAAGGCATTGATTGGAAAAAATCATAATAGACGTACAAGAAGCAATATTTCAGATGTGAGTTATCATTTCAACATATGTGAAGAGTTACTTTTGTCTTTGATACCTTCGCATGAATAACCAAACTGATTATCCGTGACAATACTTTTAGCTACTATAAATGATTTTGCAGGGGCTAAATTAACTTTTTTTTTAAAATGATCTTTGATTGGTTAAGTCCTTCCAAAATCAATGGAACTGATTAAAGGGTAGATTTTGGAGTATAAAACTATGAGAAGATCATAGTAGAACATTTTGAAACAAATAGGATAGCTAGGAAACTCCACTATAAAGCAGTATTCTAGTCCTCTTTAAAATGCTAAGCTTATTTAAAGTACATATCTTTCTAGAGCTCTATAGCGGATGTTTCTGAGGCTAGGTTCCACACCTGCTAGATAGAACTTAGAGCCCCTCATATTTGGATTTACTACTTACCTACTGATTACTAACAAGCTTAACGCCTTACAAGTTGGTAAGTTCTTCCAAGAACTTGCATGACACCCAGCATCATTAATTTTTTTTCAAATACAAATCATAGTAAACCTCAATTAAATTATTTTTCTGAACTAATTAACCACGAGCGGATACTATGATAGCCATAAAGTTACATATCCATAATGATAATCTGAACATGTTCCAGGGTTAGTGATTTCAAATCTTGCATGTGCACATTGACCTATGTTCGATGATGACCTTACCATGTGTGACAGTGAGCACATGTTCCTACTGCATTTAAGGGGAATCTGAAAATATATTTGCTTCTTTCTTAACTTGATGATATGTTTGTTACAGTTTATTCCTGAGGAAACCTAAGTTTGTTTCTTGATATTTAGTTTCAGCTAACTGATGGTGAGTTATATCAAAATGGTCGTCCTTTTGGTGCAACTCTAGAGTTCACTTCAAGTCTTGCCCGTGGCAGGGTGTCTATTGATTTAGGTTCTCGTGACAATCCTTTGGATTTGAGAAGCTCAGATGTGTCAGAACGATCAAGTATGCAACTAAGAGCAAGTACTGGAGGAGATTTCCGAATTAGTGTTTCAAGCACTCCTAGCTGTTCGAGTGCTGGATCCGGTCCAGATGACATAGAATCCCTAGGTGATGTTTATATTTGGGGAGAAATATGGAGTGATGGGGTTTTTCCTGATGGGTCTGTGAGCTCAGTTCCTACAAAGAACGATGTGCTTACTCCTAAGCCCTTAGAATCAAATGTAGTTCTTGATGTTCATCAAATTTCTTGTGGTGTACGTCATGTTGCTCTTGTGACAAGGCAAGGTGAGGTTTTCACCTGGGGAGAGGAATCTGGGGGGAGACTTGGTCATGGAATTGAAGATCACTTTACTCATCCTAAACTTGTTGAGTCTTTGGCAGTCACTAATATTGATTATGTTGCATGTGGTGAGTATCATACATGTGCTATATCTACATCTGGTGACTTATTTACCTGGGGTGATGGGAGCAATAATTCTGGACTTCTTGGTCATGGCACTGATGTTAGCCATTGGATACCAAAAAGAGTTTCAGGTCCTTTAGAAGGACTTCAGGTTTTATCCATCGCATGTGGAACGTGGCACTCAGCCTTGGCAACTTCAAACGGAAAATTATTTACATTTGGTGATGGAACGTTTGGTGCATTGGGCCATGGAGATCGAAAAAGTGTTTCAAGTCCCAAAGAACTTCAGTCGTTGAATGGGCTAAAAACCATAAAAGTTGCTTGCGGTGTATGGCATACTGCAGCTATCGTAGAGGTAATGAGCCAATCTGGCTCAAACATTTCATCTAGAAAACTGTTCACTTGGGGTGATGGTGATAAGCACCGTTTGGGCCATGGAAACAAGGATACTTATCTGCTTCCCACCTGTGTCTCTTCCCTTATCGACTACAACTTCCAACAGTTAGCATGTGGACATACAATGACTGTTGCCCTCACTACCTCAGGTCACGTGTTTACCATGGGTGGCTCTGCATATGGTCAGCTAGGAAATCCAAGCTCTAATGGAAAAATCCCTTGCTTAGTACAAGATAGATTGGTTGGTGAATTTGTTGAAGAAATTTCTTGTGGGGCATATCACACTGCTGTCTTAACATCAAGAAGTGAAGTATTCACTTGGGGGAGAGGTGCCAATGGACAATTGGGACATGGAGACATGGAAGACAGGAAACTTCCGACATTGGTTGAAGCACTGAAAGAGAGGCATGTCAAGAATATATCATGTGGCGCAAATTTTACTTCCAGTATATGCATCCACAAGTGGGTTTCTGGAGCTGACCAATCAGTTTGCTCTGGTTGTCGACAAGCATTTGGTTTTACTAGAAAGAGGCACAATTGTTACAATTGTGGGTTGGTGCACTGCCATAATTGCAGTTCCAAAAAAGCAATGAAGGCAGCATTAGCACCAACTCCTGGCAAACCACACCGTGTGTGTGATTCTTGCTATGCAAAACTCAAAGCTGCCGAGTCTGGAAATACTTCTGCTATTAATAGGAAAACTACTGTTCCACGCCGCTCCATGGACATAAGGGAAAAGATGGAAAGGGGAGAGCCCAGGTTTTCAAGAATTTTACTCTCTCCCACAACAGAACCTATAAAATACCTTGAGATCAAGTCAGGAAAGCAAGGGGCACAATCTGAGGCTGCTTCCGTAGTCCGAGCTTCACAAGTTCCATCATTTTTACCGCTAAAAGACGTTGCATTTCCAAGTTCTCTAGGTACTCTTCAAAATGCATGGAAGCCTGCTCCTCCAATTGTGCCTCAGCTGACTGTTAACTCCTCTCAGCCCGCTGCCAACTCAAGACCTTCATCACCATACTCGAGGAGACCAAGTCCTCCACGCTCTGCCTCTCCAGGATTCTCCAGGGGTGTGATTGACAGCCTCAAGAAAACAAACGAGATTTTCAAGCAAGACATGACAAAAATGCAAAACCAAGTACTGCTTCAATCATATTTGTAATTCTTAATTGCATGCTTTGTTTGATTTGTTTGCTGATTATCTCATGAATCTCAATAGAGAAAGGAATAACTCTCGTCTTTTCTATTATCCTTGTTGGCTGCAGATTAAAACTTTGAAGAAAAAGTGTGATAACCAAGAATTGGAGATTCATAATCTAGAGAACCGTGCCAAAGAAGCTGCTAAATTGGCTGCGGCAGAATCTTCCAAGTCTAACATAGCCATGGAATTTGCCAAATCCATCACAAAAGAGGTATTTTTCTCTCTATTTCGATGCTGCACTCCAATTCAAATAATTCTCTCCACTCTTGCAAATAATGATCACATTATAATATATATTCAACAATAACTTTGTAGAGGAAACCTCCCAAAGCCCAACTAAGTGACCAGCTCTGATATTTTTTTATCTTACATCAGGCAGAATTCAGTGTAGAAAAGCAGCCTTACTGTTTTTATCTATTTATTTATTTTTGTGAAGAATTCTTCACTTCAAATTGATTTAGAAGATTTATATAACTACAATTAATAGATAATGAAAAGAAGAAAGAAACAGATAAAAGAATTTGAAACAACAAGCTTGTGATGACTAATATAAACAAAGAAATGTTTTGTTGTGTAATGTTATGTAAAACACACCTGTAAATATAAGAACTAGATTGACAATATGTCATGTATTGATGCTCAAGACATTCTTGCATCATTAGCACACTCATGCAGTAGTTACTATAACCAGACATGTTCTAACTTCTAGCCATCTTAGCTCTTTTTTGTGCAAGTTTGAACTCTTTCTTTTCCGTACTCATTTTCTCTTAAAACGAAAAGCTCTTTCTTTTCATTCTCCACAAACCGAGTGGCCAATTATCTATCGTTCAAAGTCCTTTAATATGACAAGTTTGTTGGTACATGTTTTAGATCTTGCTATTTTCCCCATGCGTGTTACCTTTCTTGTGATTTAGTTGAAGGAGATGATGCAGCAGCTGCCTCCTGAGGGCCGAGAAACCGACACCTTGAAAGCCATTGATTCTAAAATAGAAGCTTTCCTGGAAAAAATTAGAGCATCTGAAAGTTCTTCCTTGCCAGAAAGCGTAGGGTCTGACTACCAAAATGCATCAGCATCAAGTCCTTTGACCAGTGACTCCTCTAACTTGCTGGAGAAAAGGATGGAAGGCCAAACAGATAATGTGAGAGCTACTGCGATGTCTCGTACTGATGGAAGTGTCCCTGAGGAAAGCAGCAGATCATCTGTTTCTCATTCGACAGAGGCTGTACCTAGAGAAAGCTCAGAAAACGAGTCCAGAACACCTACAGCTTCAATAAAGAGAACTGAATCACAAAAAGAAATTATCGAACAATTTGAACCTGGGGTTTATGTAACTGTCATTCTACGTCCCAATGGCGTAAAGATCTTCAAGCGAGTCAAATTCAGGTATGACAACATGGTTGATCCAATTGAACTTCATAATACTAGTTTGCAAATATATTCATTGTTGTCAAACCCTTACAGTGTAAAGCAACAAATACCACATATATAGAGAAGAGATGGATCAAATAGTTGTGCAACTTATCATATTTTGCAGCAGTGGTTTACCATTAACTGAAACTGCACCCTAATTACCAACTATTTCATTACTGTAAGTTTCCAAGGAATTGTTAAGGTTTTTGTCTTGTATCCGGGATTTCTAAAGCCTATACATGCCACGTTGTTGGCAAATTGGAATTGCAGGCTTGAATGAACAAACTCAACCAAAATTAGAAAAATTAGTCTCCTCATCACTGGTAATGAAATGCAGACTTCGGAATAAATAAAGTAGGTGGTACAGAACAAAGATCTTTTATGCTCTGAATAACTAAAATTCATATGCATCTCAATGATCACCAGTTTCCTTCGTATTTGTGAAATTAACAACCATTCTTGAGCTCAAAAAACAGTTATTATGATGGCTTCCATATCTTCCACTTCCTTGTCTCAATTGCTTATACCTGCCTCCTTTGTTTTCAACAGTAAAAGAAGGTTTCAGGAGCAGCAAGCGGAAGTATGGTGGAAAGAAAACAAAGATAGACTACTTAAGAAATACAGTCCACCAACAATAAATGTCAGTCCGGTTGGAGGACCATCGACCCCGGTTGGATCATCCTCTACTCCAGCTCCTACTGAGGTAAATGAGGCAGGACCAACAGAAACATAGTTTCAGAAAGTAGTCTTTCGCCGTACAAAGTAGAAAGTTGAACGTAGGATCAAGAAGTTGCTCTTCAACCACTTCATTAACAATCCACTAGTTGTCAGTGCCCTTGTTATAAAAAAAAAAAAACATTAGAGGAGGAATCTTCTTTTTTTTCTTCCTCCAGAAATTTAATGGTAGAGCAGGGATTTTACTTACTGAAATTACAGTTCAATATGTGACCCGATGAAATTGGAATGCAGAAATACCCAATTCTTTTTCTTGCTTTGGTTTTTTACCTGCTTTTATGGACATGCAGAGCTATATCTATATCGTCAACATATCTCAAATAATCAAACAATTCTTTCGTCTCAGTTGGATCTTAAAAGTTTTTTATGAATTCTTCGTTGTGTAAAATACCCTCAGAAACTATAATACCTTAGATAAAAAAAAAAAAAACATTTGGTACAAAAAAAGGGGCAACCACAGTAGCGGAAGCGGAAGCTGCCCTGTTCGTCATGTTTTGCAGATCACTCTGGCTTTAGATCTCCACCAGTTGGTAACTGAACTGATTGTCTACAGTTAGTTCAGAGTTTCAGGTCGGACAAACTGCTGCTTGAAAATGTAATAAATGTTGTTTTTTAAAATATTTTTTATAAAATATTTTAAAATAATATTTTTAATTTTTTAATATTATCACATTAAAATAATTTAAAATTAAAAAATATTTTAAAATTAAAAAAAAATCAAATAATAATATTTTTTTGTCTTGGATAGTCCGGGTCAATTATTGATCCAACCAGTTTACATTACACACTATTTATTTATTATATTTGACTTTTAATATTGATTTGCAATTTACTAGATCTCACCGTTACGTATAATTTTTACAAGTCTACAAAATATATTTAATATTTTATTTTTAATTATTTTATTATGGATTTTTTTATTTCTTTTTTTAAAAAAATTATTTTATTTATTTATTTTAAATTAATATATTTTTAGTTTCATTTTGATGTTTTAATATCAAAAACAAAATTTACAAAAAAAGGTCTTTTTTTTTGTGACAGTGTTGTCAATACCGTTTATCTTAAACATTTTAAATATATCAATATAAATATGTACTTTTAAACATATAGTTAAATTAAATAATTTAATAAAAAAACTTAATAGAATTTTTTATTGGTAAAATTTTTTATTGTGATGTAAAATATTTTTTAAATATATTTTTTATTTAGAAATATTTTTTTATTTTTAATATTACCACATTAAAATTATCAAAAACAAATATTAATTTAATATTTTTAAAAATATATTTTTTTTAAAAAAAAACTTTCATAAAACTGCTAAAACAAAAATACCAAACAGCTAATTAAACATTACCGTTACCAATAATATCTTTATTGCCAAAAACCATTACCGCTATCATGATGGTGGTTTGGGTCCACGCGCTCTCTAACCCGCACCGCAAATTTAGAGAGGTCACGTCAGTTCAGCTCAACGGTTCCTCAGTCCTCACCCAAATTAATTAATTTCCCATTTAATTTCCTTCTCTCTAAAGCAATCATCTTACAAGAGAAACAAAGAGGGGAAAAATTAAAAAAATCCATCGTATGTATATAATATTTCATTTTCCAGGAAAATAATACTAATTTACGCGTAGCGTTCCTGGAAAGCGCCAATCCAATTTTCCTCCAAATAATACTACAGGAATAGAACGCAATCCATCCTTCATTTTTTCTTCTTTTCCAAAAAAGAAAAGAAAAAATGGGGCAACAGCAATCGAAGGACGAGTTGCTGTACCAGCAAGTGAATTACGGAAATATAGGAGGCATCAAGACTCTTTGCAGCCAAGGCGCTGGCCTCGAGGTAGGTCCCGAATAATTTATAAAATTCTTGCTGTTGTGTTGTTGTTGTTGTTGTTGTTATGTTTAAAAAGAGATTTTAACTGGTTTTGTGTGTGTTGCAGTGGATTGATAAAGAGGGGAAAACACCACTGATATTGGCGTGTTTGAATCCTCAACTCTTTGATGTGGCTCAAACTTTGATTGAGCTCGGTGCTAATGTCGATGCTTATCGCCCCGGTATGCCTTGCTTTGATTTGCTTCTTAATTATTAAAGACTTCTTGCTTTCTCTATCTCTCTCTCTGTTTTTTTTTTTT
>Ga0325404_1001637_pt1 | contig 23721 bp, 12 predicted proteins | sample PopdelMetagenome_18_FD_205664 | JGI IMG/M metagenome (GOLD analysis project Ga0325404, IMG submission 205664) | Populus deltoides microbial communities from Bellville, Georgia, United States - Xylem-Control-R1 | ecosystem: Host-associated > Plants > Phyllosphere > Stem > Wood/Secondary xylem...
AATTTTAATATTTTATATTTATATTTTGTTTTTGTTTCTATATATATATATATATATATATATATATATATATATATATATATATATATATTGTTCATGTCTAAAGTTTTTCAAACTCAATATAAATTTGAAAAACTAAAAAACTATTTTTTCAATTATCTAGATGGATAAATATTGCATTCCAATAGGAAGATCCAGTTTTTCGTTTTCTAATTCTAGTTTTTAAAAAATTGGAGTTTTACTATATTTTTAAACAACCCTTTACCTTTTTAATTTTTGTTTTTACAATCTTTCATATATGTGATTCTCTCGAAACTTCAGATATGAAGTGCAAAAGAAATTAAAAGGTGGTTTTATTGTAGTTTTCTAGTATGTGATATACAAGATATTATAACTTGTGCTACGTTACAAGTTAATTTTTAATTGCAAGAGAAAAAGGCAATAGTGTTAAGAATGTGTTTTCTAGTACCATTAAAAAATATATGAAATGATAAACTATATATATAAACATATGAAAGCTAATTAAAGACTAAAGTTAAAAGTTTGATTTTCCCACTTAGTAATTAAAGATAGATGTGTATACAAATATTTTATATCATTTGTTCTTTTAATTTAATATATCTTATTTTATTTATCTTGGAGGTTTATTCTTGTTGCTCAGTACATATAATTTTTTATCTTGAAAATGCATCATGCAAATACAACAAATTCAAGGCTTTAAACCCCCTCAAAAAAAAAAAAAAAAAACTAGAATCTCAACTTGTTTTCATATAAAAACATCCTAGTAACATAATGGTTGACCTTTGTCACGCATTCATGTTTTTATATATTTTAAAGATAGAAATAAAATGGAAAACGGACTAATAATATACTTTGATGAGGATAAGCTTTAAACAGGTTTTATACGAAGAACATATCAATAAGTATGATGGTTTACATGAAGAACTCAATCCAGAAGTTCAAGAAGGGAGCAAAGTGAACATTTAAAATAAGTTTTTATTTTAGTGCTTAAATGTAAATCTTTATATCTTACATGATAACACAATTAAAATGAATTAACACACTTCATTTTGCATGCATTAAAAGAATGATAATAATTAGATAAAATCTAAGTTAAATGATTCTAAGAATTCACCTAGGCTAAACTATTAAATCTAGAATTCTACATTAATCAGTTGACCGTTTGGGGTTACCAAATGAATCGGTCGATCGCTTTTTTATTAGTAATGAACACCTGAGAATTTTACAGGAATTGATAGACCGATTGACATGACCAATCTGAACTAATTGTTTTCGTTATTAGTGGGACTGTAACAACTATAAATGACTAGTTTTTCTTATAAACGTGTATATAGCTTGTCTAATTGTAAAATTAGAATACAGCTATTCTAAGAGTAAAACAACATTCAAATCATCAATCATTAATCACATTCTAGTTTATGTTATTAAACCTTCATATTCTAGCATCGTCACTACACTTAAACACCTTTATATCTTAGAAATGTTATCTATTGAGGTATAGAGATATTAGAACTTCAAGTTGTAATATACATTCTATTGAGAGAGCTTATTGTGGAAAAAAAATCATCATTGTAAACCTTTAAAAGTTAGGTAAAAACTATTGGTATTGATGAGAGAATTTAACCAAAGAAAAAATCTTCAAGTATATCTTCAAGTGAAAAAAAATATTAAAGAAGGGTTTTCTTCAAGTGGTGTAGAGAGATTGATGTGGATTCATCAAGTGAAATTATACTCTTGAGATTGGACTAGTGAAGGAATATAATACTCAAGTATGGTTTAGTACTTGAGGTGTGGATGTAAGCTTGTCGAATCATGTTCAAATGAGTTTGCAAATTCTCTTCATAAACTCTTTACTTTAAGTACTTTAATTATATTATTGGTTATTGCATTTACTTAAAGTAATTTGTCTTAAGTGTAAAATTTAATGATACACTTAATTCACCCCCTTTTAGGTGTTAAGTTTCCTTAATCCTTGAACAACAATTAGTATTAGAGCTTAGTTCTCATATATAAAGTTTGCTTAAACTTTGAGTAAAATGACAATCATTAGTTATAATCTCCAAAATAAAAGATCATCCACATCTAGGCTACTATTTTTTATGGTAATGAGTATGCATATTAAAAAGCTACAATGACAATTTTATCTTCAATCTATTAATTTTGATTGGTAGGTGGTTATTCATAGAAATAGAACTATTAAAATTGAAAATGGTGTTGAGATTCGTAAAACTAGTTGTGAATATACGGATAATGATAAGAAATTATTTTTCATGAATGCCAAAGCCATGAACATCTTATATTGTATTACAAGAAAAAGTGAATTCAATATAATTACATCATGTAAAAATGCTAGAGACATTTGGCATACTTTAGAAGTAACTAATGAAGGAATTAACCAAGTTAAAGAGTCTAAAATTGACATGTTAGTTTATTAATATGAATTGTTTAAAATGCTTCATAGTGAATCCATTACTAGAATGACTACCATTACAAATAGTTTGGATGCACTTGGTAGAATATACACTAATGTTGAAATTATAAGTAGAATTCTTAGGTCTCTACAAAAACTTGGGAAACAAAAGTGACAGCAATTTAAGAAGCCAAAGATCTCACCAAACTTCCATTCGATAAGGTCATTGGTTCTTTGATGACTCATAATATCACTATGGATAAGCAAGAGCAAAAAGAAAATCCAAAGAAAAACTTGGCATTCAAAATCATCCATCACATTGATGATTATGATCATCATCATTATCATTATAATTATCATCATAATCATAAAGGCATGGAAAAGGACATTGCCTTAATCACAAAGCACTTCCAAAGTTTCCTAAAAAAGAAGTAAGGGAAGAAAAGATTCTCAAACTATAAGCAAGATGGGAACAAGAAAGATTCAAGTAAGGAATTCCTAAGATTTTATAATTACAACAAAATAGATCACATCAAAGTAGATTGTCCACTTCTTCAAAACAAGAAGAAGAGTCATCATCATAAGAGGGCAAAGAAAACTACTTGGAGTGATGATTCAGATTTAAACTCAAGTGATGAAGAAAAAGATGAGGCAAACATGTGTTTTATGGCAATCGAAAGTGAAAATAAGGAATCAATAGAGTATGGAAAATGGTTTTTTTACAGTGCTTGATCAGGACATATGACTGGAAACAACTTATTATTCTCAAACATTACCAAAATAAAAGGAAATGTCACATTTGAAAACAACTCAAAAGAAAAATAATTAGAGTTGATAATATTGGAGGTAAATTTTCTCCTTCCATTAAAAACATTTTTCTTGTTAATAACCTGAAGCACAACTTGCTTAACATTAGTCAATTATTGATAAAGGTTATAAAATTATTTTTTTATGATGCAAGTTATTTAATTCTTGAAATTGATAAAATAATCTATGTAGGAAATAGAAAAGAAAATGTCTACAAGATTATAATTGATGCATGTATGAGAATAAAAAGTTATATCGTTGCTAGTATTAATGTTAGTTTTCTTTGGCATAGAAAACTTGGTCATGTTATCATCGACTTCCTTTCCAAGCTAGTTAAAATGAACTAGTTAAAGGTCTCCCACATTTAGCATTTAAAAAAGAAAAGTTGTGTGATGCTTGCTGACACGACCAAAGATTGATGTCTTCTCCCAACTATAAGAGTGTCGAAGTAATAAATAACCCGACAAGACCGAGGTCGAACCACAGGGAGGTTAACTATATAAATTATAAATAATAATAATAATAATAATAATAATAATAATAATAATAATAATAAGTTGAAGAGAGCTTTGAGATGTGATATTGATATAAGAATTAAACAATGATAAAAACAATTGTCAAGGTTAGAGGATGCACTAATGGTATTTCAAACAAGTATAGTATAAACTCTTATTACTTAACTGGAAACCACACACAAAGGAGGTTCCAATCGGATTATAAATTGTTAACATGATTACATTAGTTATCTTATTCAAGTAATGCTAATACTTGTAAATATTGTCAGGTATTCATGATTATAACTTATGTTAACAACAAATCAAGTTCCTTTCATAGTACACGTGTCAGTTATACCATACGGTTTGGGCTATGAAAGTGCCAAGTATTTGTTGTACCAAGGTTATACAAAATAAATCTAGATTAACCATTTAACAAGCAAAGTATTAAGAGTAAATAAGATAACAAATACAAAACATGTTAGTATCAAACATTAAAGTCCATGTTGAGTTTATACTATACTTATTCTTACACCATTAGTGTAACCTTTTCACCTTGACATAATAAACTTAGCTAAACATAATGAAGAAGAGGAACATAAATAAACAAGATAAGAACATAAATAAGATATAAGTTAACTAAGTAAAGGAAAGGAAAGGAAATGAAAAGCATAAACAAGAGATTAATATAAACAAAACTTAAGTATTACAAAAAGAGAGAGAGCAAGAGCATGATCTTGATTTGAAAATCAAGATGCCTAAATGCATGGCAAATGCCTCCTTTTATAGGCCAAAATTCATAACTATTGATTTGATGACTAATTGTTGAGTGGGTGGCCACATCTTGACTTGGTGAGAATCCTTATCTTCTTGTCTGAACAAAACATCATTGATAACACCAGAATTTGAACAGACTTTATGAAAGTTCTAGAAAATTGTCTCAGCTTTCCAACAAAAAAAGAATCGGTGCATTTGGACTTCTAAAACTCAAGATATGAGCTGAACACTGAATAGTGTCTAGGCTACAGGACAGATTCAGACTTCTTTGTTATTGCTACAATTTGGACTTGAAAACGGCCTTTTTAAACCTTGGACTTCCATGAAATTTTTAGGTCTATGTCTTAGCTTTCCATCCATATAGAGCAGACCTAAATCCAAGATCTACAGCTCCAAATATAACCCAATGACCGAATAGTGTTCCAGTTTGGAATGAACCAGCATCTCTTTTCTAAGTTTGACCCTCTCTTTGTCCTTTCAATTTTAGTAGTTACACTCATCAATCAATCCTTTTATTTATATGATAGGCTTGCATTTAAAATAAACATTTACCATAAATTAAAGGTATCTTATAGTATCAGACTTGTTATTATAAAACATGTTTTAGTTAAGGAGTTATTGATACTTTAAGTGCAAAATGATGATATAAAAACTTGATAAAAATACACTTTTAAGTACTAATCACACCCCCCCCAACCAGCATATTACTAGTCCCTAGTAATCAAAGCGTTAAAATAGAAAAACAATTTGTAAGTTCCACAAAGCAAGGCATCCATCATTCAACTTCTATTAATCTATCCAGATAAACGAACTCTTATTAAATTTATATATCTGTTTAATACCTCTTTACCAAGATATTAATAAACCTTTCTTTTGTGCTCAATATATCAACACATAGTTATGGGGCTTTACTTGGACAAAAACAAAATTTTTGTTCTAATGTTTAAGGTTAACTTCCTTGGGTTAGGATTATTATCTTTTTTTTTCCTTTTTGTTTCTTTTTTTTAATATATATATACATATAAATTAACACACAATGCATCTATAACCTATGTAACAAGCTTTCGGCTAATGACTCCCAGACTAGTTGGTCTTAAGGCATTAGGTGTTGAGACACCCCAACTCGGGTTGCAGATACTGATACGTAGATAGTACAATGTTTGATTCCCTTAAGCATTTCTCCTTAACCCATGTAACAAGCTTTGGGCCAATAGCTCCCAAGTCAGTTGAACTTAGGGTATTAGGTGTTAAAACACCCCTTCGAGCTTAATTGCTTAGGTTAGGGAGGCTACGAAACCAAACTTATCTACGTTTTTATTATCATCAATTTTTTCTGTTTTTTTTTTCAAATTATATACTATCCATTTCCCTTAGTTATTACCTTTAACAAAAGAACATAAATAATGTAATAATTCAATGTGCAACCCACAATCATATGTTAAAGTGTGTGTGTGAAAATGAAGGTGTAAGAATACTTGTTAAATGAGTATATGAGTAGAATCAATTGATAATAATGCGAGAGTTTGTAAACCTGAATATTTCAAGAGAAGTATGTGAAAGACCTTGTTATGAATTTTGCAAGTAACTATTAGAAAATGTTTACTAAGATGTGTCTCAAGAGTCAATAAAATTCCCCCTTACTCTGCAAAAATAGTTAGTTGGTTAGTTTTTTTTTTTTTAATGCCAACTACTACCCTCTCCCCCCAACCAAAACGAGACATTGTCCTCAATGTTCTAAGGTAGAAAGATAGAGTATAGAAGACATCACCTAAAACACATTTAAACAAATATAAGAAACAACAAAACACAAATATTATGTTATTAATAGAACTAAAAGACACCAGGATTCATAAACGAAGGCTCAAATCCAATCTAAGCTTTTTACGGCTTTCCTTAGTTGACCAATTTATGCGACTCATGGAGGGATCAATTACATAGATGAAAGATTGTAGTTGGTCAATCAATTGTTCAACAGTAGCAGCAGAGATTATGATTTGTCATGCTAAAGATGTTAGAAATTCCTGTTCCACAGCTTGATCAAGAAAAGACAACAAATTATCATAAAAACCATTAACATTTAATAGACCTATCGGTTTATGGTGAATGTGCAGTTAGGCCAAAGAGGAAATATGAAAGATCTCTTCCAATGTGCCCAGACCACTTGGTAAAGCAATGAAGGCAGCGACATGGTTAAACATTGCATTTAGTCGATCAGACATTGTGGGGACCTGTAGTTCCTCTCCAATTGTTTTGCCAATGATGTACTCTTTTGCTATAGCTTTGGGGACAACCCTCAAAACTTGACTGCCTTCTAAAAATGCAGCTATTGACACAACCCCCATTAACCCAAGTTTGCATCCCCCATACACTAAATGAATCTTTCTCTCAGCTAGTACCTGACCAAGATGATTTGCTGATTCTAAAAATTCTTTTTCTTTCCCAAGACTGGATCCACCGAAAACACAAATATTTCTTATGTGATGACTTGAGGAACCTGCCATTTCTACACACTTCTATATTTGTTGAATGTATGGTTGAGCAGAAATGAAGGGAATGAAGAGAAGATTTATAGATGACAAAATTGAAAATGCAATCATACCACCTATATATAGGTCAGCTGGAGTTTCACACTCTCTATCTCTCTCTTTATTTATTTATTTATTTATTTACTTATTTTTAAAAAGCATGTGTATGTACAGGTAGTTGTGATTATGGCTCACATCTTCCCTTGGTTTTACATCCAAGAACGGAACGCCCTCTATGGGTCGGGGATAGGTTTCCCATCCAGTTTTCTTAAAAATTGGCAAACAGGGTCTTTTATAGTCAGATTCCTAAGACTATGTCGAGCATGTTCTTTATGAAAATGGGGTCATAAGTCATGAAGTGCACAATGCACATCTCCACCAGGATATGTCTCAAAAGTCAATAGAAGATTATCTAAAGATTCCTTATGTTTCGAAATGAATCCTAACTTTTGACAATTGTCATAAGCTTTGCAAAATGTATACGTGTCCTTGAACATGGTGGGCCAATAAAATCCACATTATAAGATTTTTGCAGTCGTCTCTTTTGACGAGAAATGACTCCCACATGCCTTAGAATGACAAATAATGACACTACTTACCTCATTGTCAGGAATACATCTTTGAAATATTTGATCAGGATAATATTTGAATAAGAAAGGGTAATCCCAATAAAATTTCTTCATTTCATTCAAAAACTTACTTTTGTCTTGGGTACTCCAATAAGTTGGCAAATCTCCTATAGCAAGAAAATTGATATTTTTAGCAAACCAAGGCATTGAACTAAGAGAAAGTAAGGATTCATCAGGAAAGTAATTATCGATTGGTGTGATGTCAGATGTCGAATCTATTGTCAATCTTAACAAAAGATTCGTATCAACATTTTCGGTGCCTTTCTTATCCATGATTTCTTCCTGAGAATAAATCATTTGCAAATCTTCAGATTCATCAAACTCAATTTTACTAAAAGTAGATTCAAGTTGATCATAAACTAATTCTTCAATAGGATATACTTCTTATAATCATTATCATCTCCAGGTTGCTTGTAAATGTTGAAAATATTCATCTCTAATGTCATGTTTCCAAATGATAGCTTCATGAGTTCATTCCTACAATTAATCAATGCATTAGAAGTTGCAAGAAACGGACGTCCTAAAATAACAGGAAATGAATTACATGCTTCAACAGGTTATGTATCCAAGACAATAAAATCCACATGATAAATGAATTTATCGACTTGTACTAACACATCTTTAACTATTCCTCTAGGCACTTTTACAGATCTATCGGCAAGTAAAAGAGTTACAGAAGTTGGTTTTAACTCACCTAAATTGAGACTTTAAAAAACTGAATATGGAAGTAAATTCACACTAGCTCCAAGATCAAGTAAAGCTTTTTCAATTTTATGTTCTCCAATAAAGCAATAAATTGTAGGACAACCAGGGTTTTTATATTTCAAAGCATTATTGTTTTAAAGAATAGCACTTACTTGTTCGGCTAAAAAGGCTTTCTTTTTCACATTCAGTTTTCTCTTCACGGTGCATAAATCTTTCAAAATTTTAGCATAAGAAGGTACATGTTTAATAGCATCCAACATAGGTATATTGATCCTTACCTGTTTGAAAGTTTCAAAGATTTCAGAGTTGTGATTGACTTTCCTTTGTTTGGTCATGGCATGTGGAAATGGAAGTGCTGGCGGGAAATCAGTCTTTTCTTTGCAATGTTCAGAATCAACCCCTTCCTTACCCTCAGAGATTGACTCATCATCTTTCTCACAAGGTTCAAGAATGGGTTTTTCAAGAACCTTACCACTGCGAAGAGTAATGACTGATTTGACTTATCCATGTGTTGGCTTCCAGAGCTACTTGCATTTGCATTGTATTGCCCCTTTAGATTTTGTTGTGGTTGAGATGGAAACTTACCTTTCTCTTGAAAACTGAGAGCAGATATGAATTTTGCAAGAGTATCTCTAAAATCTGTCATGCTTTGAGCAAGTTAAGTGTTGATTGTCTCTTGCTTTTCAATGAATGCATGCAATGTTTCCTCAAGATTTCTTCTAGGAGGGGGAGCATAAGGAGGTGCATATCCATGAGAATTTTGGAAATTATGGTGTGCTTGAAATGGTGGTTGTGAAGTTTGTGCATTATTGTTATCACTCTTCCAACTGAAATTTGCGTGATTTCTCCAACCAGGGTTGTATATTTACGAGTATGGGTTATGATTGGGCTTTTAGAAACTGTTTAAAGCATGGGCTTGTTCATGGAGACATTCCTTGAAAGAAGGCAAAGTTCATGAAAACTGTTTAAAGCATGGGCTGCAGGACAGATTCGAACTTCTCCGTTGTTGCTACAATTTGGACTTGAAAACGGCCTTTTTAAAACTTGGACTCCACATGAAAGTTTTAGGCCTATGTCTTAGCTTTCCATCCATATAGAGCAGACCTAAATCCAAGATCTACAGCTCCAAATATGACCCAATGACCGAACAGTGTTCCAGTTTGGACTGAACCAGGATCTCTTTTCTAAGTTTGACCCTCTCTTTGTCCTTTCAATTTCAATACTTAAACTCATCAATCAATCCTTTTATTTATGTGATAGGCCTGCATTTAAAATGAACATTTACCATAAATTTTAGGTATCTTATAGTATCAGACTTGTTATTATAAATATGTTTTAGTTAAGGAGTTATTAATACTTTAAGTGCAAAATGATGATATAAAACCTTGATAAAAATACACTTTTAAGTACTAATCACTTGCTAAATAGGTAAACAAGTGAAAACTTCTTTTAATAGCAAAAATCATATTTCAATCGAAAGACTTAGAGAATTACTACACATAGATTGGATCCTTTAGGACTAGAAGTATTCGTGGTAACAAATATGTGTTTGTAATTGTTGATGACTTTACAAGATATACTTGGGTATTCTTTTTGAAATCTAAAGATGAAACAATTTATCAATTTTTAAATTTTTTTAAGAAAGTTAAAAATGAAAAGAGTTTTTCTATAATAAACATAAGGGGTGATCATGGTGGTGAATTTATAAGTGATTTATTTTAAATATTTTGTGAAGAGAAATATACCACCATAACTTTTCAACTCTTAAAACTCTCCAATTAAATAGGGTCGCGGAAAGAAAAAATCAATCTCTTCAAAAAAGTGCAAGAACTATATTAAATGAATTTGACACACCTAAATGTTTTTTTAGGAAGCCATGAATACTTCTTGCTATGTTTTAAATAGTGTTACTTTGAGAATAGAGTTGAAAAAGACTCCTAATAAGTCCTGGAGAGGAAGAAAACTTAAAATCTCTTATTTAAAAGTTTTTTTTGTTCAAAATGCTTAATTCTCAATGCTAAATATAATTTAGATTAATTTGATTCAAAATTCGATGTTGAAATTTTCTTGACTATTCATCCTCTAGGATAGCATATAGAGTTTATAACAATAGAATACTTTGTCTTGAAGAATCCATGCATGTCGACTTTGAGAAAACTCAAAATGACAAAATTGTTGAGATTCTAGATAACATAAATGGAAATGTTCAATATTTGAGTCTTAATGATAAGACCCCTATAGAGGAAAACAACAAAGGCATGGACAAGCACCAACCTAGCTCAAGCAATCAACTAGAGATGGTAAGTAACTCATGTGTGCCCCTAAAGGAGCTAAGGTATGTAAGCTCTCACCTTTCTTAATTAATTATCGGTAATCCTTTTAAAGGGACAAAAACTAGAGCTTTATTTAGAAATATTACTGGTCACTTTGCATTTGTTTCTCAAATAGAACCTAAATTATTTCTAATAGACAAAAAAGATGAAAAATGGATTTTAGTTATGCAAGATGAGCTAAATTAATTTATAAGAAATGATGTTTGGAAACTAGCCCCCAAGCATAATAATCAATCAATAATTGGAACAAAATAGGTGTTTAGGAACAAGGTTGATGAACATGGAACCATAGTAAGAAACAAATTTAAACTAGATTATAAAGGTTATAATAAAGAAAAAGGTATAGATTATGAGAAAACCTTTGCACCGGTAGCTAGAGTAGAATCAATAAAAATTCTATTAGTCTATGATTGTCATGTTAACTTCACATTTTCCAAATGGATCTTAAAAATGCATTTTAAATGGATTTATCATAGAATAAGTGCATGTTGAGCAACCACAAGGTTTTGAAAATTTTCATTTTCCTGATCAAGTTTTCAAACTTAAAAAATCCTTGTATAATTTAAAACAAGCACGTAAGGCATGGTATGATTGACTTAAGTCTTTTCTTATTGATAATGATTTTAATATTGGTAAAATTGACACCACCATTTTTACAAACAAAAATACAAAAATATCTTGATTGTACAAATTTACATTGATGATATTATATTTAGTACTACTAATGAATTTCTTTGTAAGGATTTTGTAAAATGCATGTAAGATGAATTTGAAATGAGCATGATGGGAAAGTAGAACTTTTTTCTTGGATTGCAAATCAAACAAACAAAGGATATCTTCATCAACCAAAGCATGTACATTAAGGATCTTTTAAAAAGATTTGGGATGTAACATGTCAAAGTAGATGATACACCTATATGAACATTAACAAAGCTTGATATGGACAAAAACAGTAAAAATATAGACATCACCAAATATAGAGGTATGATTGGATTACTCTTATACTTAACTACTAGTAGATCCGATATTATATTTTGTTGATGTCAATGTGCATATTTTTAAGCTTACCCTAAAAAATCACATATTGGTGTCGTAAAACACATTTTTTGTTATTTACATAGCACTATAGATTAAAGGTTGTGGTATTCAAGAGGAAGTGAGTTGAGCTTGACAAGTTATTCAAATGCAAACTTTACATGATGTAAACTTGATAGAAAGAGTACTAGTGAAACATGTCATTTTATAGAATCCTCAGTAGTATCTTGGGCTAATAAAAAACAAAACTATATATTCCTATCAACAACCAAAGCAAAATATATAGCAATGGCTAGTTATTGTGCTCAAATTTTATGGATGAAACAAACCTTAGAGGACTATGGACTTAAATCTGATCATATACTTATAAATTGTGATGACACTATTAAAATTAGTCTTTCTAAGAACCCTATCCAACACTCTAGTGCAAAATATATAGAAGTGAGACATTACTTTCTAAGGGATCATATTGTAAGAATAGATGTCATACTTGAGTTTATAGGCAAAAAACACCAACTAATAGATATTTTCACAAAGCCTTTAACTAAAGATCATTTTTGTAAAATAAGAAGGAATTTAGTCTTTATTTATGTGAAAGATATTTGAAGTATTGATTTTATGTGTATACATTAATGGAAATAAATTGAACATATTTAAGAGATAAAATATATACCTGTTAAACATGAATATCATGAAAAAATTGTTCTACTACAAATTGTGTTGTTTATCTAGGTCTAACACGAACATGTTGATTGGTTCATAATGGTTAGTTCAATCAGCCAGCTAATTGATACTGAAAAACAGAGGATAAATATTGTGTGAACAATAACTTTTTAAGTTTTTTTTTTGTTAAAGACTATTTTTTTAGTCTAAAACTTAGACAACCTAATGTATTTCAACTCAAAAAATATATTTTGAGGAAAACATTTGAAAAATCTAGTTATTATGTGAATTGATCAATCGGTTCATATAACTAGATCAACTAACTAATCGGTTGAGTCAGAGCGTTGGCAATGAAGCTACTACCCAATTTTTTATTTTTTAGCCCCTCAATTTGTTTGCTTTTTGGATATATTTTTTTATCTATATAAAGAAAGAATCAAAAGAGAATTTTAGAAAATTCTCAGCTTGGGTTTCAACTGACTAACTAATTGAACTTAACTTATAGCAATTTGTCGACTGGTTGCTAGACAATATAAATATGACTGTCACTATTCAAGTTGAGAGCAAAAACACTAAAAAAACTAACCCCTAATTCTCTCTCTTAAGATTTCACCAAATTGCACTCAATTGATCATGTCTTTTAAGTGTTTCTTGAATATCAAAGTGTAATGGCACCCAAGAAACATTTAGGAGACATCAAAACCAGAAGCAAAAGAGCCAATGATCCTACATCTTATCAAGGTGACAATATTCAAAGATTTTTAAGTTCTTTTTCTAATAGAGTTATAGTTGTAGAAAAAGGATTAAAGAATTATTTGATTACTTTTGGTGTATATATTATCTTTAATCAAATGGGTTGGATAACTTTGTTTGATTTGAAAAAACCTATATATCTTAAGTTAATTGAGATGTTCTTCGTAAATATGAGAATTACAATGAAACCTAAGATATCAAGTAATATTCAAGATAAACCCATTGAATTTAATTATCAATTGCTTGCTAATGATTATAGGGCTTTTGAAATGCCTATAATTGAAGGTTTTGTTTATGATGAAGGGCTTTTAAAATAAAAGTAATTCCCACAATTGAAGGTTTTGTTTATGATGAAGCAATAATTATGTATATTTGTAAATGTGATTTTTTTTAAGTGCTAAAATTAAAAGTCAAGATTTGCTTATAAGACCTAGGATTTTTCATAGAATTATAGTACATAATATCATGCTAGAGAAATGACATTTTGATGAAGTAACCTTTATAGATATATGCTTAATAGATTTTATGATTAGAGGTAGAAGTTATATTATGATAAGGAATATGTTTATGGCATAAGATCAAAAGCAGAAATCTCTTCTCTATGGTCAAGTTTTGACTTCTATCTGTAAGCATTTAGAGATTTTATTAACGGGAACGAATAAGAAGCCGTATTCTAAACTAATAGAGATAGATGATAGGACCCTCACCGAGATGTGGATGGTGATATAAGAAGTAATATTTTAAATGTGGATGGTGGTTGGGTTCCTAAGGACCAAATAGGAATACATGTTGAAGAATAGCATAATGTTGATAAAGAAGAACAAGTTAGTAGTGATGATAAGCTTGAGGTTATGCTTCAAACACCACCAATTACTTCCTCGCCGAAAAAGGCTTCTTCTAGTATATGGTCATCCAGGATGGAAAACCACCTCATCCACCTTGAGATAGATGTGTGTCAAATTAGAGAAACGCAATCACACATAAGAGACGAATATGCTCGACGACTCGGGGGATATCAAAAACATGATGGCTTCTCTTCTCTCTCACTATCTACCACCTAGATCATATGTATTGGGTTTTGTATTTAACTATTGTTATGCTTTATTTGTCATTTCTTTTCTCATTGTAATGGATATTGTATGCTTTTGTAAGATTATATACTTATAAATGTTTTAACTAAGATTCTTAATTTTCATTGACATTCTACTTTTATATTCTTACCTCTCCATTATATATTTTTTGTTGAAGACAAAGGGAGAAAGAGATATTATAAATGAATTAAGGGGGAGATATATGATAAATGATATGTTAATAATATATGCATACATTAAGGGGGAGAAACTTGAATTTCTAAATGCATATATAAAGTGTTAAATGTTTATATTATTATGTCAAAATGTTAAAGTTTCTTACATATTGCATTGCAAAAGATAAGGGGAGACTCACTTTAATATCTAAACTATCTCTTTATTATCATCATAAAAAATGGGGAGATTATTGACCTTTAGAATCACAAATTCATGTTTTTATATATTTTGATGATAACAATAAAATGAAAAATGAACAAATAATATGCTTTGATGAGAATAATCTTTAAAAATATTTTATACGAAGAACATATCAACAAGCATGATGGATTATATGAAGAACTCAATCTAAAAGTCCAATAAGGAAGCAAAATGAAGACTTAGAATAAGTGTTCATTTCAGTGCTTAAATGTGAATCTTTATATCTTATTTAATAGCACAATTAAAATAAACTCACACACTTTACCCTGTATGCATTAAAGGCATGAACAAGTTGATCGTTTGAGCTTATCAAATGAACTCGTCGACCATTTATTCATTAATGATGAACACTTAAGAGTTTTATAGGAACCGGTTGACCAATTAGCTTGACCAATCTAAATTGGATAACCATTTTAACTGTCAGTAGGACTATAAACAACAAGTTTTTCTTATAAACATATATATAACTTGTCTAATTGTAAAATTAGAAAAATAATCTGAAAATATATAATATACAAGTTATTATAATAGTAAAACAACATCAAAATCATCAATTGTTGATCATACTCAAGTTTATGCTATTAAACCTTTATATTCTAGTATAAAGAATATTTAATTTCATTATCACTACATGTAAACACCTTAATATCTTATAGGTGTTATCTTGTTAGGTATAGAGATAGTAGAAATTTTAAGTGTAATATTCACTATATTGAGAGAGTTTGCTGTGAAAATAAAATTATTATTGTAAATCTTTAAAAGTTATGTAAAAACTTGTGTTTGTGAGAGAATTTCATCAAATAAAAAATCTTGAAAAGGGTATATTTTCAAGTGGAAAGATCCTTGAGGAAGGATCTTCTTTAAGTGGTGTAAAAAGCTTGATGTGGATTCATCAAATGAAATTATACTCTTAAGCTTGGACTAGTTAAGGAATACAATACTCAAGTACGGTTTCGCACTTACATTATGCATGTAGGCCTGTTGAACTATGTTAAAATGAATTTGTGAATTCTCTTCCTTAACTCTTTATTTTAAATACTTTAATTATATTATTGGTTATTGAATTTACTTGAAATAATTTGTCTTAAGTGTAAAATTTAGTGATACACCTACCCCACCCTCGTCTTAGGTGTTAAGCTACTTTAAACCTTGAACAACACCTCAATAAACCATTTTCAACTCCAAAACATCCATAATCAATTAATAAAATTAAAATCAAACAAATAAAAAAAAACCTTTTATAGGTCATTATTTACCTTTTCTAGCATGGTTAAAAGATAAAATCACCTCCATCGAACTCATTTTTCTAAAAAGAACTCATTGACAAGATTAACTTTTTATAATCAAAACATGGCCAACCAAACCATTTCTCTCTCTTTTTTCTTTTCTAATAAATTTATCTCTCCTCCCTCAACATCTATGAAATGAAACATTGTAAAGTTGAAGTCTATGATCGAAACATAAAAACCAAAAATAACAAGGATAAAATATGTAAAAAGCAAAAATTTTAGGGATCAAATTGAAATTTTTCATGTTTTTTGAACAATGAAAAGGAAAAAACAACTATATTTTTTTTTTTTTTGCTAATTTTGGTACTTATTTTTTAGATTTTTTACCATAACCTAAAACTCTATTTCATAATTTTGAAATTTAATTGAACACGGAATTATTCTGGCCACATAGGATAGAGCATACAACACAAAACAAATCCCAACATAAAATAACTACGCCAACACAATTGCAAGGATAAAATAAGAAAGAAATAAAGTTTAATTTCTAAAGTCCAAAAATTCCAAGGACTGAAAAGGAAAAAATTAGCTATGAACAGTGACTTGAACATGAAAAATGAGAAAAGGGTCGTCGTCGGCCACTGCTTGATAGCAACAATAAAAGGCCAATCTAATTCTTTGTAATAGTTATAGTGTGGTCATACATTTTTTAAAATATATTTTATTTGATTATATGGCAATTGAAAGAGATAATCATATGAAAGGCAGCGATTAAATATATGGACGAAAATTACATTTTTTTAGGTTATAATTATCTTTTCTTATTAATGTAGTTTTTTTTTTGCTTTGATAATAACAAGTTTTTTTATTATTAATATAGTTTATTGAATAAAAAATAATTGCAATTAAAAAGAAATTCATAAAAACTCTAATGATTTGAATCAAATATGAAAAAATATAACTTTTTAATCAAAACTTCATTTTCTTTTTCAATTATTTCTTCTTCTTTTTTTTAACAAAAACATGTTTTTTTATCAACAACATTGTTCTTTTAAATAAAACTTTATTATTATTGTAAATGGAAGTTTCCATATAAATAAATCATAATTTTTAGGCACATGTATGAAAATATAGGATAATAAATATCAAAAAAATTAAATAGAATATTTAAAGTAAAAATAATAAAATTATATTATTATTGAATATTAATGAGAAAACTTCTTAAAAAAATATGCAGAGTAAGTTAATATATAATTATTCATAAAATAAATGTTTATATTACAAAAGAAAAGGCTCTAATATTATTGAAGAATATGGAGAAATTGAATAATTATTTAAATACTATTTTAATAAGTTTATTTAAAAGATTTTTATTCTAAAATTAAAAAAAACAATTTAAGGTTTATTTAACAAAAAGACCAAGCACATTTGAGGCCTTGAAGGAAGAGCTCGCATGCCTAGACTAAAAAGACTAAAAGAAAATCCTTAGGCATGAATGGACCTAGAAGGCTAGGTACATGTATTTTAATTTATTTTATTTTATTTTTAAAATTAAAATACAACAGATCATCCATTTTAATTTTTTTAATGGAAGGAATGATACATCGTTCACATGAACAAGTGAATTTTTAGATTTTAAAACTCCAAATTTTATTCTTATTTTAACCTAAAAAACCCTCAACAAATCCTATAAATTCATTTCTAATCCTAAAATATCATTTAATTAGTGCAATAATTGTCAATCAAACCAAATCAAAATAAAATTATAGGTCTTGATTTGCTTTTCTTGACATATTTAAAGAGCGAAACCATCTCCATTAATCTCGCATCTCTATAACAAACTTATTTACACTGAAATTAATTATTATTTTTTTGTAATTAGTTGAATCCTTTATCTCTCATTTCTCTTTTCCAATAACTTTCTTTCTTCTTTCTTAATATCTACAAACTTAATCATGATAAAATAAATATTTAAAACTTAAATGTAAAAACGTAAAATAACACGGTTAAAATATGTAAAAAGAAGAACTTTTGGAGAGCAAATTGAAGTTTTTCACACTTTTTGAACAATGAAAAGGAAAAAACAACTTTGATGCTTTTGTGTTAATTTCGATTCTTGTTCTTTCAATCTTTTTACTATAAATTAAAATTTTATTTTATAGTATCAATAATTAATTTAGTGTTGAAATATTCTCTTTCACACCACATACAATAGAGCATGTAACACAAAACAAATCCCCGCATAAAAAAACCATGCCAACATAACTTACAAGGATGAAATAAAAATTTAATAAATTATAATGTAAAAAGAAAATGATTGCAAGGATAGAAAATGTAAAATTAGCTTCAAACAGTGACTTGAACATGAAATTTTCAAAGGGTGTACAACATGAAAATTATTAATATTACTATAAAAAGCTTTAGTTTTCTTAAAAACTTTCCCAAAATTAGATAATTATTTTAATATTATTTTAATGCATTTATTTTAAAAAAACTCTATTTTAAAATAAAAAAATAAAAAATCCAAGGGCTATTTAACAAAAATGTTAGGCACTTCGAGGTCTTGAAAGACAAGCTTATATATATGTCTAGACCGGAAGAAAAGGCCCGAGCATGAATGGGCCTTAAAGACCAGGTCCACACACATGACTTTCTTATTTAAAAAAAAAAGCATACAACACATCGTCCACCCTGATTTCTTTTAGTAGAACAATGACGCATCATCTACCTGTGTAAGCAAGTTTTCAGATTCCAAACACACAAAAATTCTAGTTATTTTAACATAAAAATCTCTATAAATCCATTTTCAACCCTAAAACACCCTTTAATTATTTTGAAAATCATAAACCAAAACAAACTAAATCAAAATGACATTACGAGTCTTGATCTGTTTGAAAGGAAGAACCATCTCCATTGATCTCTCATATGTATAACAAACTTATTGACACAAAGATTGATCTTTTTTGTAACTTCTCAAATGCTCTCTCTCTCCTCTTCTTTGTATGATGACTTATTCTCTCTTCTTTTAACATTCAAGGACTAAAACATGATAAAATAAATTTTAAGATCAAAATATAAAAACAAAAAATAACAAGGATCAAATATGAAAAAAATAAAATTTGAAGGACTGAACTGAAGTTTTTCATGCCATTTGAACAATGAATGAAAAAAGGATATGTTATATAATGTTATTTTAGGTATGTGGTCTTTTAATTTTTTTTAATAATAACCTAAAATTATATTTCATATAATCAATCTTTAATTTAATGGTTGGATAAACAAGGGCAAGAAAATCAAAACATATCCCAACATATAACACCATGTCATCATAATTTGCAAGGATAAAGTTGAAAAGAAATAAATTAAGCTCAATGACCTAAGTGCAAAAAAATATACCCCTAAAAGGTAAAAAATGGCTATGAATAATATGTAAACACTAAAATGTGAGAGAATGTGTAGTTTATCAGTAGTAAAATGAAGATATATTTTAGTTATATTGTATAATAATTGGTATTTAACAACGAAAGGTCACATTATAACTTTTTGAAAACTCTAAGGACTAAGATTAACATTTGAACATATAATAGTATTAAGACTGTAATTTACCTTTATTTTTTCTAAAATAATCATATTTTTCTAATATTCAGAATTTCAATGTCTTCTAGCAATTCTATATTAAACTGTTGCAGGCATAATACGTAAACAACAAAACCATGCATGTCAGTATATATTTTGGATTTCTTTCCATCTCGAGTAAATGTATCCAAGAATTACAATATACTAAAACACTTAGGTATTTTTATGTAGTTATCCATAAAAATCATTTTTTTTAATTGCAGTCTTTTATGCCCAATTTCATGATTAATTTGTCAAAATTTATTAACGATAAAATTAAAAAAAATATGGGACCAAAGTGTAAAATAAAGATAAATTTCATGGCCAATCTTAATTTTGTGTGAAAATGTACTTTTGTGTCTACCTATTTTTCTATTTCTTATGTTTTAGTCCCTGAAGTTTTTAGTATTTTAGTTTTAATAAAACAATATTTTGTTTATTTTAATACCCTATGTGTGAGAAATAAGAGAGAAAGTTATCAAATAATATCGAATAAGAGAGAAAATCATTGGTTTACCATATTTCAATGATAACAAAAAATTAATATTAGTATTAACGGGTGTCATTTGATAAGATGAGTCTTAATGAGGTGTTTTTGAACCTTCATCTTATTTGAATAAGTAAATTGATATTGAGAGAAAATTTTCCCCCAGTTTGATTTTATATATTATTTTTACTCTTTTTGGTTTTTTTTTTATATAGGTTATGATAAATTGGTTTTTGAGGTTATAAAGGTATTTTTAGATGAAAAAGGGTTGAAAAATAACTTTTAAACCAAAAAATCCCCCATGAGTTTTCGACCACCATTATAGTGGTCGAATTCTGAATATGTAAATGATGTGTTGTCAGCTTTGGTTTTTTAAAAAATCTTTAAAAAAAATGAAAATGCCTAGGCACACAAACCTAGGCTTTGTTGTAAAGGTCCACACATTCTAGGTCACCCAAGCCTATATGGCTGGACTGTTTTTTTTTATTTGATTATTTATTGATTTTTTAATTGGCTTTTTATTTTTACATTGTATCTTTTAATATTTGGTTAATTTTGAATTGATTTTTATAATTTATTTTAATTTGTTTTTTATAGGGTTATTGTGGTATTAAATAAATATCCCAACATTTAGTTGATGCTCAATTCTGAGTGTTTATTTTTGTTGTCGTATAATTAAATAAAAAAAATAGTTTCAGAAAAAAAAAACAAACTTATTAAATCTAGTGGAGTTCATAACCTACATTGTGGGTTTGGATTGATTGGGAATTAAATTTTATAATTTATTGTGGTTTGCTTTCCATAAGATCATAACGGTCTTAAACAAATATTCAAGCATTGAGTTAGTACGCAATTTTGCAAGCGTCTATTAATATTACCATATAATTAAATAAAAAATAGTTTTAAAAAAGTTATTAAAATTAGTGGAGTTCATTATTAGGTCATGAGTTTGGTAGGTTAAATTCAAAAACCGAATTGATCCAATAAGTTGTCATCTTGATATTTGAAAATAAAAAGATGTCATTTTAAATATTTTTTTAAAAGTCAAGCTATATTTTTTTTTTCAGTTATTCAAATTGTTTTTAAACCTGTGAAAACGGATGAGTCATGTTGAGATGATTCTCACATTGTTTAATTTAAATCATGAATTAGACAAGGAATCAAGTTGCATGATTATAAAATTAATTTACTAGACTAAGTTTAATAATATTATGAAAGAATTCTTCATTACCTGAACTAGCCCAACCATCATCACAGCACAAGCCAGACATCTACCATATTAATATATAACCTTGGTTTTTGGAACTACCCACCGGGAAGTTTCCTATGGACCTCCGTCTATGCGGCCATTGTACCCAAAATAAATGCATTTTGACTGGATCTAGATGTCCAAACTCCAAACTCACTAAATGGCATGACGCCCAAGTTCTAATGCATTCGGCCCACTCAGCCTTTTGTTTATTCTTTTTTTTTACAATTCGAAGCCTTTTAAATTTAAAATCAAAAACTGGTGCGAGGGCCAATTTCTCCAACTAAACAGTTCAAAAATTGATTTGCCAATTATAAAAAATAAATAAATAAATAAAATTGGTCAGTAAAATATTGTCTATCAAGCCTCCCTATACCGTGGATTACTATAATATAATAATGTTTTTTTCATTCACAGAACAAGCCCAAGAAATACAAATTGAGAGGCAAAATAATCTTTTCATGGGATTCAATAGGCATTACCAAATTAAATAGAGAGAAATCAATCTCTTCATATTTTTTTCTTGCATATTAAAATTACTAATTTTCCTTTAAATAAAAAAAATTAACTGGGCAAGGTTTGTTTTTTACTTTTTCATCTTTTTTTTCACATAATTTCATTATCCTTGACATTTTATTTCCTTGAACTTGCTTCCAGGATTTTTTTGGTCATTTTTATGTATTTTTTTTGTAATTATCAAATAGATTCATGGTCAGGCTTTTTTGGCTATTAAACATCGTCTTCCACAATGATATTAAAAGTGGTGCACCAAAGGCTTTCTAGTTGTGGAGCGCATGTCGATGATATATTAACAATGTGGTTCTGATGGATTTCTCTCCCTTTCTCTTTTTTCTCTCTTCTCATTGATAAAATACAAAAGTTTCCTTTCATTTATTTTTTGTATATAATTTGGTTTTCATTCTTTTGATTGCTACTTTTTTTTTATCTTTTGTAGATTATTTTTTCATTAATTTTTTCCTTCATCATTTGATTTGATTTAATTTATATATTAAATTTAGTACTTATTCTCTTAATTGTTATTTCTTTCTTTTTTTATCTTTTTCCTAATTTAATTTTGTTTTTAATTTCATCCTTCAACATTTGATTTCGATTCATTTTTATATCAAATTTGGTCCTCTTTCTTTTTATCACTATTTTTTTAGATCCTATTTTGATTGTCCCTTTTCCCAAATTTCATCCCTCTTTATTTTATTATTGAGAATTTTACTTTGTTATTTTTCAGGTTTTGCTGTCTATACGATTAGTTCCAGGCCCATCGCTAGGTTCAACAGTTTTGAATATCAACACGAGTTCACTTCAGTCTTTTTTTAAGTTCTTTATTAAATTTGATTTTTTTTTATCAATATCATCTTTCAACGTCTGATTTATTGGGAATTGGTTTTCATGTTTTTTTAATCATTTTCCTTTCTATAAGGTTATCTCAATCATATATTTCCTCATGATCGCGAAGCTAATAGGTTAACTCGAGTTGACTCCTTTTTTTCGTTGTTTTTTTTAATTATATTTTTTTTCATTTTCATCATTCAATATTTAATTGTTTAATAATTGAGTGTTATTTGTTTATTCTATTTGCTTTCGATGGGGTTGCCACAATATCACGATTAGGTCCCAGATTTGACATGTTAACCTTGATGAGTTTGGGTCGGTTTTTTTACCTTTTTTTTCTTTTCCAGATATTTGTATTGTCAATGTGTTTTTTTATTTATATTATCAAAATTATATGAGCTTATTAAATCCAATCAAGTTAATGACCTAATTAGCATTTTTTTTTTTACATTTCTTTGAGAACACTTGCATCGCTTTTAAATCCTTCTTTTACAATGAAAAATATTTGGGTTAGCCCACGGCGCAAACCACCTATCTAATTTATCATAACAAATGAACGGTGTAGGCCATTTAAAGAATAAGTAACACATTAAATTAAATTAATTTAAATAAAACTAAAGTCATTTTCATAATCTGTTGGCAGAATTGAAGCCTAAATTTAAATGCATGGCTCTCTCTTGGATTAATAAATTAGAAGGTGTGCCACATATTATTGAAAATATATGGATGTATAATTTTAATGTAGCTAGAATTGTATTAAAATTATTGTTTTAGCTTTAGTTATGACTAAAAAAGCAGCATAAGGTCAAAACTGACAGATTTGAATCTTTTTATTACAATCTTTTTGTAATGTTTGAATGACCACCAACAAGCCCTTCTTGAACATTAATTAAATTAATTAAGGTTTGTTCTTTATTATTTACTATCTTCTTGGAGTCTACCTCGGCTCATGTTTTCTCCTTTCTGTATTTCCTCTTGTTTTTTTTTTATTTTAATCAGACAAATTGTTTTTTTTCTTCTAATTATTCATTTATTGTATTAATTTATACAGGATTAAAGTACATACGACATGATTATTCAAACAGTTTCTAATTCCATATTAATCTTGAAAAGGGATGTATAGATAGTTACATA
>Ga0325404_1001638_pt1 | contig 23696 bp, 18 predicted proteins | sample PopdelMetagenome_18_FD_205664 | JGI IMG/M metagenome (GOLD analysis project Ga0325404, IMG submission 205664) | Populus deltoides microbial communities from Bellville, Georgia, United States - Xylem-Control-R1 | ecosystem: Host-associated > Plants > Phyllosphere > Stem > Wood/Secondary xylem...
TTGTTCACAACAATAACTTAGAGTCCGCTCTAGCAATCATCAACAACAATCATAGGAAATATGCATAGGAAAACAATCATACTCATTCATAACATAAACTGAAAATAAAAGGAAGAATAAATCTCACAGTTCTTGTCGCACGTCAAAAAAATCCGCGCGACATCGGCTGGCGATTTTTCGTTTCTTGTTTTTGCTTTGATTTAGGGTCTTGGAAGTCGCCACCTAGTAATTTATTGAAGGCTACTAGGAAACCCGGGTACTGGTCTTATCAGAGATTCCCGGGTAAGGGACTGGTTGTGATTAGGGAAGGTATTAGCACCCCTAACACACCCTACCTGAGGTAAGCTGCTTTGTAAACTTGATGTGCTAAAGAAGTTTTAAAAATTATGTTCTTTCATCGAATTTAGAAATACGACTCACATGTAAGTTCATAATTCTTTATCCGTGAGCAAATCAAAATATTAAATTCTTCTTTAATCTTTGCAATTTTAACCTAAATAAAAAAAAATCCATAACAAAAAAATACAAACACATACACCTTCACTGTATTTTTTCTTTTTCTTTTTCTTTACTGTATTTTTTCTTTTCTCTTTCTTTTCTTTTTTAGCTTCCATGTTTACAAATTACAAATTACAAAAAAAACTCAAAACTAAACGAATATTACATTAAACAAAAATTACATTAAACAATTCTAAAATTACAAAACAGCCAATCAAAAATCCATAACAGTGCCGGGACCAGTTCTGTGAAGCCAAAGAACAGCAGGAACAGTGGCGGTGCGTCTTCCCACGCGCCACCGTCACTGGCGGCACGTGGGCCGCACAAAACGCCGGAAAATCAGGGGTCAGTCACAGCTTCATCTCCTCTTCCCTTCCCTGCCGGCGGTGAGGGTCTTCATCACCTACAAAAGAATAAAACACCCAAGCCAGTTGATTTTAATTTTTTCTTTCTTTTTCGGATCTGTTTCGGTCTTCTCCTTTTCAGATCAGCTTCACTGTTGATCTTTCTTTTGTTTACATCTTCTTCTCCTTCGCTTCAGGTGGCCGGCAGTTGGGCAGCGCTGCAGTGTGTAGAGGGCGGCGGTGAATCTGTAGCCAGGGGCGACAGCGTTGAGATCCCCTCTCCTGGTGGTAGCAGCGGCGGTTGGGCTTGCTGCTGGTGGCAGCCAGATGAGGGAGGTTGCCGTTTCAGTCTGTGGGGGAGGATCGGCTTCTGGTTTCTGTGAGGGAGAGGCTTTGTGTTCACAGAGGAAGATGAGTGGTGTGTGTGGCTAGTTGAAGGCCGATTGGCCAGTCGGTCGGCTGCCTCTGGAAGGCTGGTCGATGGAGATGGGGGAAACGGTTCGGTTGAGAGGGGAAGTGGGCGAGGGCTGTCTTTTGTGGTTCCGGTGGGTGTTCAGGTGAGAGAGAGGGAAGATCGGCTGCTGGAAAAGGGATGGGTTCTTTGGTTCCTGGTTTGGTTTTGAAGATGAGTGAAAATGGGGGAATGGTGAGGGCTGGTTTGGCCGTGTGTGGGGGAGAGCTGTGGCTTGTGCCGGCTGGGTGAGGGAGAAGAAAATAATGTGGCTAGCGGGAGGGGGCTGGCTGTCCAGTTACGAGAGAAGAGAAAAAAAAATTCAAGGGGAGGGCCGGCTGTGCAGTTGAGGAAGCAGAGAACAAAATCCAGGGGAAGGGGGGGCGGCTATCTAGGGTGCAGGAGATGAAAAAATGTTCAGCCCTTAGGGTTTTTTTTGGTTGCCTTTTTTAATTGCAAAATTGCCCCCCCTCTTGTTTGAGTTGTGGACCAGTATTTATAGGTAAAATGTTGCATTAATCTCAAAATTGGTCCCTCAACTTTCTTTCTTTTTTTGTAAATTTGATTTTTCTTAATTCTTTTTGTATTTTTTGAAAACGAGCAATATCAACGTCGACTCAATGAAGAAAATCAATGATTTTAAAAATAACGCGTTAAAAGTTGAACGCGTTCCAAATGTCTTTGAAAATTTAAATTCTTTTGAGACGATGCTAAAAATGCTAAAAACGATGCAAATGTATTAAAAATGTATTTTTTTGGATTTTCAATGTTTTTCGCTATTTTTGGATTTTTTTTGAAAATTTATCAAAACATGGGTCAAAAATTGGGTAGCAACAGATGCCCCCTCTTTACAATGCTTACGAAGCAAAACTCCTCAATGTTTCGCACAGTAAGCTTTGTAAAGAAAAACTCTAAATGTTTCTTTCTTTTTTTTTCCTTCTTTCCTCTTCTTTCTTTCTTTCTTTCTTTCGTTAACTTGAGATCCCATCTGGCGATCTCCTTTTTCAAAACCAAAGAATGTGTGTAGCTCGGTCAACCTGAAATCCCATCTGGTGATTTCCTTTAACCAAAGCTACATGAGATCCCATCTGGCGACCTAATTAAACCAAAACAAAGAATAAGTGTGTAACTCGGTCAACCTGAAATCCCATCTGGCGATTCCCTTTAACCAAAGCTACATGAGATCCCATCTGGTGACCTCATTAAACCAAAACCAAAAAAGTGCGTAACTCGGTCAACCTGAAATCCCATCTGGCGATTTCCTTTAACCAAAGCTACATGAGATCCCATCTGGCAACCTCATTAAACCAAAACAAAGAATAAGTGTGTAACTCGATCAACCTGAAATCCCATCTGGCGATTCCCTTTAACCAAAGTTACATGAGATCCCATCTGGCGACCTCATTAAATCAAGACAAAAAAATGTGTAAAAAGTGGTCTCATTGTAATAGGTGACCTACCCAGATGGAAAGAATGTGAAAAACGGTCTCATTATGATGGGTGACCTACCCAAATGGAAAGAAGGGGAAAGTGGTCTCATTCTTATAGGTGACCTACCCAGGGGAAGAATGGCCTCATTATAATGGGTGACCTACCCAAGTAAAAAAAAAAGATGGAGAATGGTCTCATTCTAATGGGTGACCTACCCAGAAAAAAAATGATCTCATTGTGATGGGTGACCTACCCAAGTGGAAAAGGAGGAGAGTGGTCTCATTCTTATGGGTGACCTACCCAGGGGGAAGAATGGCCTCATTATAATGGGTGACCTACCCAAGTAAAAAAAAAATGGAGAATGGTCTCATTCTAATGGGTGACCTACCCAGAAAAAGTGGTCTCATTGTGATGGGTGACCTACCCAAGTGGAAAGAATGTGAAAAACGGTCTCATTATGATGGGTGACCTACCCAAATGGAAAGAATGTGAAGTGTGGTCTTATTATAATGGGTGACCTACCTAGATGGAAGATGAGAAAAATGTGAAGTGGTCTCATTGTTATGGGTGACCTACCCAGGTGGAGGATAGAAAAAATATGAAGTGCGGTCTCATTATAATGGGTGACCTACCCAGGTGGAAGATAGAAAAAATATGAAGTGGTCTCATTGTGATGGGTGACCTACCCAAGTGGAAAGAATGTGAAAAACGGTCTCATTATGATGGGTGACCTACCCAAATGGAAAGAATGTGAAGTGTGGTCTTATTATAATGGGTGACCTACCTAGGTGGAAGATAGAAAAAATGTGAAGTGGTCTCATTGTTATGGGTGACCTACCCAGGTGGAAGATAGAAAAAATGTGAAGTGGTCGCGTTATAATGGGTGACCTACCCAAATGAAAGATGGTGGTCTCATTGTGATGGGTGACCTACCCAGAAAAAATGATGGTCTCATTATGATGGGTGACCTACCCAAGTGGAAAGAATGTGACTTACCTGGCAAAAAGACTTGGTTGGAGCAGTCCTGACAGGACAAGGCTGAGAAACTTGGCACCTTCTGGTTGCAGGTTGACTTAAAGACTCTTTGATGATGGGGTTAATCTCCTCGTTTCCTTGAGATTCTCCTACTGGCAGGGTTTATCTCATTCTCTTCTTGTTCCAGGATCTAAACCGATTCTTTGTCATCATCAACTCAATGATTCTTTCTTTGTCCACAAACTTGCTGGACTTCATTGAGGATCTTTCTGTAACAAATCACAAGTATGTGCAATGATTTGAGGTTAGATGACATGCATGCATCCTTACCTGATGTGAAATATAGGTTACCCCCTTGGATGATCCATCCTCATAGGGTGCCTTTGTTTGCTAACCAAAGCCTTCTTTGCTCTTCCCATGTACTGGCTCATTCGTATGCTAGCCTTCCACTCAAATGTAAGTGCAGTGCCCATCTCGGGCTGTCTACGACGATTACTACTCTTGTTGTTTATCAAGCTTGACTCTGCCCCCAAGTGTGGTGTTGCTTGATTCATCATGAAGGATTTTCTCCTTTGGATTCTTCTGAGAATTATCCTCTGATTGATTGTGCACATCATGCCAACACCCATCAAGATTGTCAACCAGTCATGAACTTACCTCCAATTGAAACAATACTTTTCAAGTATATGTTATCACCAGCCTTCTTGGAACTGTCAGGTCATCCAGACATGGATCTCATACCTTGCAGTAAAAGGCTCATCGTTGTAAGCTCAATGTTCTTCTCCATGGATTCTTCTCAGCTTGTCAAATCAGATCATAAAAGGAAAAGCATTGGCATCATCAATGATGTTCATCACCCATATTCATGCGGTGAAGTGCGCCTTCGAGCTTCAAAACAAGATGGTCCCACAGTCAGTCTTGGTGAGTGCATCCTTCCAATATTCATTCAAATACAACTATGCGATAAGATCGTTCAAAAGTCATAGCCATGTTGGAGATGATAATATGACATTATCCTTCAAGTACAACATTGTTCCACAATCAATCTTGGTGGTGTGCATCTTTTCACCATTCAATTACATTTATTCATGTATCCTCATCAATTGCTAGCCATGTTTCAAAAGATGATGCTATGAAAGTGTCCTTCAGGTACATCTTTGGTCCATCGTCAGTCTTGGTGGTGTGCACATCTTTTTCATATTTGTTCGAATGCAACTGTATGCCCACATCGATCGATAGCCATGTTTCAAAAGATGACGATATAAAGATTTCCTTCAATTGTATCTTTGCTTTCTCGATTGTTGACGGGGTTCACTAGATCATGGACTATCTTTGAACAACATTGCCCCTAATATGATCTGAATGTGCTCGTTCATTGATTATCTTTCTTTGAACACCTTTGCTGATCTGAATATTGTTTGTTTTCCTACCCATGATCCACTGTATTGCCTCCAGGTGGTCAACTTTTCAAGGAGTGTCAAGAAGTGTTGATGTCATTCTTGTCAAGGATTTTGCAAACTCGATCGATATTCTTTTTGTTTGACGATCTTTCCATTCTGGAATCAACTCTCATACTTCAAAGATCATGTCTATTCAAAGTCTAGTTGTTGAAATGAAATCAGAGAGATGTCAGTTTTTGAAAATCAAGTTTCTTCGGTCAAAGACCCAACACACACTATTCAATGTAATCTTTTGACTGTCTTGTATTTTGAAAACAGAAATGACCCGTTGTAAGATTAAAATGAATTTTTTCATGGTTCTTTGTATCAGTTTTAATCTTTGATCTTGGGTATATCTTTTGATGGTCTGCGATGAGGTGACCTTCTGTGAATTTAAAGAAACAAAAGGCTCAAAGTCAAAACTTGAGGATTCATCAAGAAAGATTGTTTTCTTTTTAGCACCAATTTTATTAGCATGCATAATAACAAGTAGCATAATCCATGAAGCCACGACTCTTATGGAAAAGCTCTTCAAGTTTTGAGAGCGCCATTTATCGGTTCAAATTGCTTACTTGATTAAAAAGGGCTTTTTAAAACACGTAATGCAGGCTATGGTTCATGGCTTATGAAAGAGAGGAAAATTCAGGCTCAAAAGGTGTTTGAGGGTTTCAAAGACCTAGGATCAACATCAAACTATTCATCAACTCTTTTTCTATTGTTGTCTTTGTAGAGGAAATGACATATAACCTTATTAACCTTAAATATCAGAATTCTCTTAACATAGGTTATATGCAAATCCAACTTTTTCTTTGATGAATAACCAATCTCAATCATCTGATAACTTCAGGGGCTTTATCATGGATGCCAAAGGTCATGGCTTTCACATAGCATTTCTCATAGTTTTCTAACACGCCCCCAGTCTAGATCTTCTTTCTTTTAACTCACTCTCAAACGTTGAACTTTTGTTCTAAGCCTTCTCTTTCACTTTTGTTTTCTCTTATTTGCCCCCAATGCAAGGTGTGATCCTAGTCAGGGTTTTCTTGAAAAATATTCTATCAAGCTCAAATGGGGACCGCAAGGGATAATATTTCAAGAAATGTGAAAGGATAACAAAGATGACCTTTTCTCATTTCAAGTAAGGTCGGTTAGAATCGATAAATTTTGACCTCATCCAATGTAATGATTTGGACTTGTAAGAATCATGATTCACGAGTCCATGACTACTGAATCTACTACATGTCATTATGCATACTTAAAATTTAGCTACATGATGTGTGGCTCAGTTTCAAGAGGTGTGAGTTCAAAATTGTTTGGTCACCTCATGTCATTTTGAAGCACCAAGTCATTTCCGCAATCAAAACACTTTTAATCTTCAGGATTGACTAGCTTTAATTTTGTATGTTGGAGTTTGATCAACAAAATATTTTTGTCAAAATACCCTTTGAAAGAAGCATCTCTTGATTTCAAAACAACAAAAAGACAAAGAAAAGACATGTTTCGTTTAAGGGTGAGATGTGACCCCAAAACAAAATGCAAGATGGCAAAATCCATAACAAAAATGATTGACAGTTTAACCCCTTCTTAGATCAACCTCTTTTGCAATATCTCTGTTTTGCCAAGCAATTCCGATCACTCGTCATTCTGAGGATGTTCTGGCGATAAAATGATCGATGACAAGCTCCTTCACAGATTCCTCTCGTCTTTTGCTCACCAACTTCCGGACTCGATTCTTGTAATTGTTCAATTGAAATGGCTGAGGACCCCACCATGACAACACATCTCTTGTCTGGATTATACCACATAGAAAACAGTGGTTGCTTGGGATTTAACAGCGTTAGGCAAAAAGTCTAGAATCTGGCAGATGCTGGTAAATAAACTCAAATGGTAAAGGGGAGTCAATCCGGACAAAGGTACTTGAACAGTTGATGCTACAGTGAGACCTGGCTAAACCACATGAATAAGGTTTTCCGCCTTCAGAGTTATCTTCTTATTCATCTCTCTTCATTGTTCTGGAATTCATGGCAGAACCTTCAATCTTTCACTTCTTCATGGCTCGTTCAATTCTTTCGACAATCTTCACAACATCATGTCAATCTTCCCATGTTGTTGTGGTCGTTCGTGGATTGTTGGAAACCTTCCAACAGCTAGGTAATCTTGCCAGCGCATAGAATCATGCAGCGCTATCACTGTCAATGTGTGAAATGATGCATTGTTTTTATTGGAGGAGAAACTGATGAATCTAAAACTCCTTTGTCTCCTCTTCGATCCCTCACTGACAGTGCAGCAAACAAACACCTGTAGAGGGAGCTCTACTCTGTTGAAGTTTCAATCTTCTTCCTATTTTTCAGCCGAGGTCTGTCTCTTTTCCCTACTTCCACGTTTTAATGCTGACATTGGTAGGAGAAACTTGTAGGTGATCTGAAACTACTTCATTCCTTCTTGGATTCTCCACTTGCAGAGCAACAAACAAATTTCTGCGGAGAGAGCTCTGCCACGGTGAAGTTCTATATCTGCTCCTGTTTTCTAGCTCAGGTCTGGCTTTTCTGCCTACTACAGTGTTTCAGTGCGGAAACTGGTGGCATAAATTTTCACATTGTCTGAAACTACTACATCCCCTCTTGCATTCCCAACTTGCAGAGCCATAAACGGATTTTTGTAGAGAGAGCTCTGCCACATTGAAGTTCAGCGTCTAATCATGGTTATTATTATTTTTTTTTGCTGCTGAACTGGAATTAAGCTCACAGTAAGGGTAACCTCAAAGAAGGCTAATGCACCATGCACAGAAGGCTAGTAGTTATTTGGTGCCATTGAAAGATGTGGAGGCGATGGACAATTAACAGGGCAATTGACCGAGAACAAAAGTTGTCATTAGTTATGACTGAAGGCATTGTTGTCGTTGTTCATGACTGAAAAGGAGAGGTGCAGCTTCAATGGGACGTGGACGAGCAGTGTTCCCACAGAAGATTGTGCAGACATTCCCTTTCCATTTGATGCTCAACACTTGTTCAGGCAGATCTGAGCCTAGCTACTTCACCTCTGATGTTCTCAACTTCCTTTTGATAATGAGCCTCTCTCTGACCCCTTTCTTCATTTCCCATCATTTCATTCCAATGTAGTAAACCTTGGATGGGGGAACCTATTTTCAACTTGGTGCATGCATGACAAATGTATGACATGTAATCTAATACGATGAACTTGCCCTTCGAGGGGTGACATATGGTCATAACTCTTGCATGATGAAACAAGAATTTCTATTCTTGCTCAAACTCTACAATGAAAATTTTCTGAGTGATGGCCATTGGGTCACCCACAAGTCTTGAGTTCAAGATGCTTCAAGAAAGGTTTGCCCTAATGCAAATAAAAATAGCACATACAACCTAAGAACAGGTTCTATTCATTATGTGAACAAAAGGTAGGTTTACTACTTGGTCTCTAAAGATGGTCTCTCGCTGTCCCAGTGATCGCCCTTGTAAAGGCAATATGGGGGTTCAACAGATAGTGGGATGGCACATGTACCAATCACTATCAGTCTAAACACTCAGCAAAGAGTTGGGGTTTACACAAACTTAAACCTTGACTCAAGTCATAAAGCAAGCTGCTAGTCCCCCACCTAACCTGAAGCTTGTGTGTGCTTTCAAAAATTAAAACATGTGATGCATGAGACAATTCTACACAATGCATGAATAAAAAAAATAAGACAAAAAGCAAAAAATTTAAACACATCAAAAACACAAAGCTTAGTCCAATAAAGTTGAAAACAATACCTGTCCCTAGTGGAGTCGCCATTCTGTCGCACGTCAAAAAAATCCGTTTCTCTTTTTTGCTTTGATATAGGTCTTGGAAGTCACCACCTAGTAATTTATTGAAGGCTACTAGGAAACCCGGGTACTGGTCTTATCAGAGATTCGCGGGTAAGGGACTTGTTGTGATTAGGGAAGGTATTAGCACCCCTAACACACCCTACCTGAGGTAAGCTGCTTTGTAAACTTGATGTGCTAAAGAAGTTTTAAAAATTCTGTTCTTTCATCGAATTTAGAAATACGACTCACATGTAAGTTCATAATTCTTTATCCGTGAGCAAATCAAAATATTAAATTTTTCTTTAATCTTTGCAATTTTATCCTAAATAAAAAAAAATCCATAACAAAAAAATACAAACACATACACCTTCACTGTATTTTTTCTTTTTCTTTTTCTTTTTCTTTACTGTATTTTTTCTTTTCTCTTTCTTTTCTTTTTTAGCTTCCATGTTTACAAATTACAAATTACAAATTACAAAAAAAACTCAAAACTAAATGAATATTACATTAAACAAAAATTACATTAAACAATTCTAAAATTACAAAACAGCCAATCAAAAATCCATAACAGTGCCGGGACCAGTTCTGTGAAGCCAAAGAACAGCAGGAACAGTGGCGGTGCGTCTTCCCACGCGCCACCGTCACTGGCGGCGCGTGGGCCTATGCGCCGCCACACAAAACGCTTGAAAATCAGGGGTCAGTCACAGCTTCATCTCCTCTTCCCTTCCCTGCCGGCGGTGAGGGTCTTTATCACCTACAAAAGAATAAAACACCCAAGCCAGTTGATTTTAATTTTTTCTTTCTTTTTTGGATCTGTTTCGGTCTTCTCCTTTTCAGATCAGCTTCACCGTTGATCTTTCTTTTGTTTACATCTTCTTCTCCTTCGCTTCAGGTGGCCGGCAGTTGGGCAGCGCTGCAGTGTGCAGAGGGCGGCGGTGAATCTGTAGCCAGGGGCGGCAGCGTTGAGATCCCTTCTCCTGGTGGTAGCAGCGGCGGTTGGGCTTGCTGTTGGTGCCAGCCAGATGAGGGAGGTCGCCGTTTCGGTCTGTGGGGGAGGATCGGCTGCTGGTTTCTGTGAGGGAGAGGCTCTGTGTTCACAGAGGAAGATGAGTGGTGTGTGTGGCCAGCTGAAGGCTGATTGGCGGTCGGTCGGCTGCCTCTGGAAGGCTGGTCGATGGAGATGGGGGAAACGGTTCGGTTGAGAGGGGAAGTGGGCGAGGGTTGTCTTTTGTGGTTCCGGTGGGTGTTCAGGTGAGAGAGAGGGAAGATCGGCTGCTGGAAAAGGGATGGGTTCTTTGGTTCCTGGTTTGGTTTTGAAGATGAGTGAAAATGGGGGAATGGTGAGGGCTGGTTTGGTCGTGTGTGAGGGAGAGCTGTGGCTTGTGCCGGCTGGGTGAGGGAGAAGAAAAAAATGTGGCCAGCGAGAGGGGGCTGGCTGTCCAGTTGCGGGAGAAGAGAAAAAAAAATTCAAGGGGAGGGCCGGCTGTGCAGTTGAGGAAGCAGAGAACAAAATCCAGGGGAAGGGGGGGCAGCTGTCTAGGGTGCAGGAGATGAAAAAATGTTCAGCCCTTAGTGTTTTTTTTGGTTGCCTTTTTTAATTGCAAAATTGCCCCCCCCTCTTGTTTGAGTTGTGGACCAGTATTTATAGGTAAAATGTTGCATGAATCTCAAAATTGGTCCCTCTACTTTCTTTCTTTTTTTGTAAATTTGATTTTTCTTAATTTTTTTGTATTTTTTGAAAACGAGCAATATCAACGTCGACTCAATGAAGAAAATCAATGATTTTAAAAATAACGCGTTAAAAGTTGAACGCGTTCCAAATGTCTTTGAAAATTTAAATTCTTTTGAGACGATGCTAAAAATGCTAAAAACGATGCAAATGTATTAAAAATGTATTTTTTTGGATTTTCAATGTTTTTCGCTATTTTTGGATTTTTTCTGAAAATTTATCAAAACATGGGTCAAAAATTGGGTAGCAGCAGTTCTTGAAATCCGAAGGTTTGTTATGTCCTTGCAACCAAGAAAAGAGCTTAGCCTTGCATAATTATTGAACTACTACTTCTAAAGAATGAAAAGAGCATGATTTTTGGGTTTGTAGAGGAGAGAATGTGTGTTTATTCTCTGCTGGCTGCTGCCTCCTTCTGCCCTCCCTCTTTTCTGCTGGCTGCTGCCTCCTTCTCTCTTTCTTTTTATATGCTAAGAAACCCTAGTCTTTATTTTACAAAATAGTCCTTCCTTGAGTTGTCAGTTTACATTTAAGTACTTCAATAACTATTTTTCCTAAAAGGAGAAATAGCCTTGCATGAAATCTTCAAGCTCTAACTTAGAGGAGCTAAATTGCTGATATAAAAACTTGGATGTCGGTTTAGATGCTTCGGAATGTAATTTGGACTTGTTTCTTCACGAAACCTGTTTGCTGGCAGAATTCAGTTGTCATCTTTGAAAACTCATATCTCCCTCATATGACATCGTTTTTGGCTGAAATTTGGAGCGTGGATAGGTCTTTGAATTAGGAATCCACGAAAATTGAGTTTGCATCAATTGGAATTCTGTAGCTCCAGATATTAAATTTTGAATGGCCAAAGGTCAACACTAGCAGAATGCGAGATTTGACTTTGCAGGATGTGATTTCCATGATCTTTCTCTTTTTATTTTTCTTGCATTGCATTTACAGAAAGGTATGGATGTTAGCTTTTTAGTGCCACTGGAATCACTTCATTTTGATCTCTAGAACTCACGCTCTGCACAAAACATCGACTGAACATCAAATCTGCCAATTACTTCCAATTTACTCTTTTTTGCATCTTTCATCCAAAAGTGCCTTCAAAACATAAAACAAAGAATATCAAGGCATTTTATATATAAAACATAGGCAAAATACTAGTTAAATGGGGGTGAAACTATCAAATAATATGGTTGCATCATATACCAAATCATATCAACAACTAATCTCAAACACATAACTGAATGTTTACTACAAGGATGCAAGGATGAACCTGAACTCTATCATGGCTCTTCCCATAAAAGGTAAGATGAGGTTTGGAATTGAGATTGACACAACAATAACATGTATTAAGGCACTTGAATTATAAGTAACCAAACCCCCACCCAATGCCTATAAAGAGACATGAATGAGAAGTATAGAAGATGCCATAAAGCTTGATTAGTTCTTTGATAAGTTAGAGTAATTCAATGAAGAACCAAAAGGTATGAGCATGGCCTTACACACACAATAATAATTTTTGAAATCAAAGTTTGGAAAAAAAAACTAAATACAAACTAAATAACCTTATTTATAAGAGGTAAAAACATCATAAACAATGCTAGAAAAATAATAAAAGATTTTTAAATAAAGTAGCAAAAAGAATTCTAAATTAATTAGGAAATTAATACAATTCCTAGATAATAGCTTCTGGACCTTATCGTAAAGCCTTTTCGATGTTAGATTGCCCTAAAAATTTAACTTAACATAGAATAAGACCTCTGAAAACTTCTGGTAAACTTTCAGTCTAATCCAACATTTAGATAAAAAATTATATTCGTTAGAGTAAAACTATGCATTAGAAAAAATAAACTCAAAACAATTAAGTCCATATTATAGATGGATCATGCTTTTCTTGCATATAGATTAGATTGACTAAGGTTTGATCATCACTTGTTAAGAAGACTGTCCAGAAGTGTATTTTCCCAGATATTTTCCTCCCTCAATATCTCTCAAATGGGGACTGATATAGAAAATCCCTTCGGTGACAATGTATAAGACATGGATAAAAACAACATATCTGAATATCGTTCTGATCCAACGGTGGAAGGTGGAGTTATAGTTGTCGGATGTTCTGCCATCAATATGTCTTCTCTCCAGCCTCTCTCTAAACTCTCTCTTGCTCTTGCCAGTCCCTCCAAAAGAGAAAATAGAATGATATTTATAGTTCTAACATCTTGTTAATTGCACATTTATTGCCACCCCTTTTTATCATTTGTACATAAACTCCCAACCTTTTGTTATTTGAATATTGACCTCTCTTGATCTTATGTATTCATTTTGTCCTCACAAATGTTTTTCTTTTCAATAATTTAATACTATATTCACTTTTCATTTCATTAATTTCACTATTTTTATCTTGATTTAGGTTTCTTTAATTTAATTTAACCCATTTTACTATTGGTTAAATTTCTGATCTTTTAATAACCTAGAAAAATTATAACCAGGGGTTTACATTTTGTTCTCTCTAATTTTCTTCTCTTCTCTCTCAGCTGAATCTCTGTTAATTTCTATTTTGGCTGAATCTAACCTTCTTCTCTCTTGGTTAACTTTATTCTTACTCTTCCTCACATCTTTACATGGTTGATCTTTTTTTTTTCCCTTCGCTTTTCTCCTTTTAGCTTCATTTTGTCTTCATACACTTGTCTAAGGAACAAGGGTACAAGTGTAAATGCCTTCCCATTATTCTCAAGAGAATACTTGTTCTTAAACCCACCATGCTTGGCTTTTCTATCAAATTGCCAAAGTTTTCTTAACAATAAATAAGTAGCATACATAGGCACAATGACACGGTCAAGACATGATCAAATGATTGATATTTTCTCCCAAGTGCAGGAGTGTCAAAGTAATAAATAACTAGGCAAGACCAGAGTCGATCAACAGGAAGGTTAACTATATAAAATCACAAATAATAAAAGAAAAGGAGTTGAAGAGAACTTTGAGATGTTATAATGATGTAAGGATTTAAACAAAGATAAAACAATTGCCAAGGTTAGAGGGTTCACTAATGGCATTTCAAATAAATATAGTATAAACTCTTTTTATTACTCAATTGGAAACCACACACAAAGGAGGTTCCAATCAGATGATTTATCATTAATGACTCATTATAAATTATTAACATGATTATATTAATTATCTTATTTAAGTAATACCAATACTTATAAATATTATCAGGTATTCATGATGCTAACTTATGTCAACAACAAATCAAGTTCCTTTCATAGCACTAGTGTTGATTATCCATGACTATGAAATGATCAAGTATTTGTTATACCAAATATTGTACAACACAAATTTAGATTAACCATTTAACAAGCAATGTATTAAGAATGAGTAAGATAACAATTATAAAACATGTTAATAGCAAACTTCCGTGAATATAAACATTAAAATCCATGTTGAGTTTATACTATACTTATTCTAACACCATTGGTAAAACCTTTTCACCTTGACAAAATAAACTTAGCTAAACATAATAAAGAAAAGAAACATAATTAAACAAGATAAGAACATAATTATAATATAAGTTAACTAAGTATAGTAAAGGAAATGAGAAGTATAAATAAGAGATTAATGAAAATATAACATGAAATAAAACTTAAACATTAAAAAAATACAAAGAAAAAAAAGCAAGAGCAGGATCTTGATCTGAAAACCAAGATGCCTAAATGTATGATAAATACATCCTTTTATAGGCTAAAATTCAGAACTATTGATTTGATGACTAACTATTGAGTTGATGGCCAACCATTGACATGATGGTTAGTTATTGATTTGTTGGTTGGACAAAACATCATTGCTAAAATCAGAGTTCGAATTGATAGTTTTCATGAAAGTTGTGGGCATTTGTTTCAACTTTCCAACAAAAAAAGAATGAGCTCATTTGGACTTCTAGAACTCGAGATATAGGCTAAACACCGAATAGTATTTGGGCTGTAGGACAGATTCAGACTTCTCTTTTGTTGCTAAGCTTTGAACTTGAAAATGACAGCTTTGAATCTTGTACTCTTCATGAATATTTAGGCCTATGTCTTAGCTTTCCATCAAGATAAACTAGACCTAAATCCAAGGTCTACAGCTCCAGTTGAGACTCAAGAACCGAATGGTGTTCCTGTTTTGAATTGAACCATCATTTCTTCTCAAAGCTTAGCCCTTTCTTTATCTTCTTAATTTCGATAGTTAAACACATCGATCAATCATTTGAATTATGAGATATGCCTGCATTTAAAATGAGCATTTATCATAAATTTAAGATACCTTATATTATCAGACTTGTTATTATAAAACATGCTTGAGATAAAGAGTTTACTAATACTTTAAGTGCAATATGATTATATAAAACCTTAATGAAAATGCACTTTTAAGTACTAATCAGACAACATCTTATCCTTTTATTTTCCAACTGAAAAGAAACCAAAACCTGCTTAGTAACTCTAACTTCTCCATAATCATTCAACAATTGAAGTCTATAATGATTTTCATGTTTAATAGTGTTCAGATTTAATTTTCTAACAAGTGTACTACTAGCAACACTAGCACAACCCTCACTATCAATATTCATACCCAACAATGGAATTAAGAGTTATGTTCGATAGCATAAAATTAGACAATAAACACAATTATCAAAAAATCATGATACCCGAAATCACATTCAAAATGCAAACACTTTTTTCTTTTGTGTTAAAAATTAACTTGAGATTCTACCCATGCAAAGTAACACAAGTATAATGCTAGTTTTAAATGAATATATTGGTGTCAAACAGTCGCACGATCGATTAAGTGGTAAAGGCTTTCTTCTCTATCATGTATTTCCTTGCTTAATGCTTAAATTGGGTTATCATAAATTGAGTTTGGGGTAGTGTAGCAACATCTACAATACCGCTACTTTGATTTGTTTTCCAGCTAATAAATGTTATATGAAGTCATGGAATCTCTTCAAAAATATATCTGTTCTAGATGCAATATGCATTGTCAAACGTGTAGGACATTTACCTGTCTGTTGCCCATTTTAATAACCATAAATAAGAGGAAAAAAATAATGGTCCTATTTGTTTGGGAAAATACACCACAACCTAATAATCTTGGTAAATTAACATACTTGTCCTCTCTAATTGAAAAAATACACAAGAGTTAGTCAAACAAACCACCATCAAACAGCCAAGAAAAGTTTGTTATGTTGAAAACACTAAATACTCAAATATTTAGCCTCTCAAACTTTTATTTATTGATATTCAACATACTTTTTAATTTTTGAAGATGTTGACCCTTATATTTATAAAATGATTATAACCTTTAACTATTTTTTTTAATCAAGGACTCCTACTTAGACAAAGAATTTCATGTAATATCTAATAATTCATTCCTTAACCTGATTTTCTAAAACACTCAGTTTAGCAATGAAAGAATCTCCTCTAACTAGGATTTTTATGTAGAAATAATGGTTTTACATCCAAGATAGTTCATGGATTTTAAGCTGCAAAAATAATAATAAATCTTATTGTATCATGCTTTAAAATCAAAGCAAAAACTACTTTGTAATCAACATTGTAATCTTGCTTGTAACTTTTAGCTACTAAGTGTGTTTTCTATTGTCAACTTTACCATTCCCTTCAATGATCTTTGTCCTTTAGAGAGTTTCTTCAACTCTCAAGTACTGCTGTTTTCTTAATTACATTAATTTTAGATTCATATCCTCTTGCTATTTTTTTTAACAATATATTAAAAAATTATAGGATTAAAATATAAAAATAAAGCAAAATAAATAAGTGAATTATATTAATCAATTCTAGTTACCTCATAATTTTTCATTCATAAAAATATAGTTTTTCATTCATGAGAAAACACTTCTCAACTTCATCATTTTACTCATAATTACTCATTCATGAAAAAATAATTGCTCATTCTTGAAAAAATATCTATGAACTTTACCATTTTACTCCTAATTACTCATTCATGAAAAAATAGTTTTTATCATTATAGTTTTATTATCTTATTTTTATAAGTTTTCTTTTAAACATACAAGAAATAAACTTAATATTGAAAACAAAAAACAACAAATTGGATCGAGATAGTTGACTCATTAAAGCATGTTTGACTGTGTGATTGTAGTTACTTTTCAAATAACTTTTTGTATTAAAATGTATGTTAATAATTTTTTTTATTTTTTAAAAATTAATTTTAATATTAGCATATTAAAATAATAAAAAAATATAAAATATATTAAATTTTAGTAAAAAAATAATTTTTTTAAAAATACAATTTGCACTGTATCCAGGCGCATATTCCTCAACGAGGGTTAGGTTAGTAATTTGACTTTTGTCTAGCGGGTCTCTGTATCACGTCGTCATCTGTTTCTCAAGGTCAAGGCTGCCAAAAACTCCACCACAAAAAAAAATAAAAAAATCAGAGATCAGATCTAAATTAATTAACTAACAGAAAAGAAGAAAGCAATAATGGCGACTCTTCAGGTTCTTCAGATGGTTGAAGAAGGTCTCCTTTCATCTCCTCCAAAAGGTACTCTTATTCTCTTTACAATTTTTTATTTTATTTTCTGAAAAGTTTTTTCCGTTTTTGCTATTTTGTTAGAATCGTGATTTTCATTGAAAAAAATCATGGGCAGCTGAAAATGAAAAACCCCGAGATTTGTCCATCGAGAAGAAGATCGATTTCCTTGAGAGCTTGACTGGCAAAGTACGTCTCTTTGGGGTTTCTTTCCCCCAAATTTACTGCCTTTTTTATTAAATTATTCATCCCGTGTCAGTTGTATTAATGATAGTGTTCAAGAGGTGTTTTATTGCCTGCACTGAGATGGGTTTTCATTTTTTGAGTTTTTAACAAAAGATTGCTAATGGTTGCTAAGTTATGTTACTGTTAGTGATGTGCTTTATGGTAAACTGTTAATGCTAGAGATGTGTATAGCTATATTTGTATGACGACTTCAACTATTGCTTCCAATGTGATGCACTAGGATGGTGATCACTGTTTATATGGATTGATTAACTGAAATACTTAACAATTCGCTTGCATGTCTTGTGACTCATGCTATGAAAAGACCTGAAATTTTGGATCAAATGAGGATAAAAGGATAATTTTTAGTTTAAAGGAAAAAAGAAACGTTTTTGGAGCCATAGGATTTTTGTAATACTTGGCTGTTCTGTGCTTTCAAGAGTTTTATTGGTTAAAGATTTCTTTTTCAGTTGCAGTTATGTACTTGTTGGAATATGAGGATCTCCTTTTGTTCCAACTGCTGGCTATTTTAATTTCTGGTTTATCAATACAAGTTTTTTTTCTCTTCAAATTTGGCTCAAGATTGTTTAATATGCTGTTGCTAATCTGTGGTTCTCCAGGTTAGCAACCGTCGATCTCGGAGATGGTTAAATGATCGATTGCTGATGGAGCTTGTGCCTCGTTTAGATGCAGAAGAAATTAGAGGCTTGTTTGCTCCACCACCTTGGGGTATTATGACATGTTAAGGGGTTCTCCCCATTCAATAACATTATTATTGGTACAACAATCTAGAGCATAGATACCATGGTTATGCATTCATATAACCAGCAACGTATCTTTCCCAGTTTAGATTTGGTTGTTCTCTCTTAAACTTAGTTGGGGATTGATGCAATTCAATTAAAGAAAAAAATCTAATTGACAATGATACTTGAATGCTGATGATAGTTAGAGCACAACTCAATGGCTAATGGCACTTTAGGGTAATATTGACCTCACAGAACCCCTATTTCCCATGATCAGTTAACAGTTTCTCTTTTTATGATATGACATTTGGCACTGATGCTGGGCTCTTTTGTACAGGTGATGATGTACCACTGTCACCATTTTGCATGACTAATATGGGAGAGTGGGACAAGTTTAGGAATATAGACATGGACAAGCAGGTTTCTTTGCTTATCTTGTTTATAAAATCACTTTTCATTGTCTCAAGTCCTCTTCTATTGAAGAGCATACTCAGTTTCAGTCATTTCTGCTTTTTAACATTATTATTATATCTGAAGATTTGAGCTGAAATATTAGCAGTAGACTGATCTGTGTCATTTTAAGGTTCAAACCAAGTGTTATATTCCTAGGTGTGATTCATTAATGAGTAGACTATCTTTATTAGGCTCCAAAAGATTTCTTAGAGTCTCATCAAGTTCACTACATAATAAATTCATGAGCTGAATTTGCAAATTGGCCTTCCATTCTATAATTGAAATGTTGAGGATCTCTAGCCAGGATATTGAGTAGACGGTTGATGCATCATACTTGTCTCTATCTTTCGTAGCGTGCATTCCCATCCATGTCACAATTGATTCGGTAGTGCAAGGAGAATGACCTTCGGTCCCCCAAACTGGCTTACTCATGGCAACTTCTCGCATGTGAATGAGTTGGAAAACACATATTGCTGTCATAATGCTGTTCTGGTATGTGCAGTAGCTATATATTCTAATTTTAGCTTTCCATTGTCTGTGGTAGGCTAATATTATTGACAGACTAAATAGGAGGTCTGTCAAAAGGGAAGGTCGTGTTGATGCTGATAAGATGGCTGTCTTGAATGCATGGCATAGAATAGATTGCCGAACTAGAGATGCACTTCGTCGTAGCTTCCTTGTAGAACTTATTGAGAGCTATGAGGTATGTACATACCTTGTGATTGATTGAAATGATTAAGGACATTGATGATTTACAGCATGAAATGTCAGTTATACTGCTGATTTTTTCCTCATCTAAACTGTGCATCTAGTGTATAGCTAGTGTGCCTGTACTAAGTTTTATCTGTAATATTAGAGAAATTATAATGTTGTTTCAGGTTATCAGCTGCTATAAAATTAGACACCTCATCTATAGCTTGAGTTTTACGCCTTCGGTTTGCTGGCTTGGCGTGATTCATTTGTGTCAACTGAAATGTGTTTCTGATTATAGATGTGTATGCTTTGAAGGATTTAATGTTAGAATGAATTGCATCATTGCAAGCTTTTAACCCCAACTGTCTTCCTTTAATGTAATTGATGAATGTCATGATTGCTTGTTAAACAGCTGGATGGTCATGGTGACAAATGTTGCGTCTCTTATCTCCTATTGTAATGCTGTTTATGTGTAGTCTTTTTCTTGTTTCGCTTCTTTCTTGAAGCTATCATGTCATTATTTTATATCTTGATGTCGCTGGTAGATGATTGATGCTTGTATGTCTCCTTAGCTGGTACAAGTCTTCTTTGTTGTTTAAAGCCAGATATCAACTTGTCATTTTCAGGCATGCATCCGGGTTTTCATTCAAGATGGTGGAGATGAAGTTCTATCATTACGGGTCCAAGATCCCTTTCATAGATTGTTGCTGCATGGCGTCTGTGAGGTAACCTTCATCATTTATTATGGGAAATTAAAGCCATCTGTTTTCCAATTCGCTGAAGGAGTCCAAATGGTTTGCTTGCCTTATTGTTAATTGACACCAGATATGATTTGTATGGAAAACACATGGCATGCTTCACTTTTATATGTTTTCAATGCTTCCTGATGATTTTTACAGTTCTACAACTTGGCCTCAGTAACTAGTCAGGATTGAATTCTATTTGTACAGTTCTACAACCTGGCCTCAGTGACCGAGACGGAGTCAAAGGATGCAGAATCATTTAAGACGACAAAAATAAAGAAGAAGAAAATGGCTGTAGTTGAGCTCCCGAATATCACTCTTTCCAATTTTTTGAGAATGTCCAAGGAAGGTGTATGGTAGCTCCAATGGGATGGATCTCCAATGGGATGGATCTCCAATTGATGTATGTAAATAAAGTTGGGATCCATGATGAAGCCTGACTTATGGATGCAATATTTTATTATGATGGGTCAGCCTGTTCATTTTGTATCATTGATAACATTTTAGGTTATATTTGTTGGCACAAATGTCAGTAAATCAAGGCTATTTAGCAAATCAGTTGGATATTTGGTTACTTCTGCACGTTGCTGATATCAAAATCCATAGCCCATGAATTATGGGTAGGTTTTCTATATAGGAAAGTAAGGTCTATCTGTGTTTATTAAAAACCCTTAAATCATGATCATTTGATGGTGTATCATCTCTTAAAAGAAAAGGAAAAAGAACATTTTCGGAGGCCAAATTAGATTGAAGCATGTTAATAACACATCCATATGCATACACGAGTATTATATTATTAAAAAATGAAAAAATATAAAATATTAATTATTGCAATGTGTTCAATAGTTTTTCCAGTTATTAATTCTCATAAATTGGAAAATATATTTAGTTTAGAAAAATAGGTGAATTCTTTAAATTTGATTTCTTATTTAATATGAGTTTAAAATGAAATTATAGGAGTTATCATTTAGTATAAAAAACATGATTTAATTTTTTTTAAAAAAATTTCAGATGACCTTTAATTTTAATATTTAGATGAAAAATATTGAAATAGCCTAGTTTTGCGGCTTAATCTATTAAATCCCCGATGCAGGCAATATACTTCTTTGGTTGATGAATTTTATTTTTTTAAAAAATATTTTTTTGCATAATTATATGATAATAAAAGTAGATAACTATAAAATTAAGTATAAAGTTTATAAAAAAATAAATTGAAATAATTTAGGAAGACAAATTGAAAATCAAGCAAACATTAAAAGATAAAATAAAAAAATGAAAATGAAAAAAAAACAAATAAGGAAAAGAAAACCCACCTACTTCACTATTATACCGTGAAAAAGGTTAATAAGGAAAAGAAAACCCACCTACTTCACTATTATACCGTGAAAAAGGTGTGTGTAACCCCAAGTCTTTAAAGTACAGCTATGAGACCCGCGCTTCGTTGCGGGTCAAATATTTTTATTTTCATAAAAAATTATCTACGCAGGTTTTTTTAACGCATTTTGATAGTTCAAAAAATATAATAAATCAAAAATTTTATGCACACATGTAATTAAATAAATTAAGAATTATATGCATTAATAAATCAATAAAAAATCATTAATGACACCTAAAAAAAACTTGAAAAATTGAGAGATAAATATAGGTCAAGATATTGAATATTGAAAAATAGAACATTAAATTGATTGTATAAAGTAAAAGGAAAAAAAAATGAATAACATGTAAGACTACAAATATTAAGAATGTCATCTAAAAATAAATATTTTTTATTATAAAAACATAGTTTATCTATATAAAAGATAAAAACAAAACCATAAATGAACTAGAAAAACCACTCCAAAAATTAAACACATAAAAAAAATTCAATATTTTTTGAAAAAGGCCACCAAACAAAATAAAAGAGAGAAGATTTTGCCTATTTTTTCGGTTTTTAGTCTTTTAACTGGTCACGTCACTTTATTTTTTTTCAATTGTATTATTTAAAGTTATATTTTCATGGAAACTGTAGTTATCAAACCCGGCCTGAGGGTTGACCAGGCTAAGGGGCTGGGTCCTGGGTTACACGGGTTAACTCAGGTCAACCTGGAAAAATTGAAAAAAAAGTATTTCAGGATCTTCCAGGAGCAGACCTTTTTCAGGACTAGAACACCTTATGGGTGGAACAGTTAGGTGATTTTCACCCCATTCTAGCGTAACGTTAGTTTTTGAAGTGAATTTATTACGAAGGATCTATTATTGTGCTATATGGAATGCTAAACTGCACGAATGATTGTATGAGTATTATGAAGGATCTACCATTGCATTATACTGAATGTTAATTGTTATGAATTGTTGTATGAGTATTACGAAGTATCTATCGTTATATTATATTGAAGGTTATTTGTCACGAGTGTTTATATAAGTATTGTGAAGGATCTATTATTGTGCTATACATAGTGCTGAATTGTTATGAATTTTTGTATGAGTATTACGAGGGATTTATTGTTGTATTGTATTGAACATTAACTGTCATGAATGGTTGGATGAGTAATACGAAGGGTCTACTTTTGTGTTATACTGAATGCTAAACTGTTACGGAATGTTTGTTTGAATACTACAAAGGATCTATTGTTGTGTATACCGAATGCTAAGCTACTACGGAACGTCTGTACGAGTATTACGAAGGGTCTACTATTATGTTATAGTGAATGTCAAACTATTATGAATCGTTTGAACGAGCATTACAAAGGATATATTATCATGTTTGATTAGTACTTAAAACTGTATTTTTATCAAGGTTTTATATCATCATTTTGCACTTGAAGTATCAATAACTCCTTAACTAAAACATGTTTTATAATAACATATCTAATAATATAAGATATCTTTAATTTATGGTAAATGTTCATCTTAAATGCAGGCCTATCACATAAATGAAAGAATTGATTGATGAGTTGAAGTACTGAAATTGAAAGGACAAAGAGATGGCCAAACTTAGAAAAGAGATGTTGGTGTAGTCCAAACTGGAACATTGTTCGGTAATCGGGTCAATATCCGAAGCTGTAGATCTCGAATTGTCACCAAGTCAAGATGTGGCCACCCATTCATCAATTAATCAACAAATCAATAGTTCCAAATTTTGGCCTATAAAAGGAGGCATTTGCCATGTATTTAGGCATCTTGGTTTTCAAATCAAGATCATGCTCTTGCTCTCTCTTTATATTTTGTAATGCTTAAGTTTTGCTTATATTAATTTCTTGCTTATGCTTTTCATTTCCTTTCCTTGTTTATTTATGTTTCTTTCTTTCATTATGTTTAGCTAAGTTAATTATGTCAAGGTGAAAAGGGTACACTAATGGTGTAAGAATAAGTATAATATAAACTTAACATGGACCTTAATGTTGGATACTAACATGCTTTATATTTGTTATCTTGTTCACTTTTAATACTTTGCTTGTTAAATGGTTAATCTAGATTTATGTTGTATAACACTTGGTATAACAAATACTTGGCTCTTTCATAGCCCATACTGTATGATATAACCGACACCTGAGCTATGAAAGGAACTTGATTTGTTGTTAACATAAGTTATAATCATGAATGCCTGACAACATTTACAAGTATTAGCATTATTCGAATAAGATAACTAATGTAAT
>Ga0325404_1001641_pt1 | contig 23683 bp, 14 predicted proteins | sample PopdelMetagenome_18_FD_205664 | JGI IMG/M metagenome (GOLD analysis project Ga0325404, IMG submission 205664) | Populus deltoides microbial communities from Bellville, Georgia, United States - Xylem-Control-R1 | ecosystem: Host-associated > Plants > Phyllosphere > Stem > Wood/Secondary xylem...
TGCAAATTTAAGTATTTTACTTTGATTTTATAATTTTTAATGAAATTTAATTTAGCTATCATAGTTTTAATTAGTACTATATATATTTAGCTTAGAAAATTAAATTTAAATGAAACAATTGCAATCTATAAAATATCATACAACAAGCAATAATGAGGGGTGAATTGAATGTTTCAAAACATTAGAGATAAATTAATAAACCACCAATAATTTTGGAGAGAGATGGATATTGGTTTTATATAGTCCGTTTGAAGTAACTATCTCATGTAAGGTTGTCAATTCCGTTCCGTTTCACCCGGAATGACCGAAACATTCCATACCAATTCAAAAAACAGAATAAATTTCATCTCATTTTAAATCTCGGTCCGTTCCGAATTTTTCAACTAAATTCCGCCCGGAACGTTCCGGTTTCATTCCACATGTTCCGTTTCGCTATTGAAAAACCATTGAATCAAATTGAACCTTGTTCAATTTAATTAATTAAACAACCCAATTATAAAAAGCTATTTTTCATTACTATTTTCAATAACAATGATTTTAATAATAATATTGAAAATTATTATTACTATTTTCATTAACAATGATATTAATTTTTTAAAATTAGATTTATCACTAATATATATGGTTTATATTCATGTTGTTTTTTTCATATTTATACTTTGTAGAAATTTGAGCAAAACAAGGAATGTTTTAGATTCAATTAGCCTTGATAACATTGACCTAACTTTATATTGAAAATATTTGTATTAAAATATTTTACTTTCATAATATTTTGATATTTTGTTTAGGTTGAATTACTTTAAGTTAAAGATCTATTTAATCTTGACCATTTAGATTAATTAAACCACCCAATTATAAAAAGCTATTTTTCATTACTATTTTCAATAACAATGATTTTAATAATAATATTAAAAATTATTATTACTATTTTCATTAACAATGATATTAATTTTTTAAAATTAGATTTATCACTAATATATATGGTTTATATTCATGTTGTTTTTTTCATGTTTATACTTTGTAGAAATTTGAGCAAAATAAGGAATGTTTTAGATTCAATTAGCCTTGATAACATTGACCTAACTTTATATTGAAAATATTTGTATTAAAATATTTTACTTTCATAATATTTTGATATTTTGTTTAGGTTGAATTACTTTAAGTTAAAGATCTATTTAATCTTGACTATTTAGAAATATTTTAAATTTTGAAATTATATTTGTTTGGCATTGTGTTTGTATTGCATAATTTATAATTAATTTATATTGAATTTGAATTATGTTTGTTGAATATATATATATATATATATATATATATATATATATATGAGAAGTACAACCCCGAAACGGCACGCAAAATATTCCAAAACTGAAACATTCCATTCCAATTAAAAAAATAAAACATCTACCGAAACAAAATTGACAACTTTGATCTTATGAAGTATTTATTTGTTTGAAATATAGTTATAAAACTTGTAAGAGAAGTCATTCGAAAGAATGCTTGAGTTATAGATTAGAAAGATTAAATCAACTCATAAGTTTTTTTTTTTTATTTTTTTGTTTTCAAATCGTTTGATATATTAATATTAATTTTTTAAAAAAAATTATTATGATACATTTTTAAATAAAAAATACTTTATAAAATAACAGTTATTATAACAATATCCAATTTTAACTGGCTTTGCAAATAAAGATTTGTGCTTGCAACGTAAGACTTAGATCTTAGTCTCTCTCTTTATATATATATATATATATATATATATATATAAACAAAATCAAAAATCTTTAAGTCTAAAGTACACTAAACAAATAAGAAGTTGTGTTCACATTGTAAGAGATAGGATAAAAATAAAAATAAAATAAAATATTGGCGTATTAAACAAAAACGATGTCGTGTTCATTCTAAAAGCCTTAACTACCCAGCAAAATGCAACACGTGGCAAGACCACGAAAAGTTAAAAAAAAAAAAACACTGCTGGAAAGTGATTGGTAGACAAGATGGCATTCGTGTAGTGCACACGCAGGGAGACTTTTGCACAGCGTTTTGAAGGGTAGTCAGTGTCTACTACTCCGCCTCCTCGCATTTCTCGGTCTCTACAGTTGTTCTCATTTCTTTCTCCACTTCTTCTTCTTCCAATGCTATTTTAATAATAATAATAATAATATTTCTTTCAATTGAAGAAAATAAATCAAAATCTGATCAGGCAGAAGATTAGATGGGGACATTAGGGAGAGCAATCTACAGCGTAGGATTCTGGATCCGTGAAACCGGTCAAGCACTTGATCGCCTCGGTTGCCGGCTTCAAGGCAACTACTACTTCCAAGAACAACGTGAGCATGATTCAGTTTGTTACATTTATATTTTTAGTCTATATTAGAGCGATTTATTTGTTTATTGATTTATTTATTTTTACATATAGTAGATTCAGAAATGGGTATATGGTTTGTAATCTCTATTCTTTGATTAAATAGTATCTAGGCATCGGACGCTCATGAATGTATTTGATAAAGCTCCTGTTGTTGAAAAGGATGCGTTTGTAGCCCCTAGTGCATCTATAACTGGCAATGTTCATGTGGGAAGAGGTTCTTCCATTTGGTACGGCTGTGTTTTGAGAGGTAAGATAGACAACTTATTTTTTGCCTAACATTTTTTATCCATCACAATATAAATTCCCCCCCTTTTCCGTCCTTATTTCACTTCTCATTGATATTTGATTATGTTATTTTTAGATATAATGACGTCAAGTTAGAAGTGATAGCTTCGTTCCGTAGGGTATTAACCACATGAATTTAGTGAAAGTTAAAGCTTGATATGGGGGCTTAACTCAACAAGATGCTCTAGTTTAAATGATTGCATATTTAGGTCTTGAGATATAGATGAATAACCTCGCGTTCACGGAAGAGCGTGGTCTGCTTGTGTGTGTCATATATTGCTGATTCTTGTCCAACCGTGGCTCCATCCGTGCAGGTGATGTTAACAGCATCAGTGTTGGGTCTGGAACCAATATACAAGATAATTCTCTTGTTCATGTTGCAAAGTCTAACTTAAGTGGAAAGGTTTTACCAACCATCATTGGGGATAATGTTTCTGTTGGTAAGTCATGCTCGGTCGCATTCTGAATGTAAATATCATAGTCCTGCTAAGGGCGTCTCAATCAAGGATCTTGGTTTATGATTACAAACTTCAAATGGACAGGTCATAGTGCTGTTTTACATGGATGCACTGTTGAGGACGAAGCATTTGTTGGTACAGGTGCAACCCTGCTAGATGGGGTATGTGTTGAGAAACATGCCATGGTTGCTGCTGGAGCTCTTGTGAGGCAGAATACTAGAATTCCCTCTGGAGAGGTGTGTGAAATTCTCATTGATTTTCTTGATTTTTTTCCCCTAAAGCCTGCAAACTCTTATCCAATCAAATTTCAATTCCTGTTTCTATGGGATTTATGCTTGACATAAAGTATGGCTAAGCAATACAAAATTTGAGTTCCTTGTCATTTGATGTTTAATTTTATTGTCTGTATGGTAAATTGTCACTTTGAAACCTTCGGGTTGACAATGGCAATCATTATTTTGGTTTTATTGATTATGAAGTTTTCTAATTTCTTGGCATAAATGGTATCTAGTGGGAAGATAGAAACAGCTAGCGTGTTTTTTCTAGTAAGATAAATTTCTAGTCTTTTGGTTACTCTGGTGAGTAATCAGCTTTGTTTTCTCCCTATTTATGTTGCTGAAGTAATTGTGCGTATCTGGTGGGTCACGTATGCAAATGCTTCTCAGTTGAATGTTTCAAAATACTTAAATATTTTGAAGAACCTTCCATGCAGCTACTTCGGCTTGGACTTCTGTATTTTATTTTAATTGTGATATAATGTTGATGTGGCCATTGTACACATATTGTTTAGTCAAGTGGAAGGGTTACCTGTGGATTAGAGCCAAAAATTCCTCATTATATGTGATTCTTATTGTACTTTTTTTTTTCATTATATGGCTTAGATGAGATGTTGATTACTGGTAAAGTGATCTCTTTGCTGTCAGGTGTGGGGAGGCAATCCAGCTAAGTTCCTGAGGAAGCTCACAGAAGAAGAGATGGCCTTCATCTCCCAATCAGCATTAAATTATGCCAATTTGGCACAAGTTCACGCAGCAGAAAATGCCAAGGGCCTTGATGAAATTGAGTTTGAGAAGGTGCTCCACAAGAAATTCGCTCGCCGTGATGAAGAATACGATTCAATGCTTGGAGTTGTTCGGGAAACACCTCCAGAGCTTATTCTTCCCAATAATATGATGCCAGACAAAATGCCAAAAGCTGCTTGAAGTTTGGTTATTCCATTGAAGGTTTGTCCTCCTGAGATTCATGTCAACGGATAGTTTGTTGTGTGGGGATTTAAAGAGAAGGCTGCTTTTCATTCCAATAATTTTGGGGGTTGAAGTGCTAAGGTCAAATTGTACTGCATATTTCAGGCGTTTGGCCATGCTCATCCTCTTTGTTTTTGAGACTTGAGTTTCTTATCCTTGAGAGAGAGAGAGAGAGAGAGAGATCAACAGAACACCTTCCGGACCTTATCAAGAAAGCCCTCATGTATTTGTACTTGCAGACCGTAATTGCTTTGCATATATTAACCAGAAATAAAGAATGTGGAATCAGGTGCTTTTGGTCCTGCTTTTCGATTCTAGGGTGGTTCTTTCCACCTCTTTTTGGATTAGAGTTGCTGTGAAATTAACAAAAAGGGAATCACCCTCAACAGCAAATTAAACTTGCTGCTTCCAGGAGAGGGTTATTGTTAATGGCAGAATGAATTTGACATCATCTGTGCTCATAATGACCCGTTCATGATGGCAAACCGGTTAACAGCTAGGGAAATGATGATTGGTTGCTTGCATGATTACAAATAAGGCAATATGTTAAGAAAATGCCTCGGACTAAAATAAAAAAATAAATAAGTTACTGCTATCATTACCTCCTGTTTCAGGGTGTTTTCACCTGTTGGGGCACTCTCAGGGTTCGGTTCAGTAACGCCGTTGGGCTTGGTGTCTTCGATCTTGGAATCTAACTTCTACTTAAGCCCCGCTTATTCTCAGGTTATGGTTGCCAGTTGCCACACCTGGTTTTAAATGGTACAAATTTGTTTTGAAATAATATTTTTTAATTTTTAAGATTTATTTTTAATACTAATACATTAAAATGATTTTAAAAAATAAAAAATATTAATTTAAAATAAAAAAATAATTTTTTAAAAAAATATTCTCAAAACATTAAAAACAAACAGGTTATAATATGCCACTCGTGGTGGTATAATAGGTGTCAAGAAAAAGAATGTATCTATTTGGATTCGGTGCTTGAGGTCCATTCCATGTAAGCCTTGGAAAAAAAGTCTCAAGGAAGGAACCTTTCAGCTTTAATTATCTGTCTGTCCTCCATGTAAATTCATTTACGAAACATCCGGCCTGAACCTGCTCTCCCCACTCACCAAATTGTACTTCTACATTTTCCGATTCTTCACCAACAAAACTGTACTCGTATAATCTCTCTCGTGTGTCTTTATAATTAACGAAACGTTTGGGAACGGGTTTAACTCGTGTTTATAAAAAAATTAAAATATTTTTTAAAAAAGTTAATATAATTTACATATTTTAGATCGTTTTGATGTACTGATATCAAAAATAACTTTTAAAAAATAAAAAAATATAATTGGCGTGTATTTTGACACGAAAAATTATTTGAAAAGCACCCGCAATCACACTGTCAAATACGTTCTCCCATACTTATCACACCTAACTGGGCTATGCCTTAATAACTCTGAGTTAATTACTTGGATTTATTTTAAAATAATATTATTATTTTTTTATTTTATATAAAAAATAAAATATATTATTATTAAAAAATTTCTTCAATTTTATCCGGTTACATTCGTTTAATTTTAATCTGATCAACTGAACTGAGTCATTTTTAATATATTAAATCACATTAACTTGGCTAGGTAAACTTTAAAAAAACTCAACTTGGATCGTACTTAAATCAATTTATCTGAATTGATATCAAATTTAATAACTATTATGATTAAAATAGCCTCAATATCCAAGAGTGTAACGTGTTGTGCCCCCCACTACTAAGCATGCTGACAAAGAATGAAATAAATGAATAGAATGCGTCCCATTCTACTTAGTCCATGCAGGTGTGTGTGTGTCATCTACATAATAAAATATTATAAAAAAAACTAAAAATATCATAAATGAAGAACATATAAAGATATATAATAAAAAAAACTTAAATCCTACAAATCACAAAGGAGAAACAAATGTATTAATTTTAAAAACCAAAGCGTGTTAAATAGATGAAAACATCATTAAGAACACACAAAAACATAAAATAATAAGTTTAAATTCAACAAACTAAAAAAAAGAATTATATTAATTATAAAAAAAAACTGTTTGTGTTTTTTTTTAATGCATGTGGAGTAAATAATGAGTAAGGATACAATGTACATGATCATCATAATCAAATTATGTATAAAAAAAATGCAAGCATCATAAAAAAGCACTAAAGAACATAAAATAATAAATCTAAATTCAAGAAATAAAAAAAATAAACATATTAATTGCAAAAAAAAATGTGTTCTATGATCAATACAGTAAAATATTACTAAGATTTTAATAAATATTTTAATATTATTTTCGGGTAAATATTATATCATGTTAGAAAGGATTTTTTTTAAAAAAAATCATAATTTTCTAAATTAATGGGGGGCAAAAAACCCTTGAGCCATTCACGCAACAATGACTAGTCTAGAGAAAAACTCATTTTCCTAGGTGTTTTCGCCGTCAGTGTTTGGCACTGCATTTCAAAAGTGCTTATGAAAAAATTTGAAAATTTTTTATTTTAATTTTTACTTTAAATTCATATATTTTTTATGTTTTCATATTATTTTGATGTACTGCTGTCAAAAATAATTTTTATGAAGTCCTTTGCTAAACCCGAGTTACATTGCTAAACTCATGACCTAGGTCATGAGACCGTGATAACCCTATAGAAAGTTAATTGAAGAAAATTATGAAGTCCAATTGATGCGAATCTCATGATCACGCAACCCACGCGCAAAGATATCAATTCCTGGAAAGCCAGGTAAATCAGGTTTGATAGGAGTGTAACACAAAGATAACCTGTACCTAGGCACCAGCACTATTGAAAATGAAAAACCCCCACCCAACAAATATTGATTCACGAACGAGAAGTATAAGGATAACACTACGAAGCTAGTTGTTATTCGATAAGTCGTTTTCAGTTCTTTAGAGAACCATGGAAGGGAGATTATCCCACCAACACACACACAAAATGCAACAAACAAGAAATTTTATTAATTTGAATTGTCTAGCTTACATGTATGGTTATACTTTTATTTATACTAACTCTAGACTTAAATAAACCCTAATGGAACCCCCTTATGTGAACTTACACGAGACTCACTTACAATTGACCCAAATAAGTAATAATAACCCAAAGATTAAGAAGAAAATAATAAAAATAATAAAAATCCAAAAATTACTATCCTAAATATGTTATAATCAGATTTTTCACCCTTAAGAAGTCCCAAATAAACTAGGAGATCTGATTTGAAGGTAGAATTTAATTCTGAAATCTTCTTTCCTTATTGTAGTTAGGATGAATAAGGAATCTTTGTAAGAAAAGGATTTTGAAACATTTATGAATCTTTGACACACTTAGAAACTATATTACAGCTCATTAAAGATCTTTGTAAAGCTATGAGATTCCCAAAATAAGCTGTCATATCCTTGTAGAAAAAGGATCCTTGTCAAATAGGAAGTCCACAAGTCAAAAGGAGATAAATAACAAAATTTAAACAACCTCTGTTGACCTGTATTATGATGCCTTCCCAAACTGCAATTGACTTGAAATTTTAACTCAAGGTAGGAAAACATGTCAGGAAACTCCACGTAAAATTTTAACCTGATCTAACAATCGGATTAAGAATTATAACTGTTACCGTAAAACTGGATAGTTGCATATTTTACATCAAAATCCGAATTTAACCTTGCCTGGATCATATCACCAATCCTTAATCAACCCAATATTGAAGGATGAAGTTGGAAAAAAAAAAGTCAATGAAAAAAGTGTTGAACTGAGAAAGAATATATTTGATTGTTATTTCAGTACAAAAGTAAGAGCAGAAGAGGCTCTTATATATATAGCCTATACAGAGACTAATTAGGAAAAACTCATTACACTAGTCTAGGAAATAATCATGGACGATTTACAATCAAGTAAGGCTAATTAGGAAACTAAATATTCTATGATTCCTATTCTATGATTTCCATATTTATTCTTCACGTTAACACTCCCCCTCAAATTGGTGCATAGATATCAGCAATGCCCAACTTGTCAGGTGAGTTATGAAAGATTTTGCCTGAGACAACCTTTGTAAGTATATCTGCTAGCTGATCTTCTGATTTTACAAATGGAAATTGAATCACGTTGTCTTCAAGCTTCTGTTTAATGAAATGCCGATCTACCTCAACATGTTTGGTAAGATCATGTTGAACTGGGTTGTGCGCAATTGTTATGGCTGTTTTATTGTCACAAAACATGTTCATTGTATCTTGAGATGAACATCCGATTTCTTCCATTAATCTCTTAAACCAAAGTAGCTCACATAGTCCTTTAGGCATACCTCTGAATTCAGCTTCTGCACTTGATAAAGCAACTACCTTCTGTTTCTTGCTTCTTCAAGTGACTAGATTCCCACCCACAAATGTGAAATAGCCAGATGTGGATTTCCTGTTAGTAATGTTCCCTGCCCAATCTGCGTCAGTGTAACCATTGATATACAGATGTTGATGTTTCCTGAACATCAGTCCTCTGCCTGAAGAAGACTTCAGGTATTGCAAAATGCGAATCACAACACTCATATAATCTTCGCTGGGGTAATGCATAAACTGACTTACCAAACTCACGGCATATGCAATGTCTAGTCGAGTATGAGATAAGTATATTAGTTTTCCCACAAGGCGTTGATATCTCTCTTTATTGGTGGGAGCCTAATTAGGAAATTCTCCCAAACCATGGTTTTGAACTACTGGTGTATCAGCTGGTTTGCAGTCAAGCATTCCTGTTTCAGACAGCAAGTCAAGCACATATTTCCTTTGGGATAGAAATATGCCTTGTCTTGATCGAGCCACTTCAATCCCCAAAAAATACTTTAATCCTCCGAGGTTCTTCATTTCAAACTCGGTTGCTAACTGCTCTTGTAATTTTGAGATTTTTTCTCTGTCGTTTCCTGTAATTATCATATCATCAACATAGATTATGAGAGCTGTTACCTTTTCTCGTTAGTGCTTCAAGAAGAGAGTGTGGTCTGAATTACTTTGCTTGTAACCGTATCTCCGCATGGCAAAACTAAATCGTCCAAACCATGCTCTCGGGGATTGTTTTAAGCCATATAACGTCTTTTGTAGCTTGCAGACCACCTTCCCTTGCATTGGGGAAGTAAGGCTAAATGGAACATCCATGTACACCTCCTGTTCAAGATCTTTATGGAGAAAAACATTTTTCACGTCAAATTGGTGCAGTGGCCAGTCCAAGTTTACAGCAAGAGAGATCAGTACTCTCATAGTATTTAATTTCGCTACCGGCGAGAAAGTTTCTTGATAATCTATCCCATATGTCTGAGTATATCCCTTCGCCACCAGCCTTGCTTTATATCTTTCTACCGAACCATCTGCTTTGTGTTTGACAGAGAACACCCATCTACATCCCATAGTTTTCTTTCCTTCAGGTAGTGGTACAAACTTCCAAGTATTATTTTTCTGCAGGGCTTCCATTTCTTCCTCTATCATTTGAATCCAATTAGGATTATTTAAAGCTTCATTCACTGTATTAGGGACATCTTCTGTAGATAGTTTATGCGCCAATGCCTTGAGGGGTTCAGACAGCTTCTGAGTTGAGCATTGTTGGCAATTGGGTACTTGGATTTGCTCATTCCATGATCAAGTGAATATCGTTTTGGAGGTTGTCCACGATTATGTCTGAAAGGCAAGTTATAGCCAGCATAAATTTTTTGAGATGAGTGTAGAACTTGTACCTTATGAATATTCTCAGGAGATTGAACTAATTGTGGTACTGTCACGACATGGAAGGGCTGTTCATTGGAGACTTCTCCAGTTGCTTCCATTTGCTCACTAGTTTATGCACTCTTCTCCACTGTCTCGGTCTCAATGTGCTCATCATTTTCTCCTTGTTCCCTCATTAATTCTGTCTCTGTATCAATAGCAACATGCGGCTGGATAATATTATCTGAGATATGCTCACTATCTCCCCCTGCATTCTTCACTGTACTGTCAGTAAAGCCCGACCAATATTCTCAGACCTGCTCTGCACTTAGGAGCTCCCCCTGACAAGAGGAGCTAGAAGATGGGGAAGTGAAGAAATGCTCAGATTCAAGGAAGGTAACATCCATGGAGGTATAGAGTCGTTTTATAGCTGGATCATAGCATCGGTATCCTTTCTTATGAGCTGCGTACACAAGAAAGACACAACAGACAACACAAGGGTCGAGCTTGGTGCGTTGGTTTTTATGTATATGAACATATACAACACAATCGAATGTTCTGGGCTGAAGCATGAGAACTGACGGTAGGATCACATGGTGGCCTAGAACTTGAAGCGGGGTCTTATAGTCCAGAACTCTTGATGGCAGTCTATTCAGCAAGTATACTACAGTTACCACTGCATCAGTCTAGAACCATTTGGGCACATTAGCAGCTGTCAAGAGAGCTCTAGTGATCTCCAAGATATGTCGGTTTTTACGTTCGGCAACACCATTCTGTTATGGCGTTTGTGGATAAGATGTCTCATGATGCATACCATGTTCCTGAAAGTATCGGTGGAATTGTTTGTTATCATATTCCCCACCATTATCAAATCACAGAATCTGTAGTGTTGCAGAAAATTATGTTTGAATCATATTATGGAATGAGCGAAATATGTCAAACACTTCATGTTTCGTTTTCATCACATACAACCAAGTCATTCGTGTATAATCGTCAACAAATGTGACAAACCAGTGAGCTCCAGAAGAGATAGTAATCGGGGCAGGGCCCCAAACATCAGTATGAACAATTATAAATGGAGTGGTACTCTGATTTAAACTTATTGGGTACGATACACGATGACTCTTAGCTTTAATACAAGTTTCACACTGAAAATCTGCTTCATGAAATTTCGTGGATAGTTCTGGAAATAAATAGTGTAAATACCGAAATGAGGGGTGTCCCAACCGATTATGCCATAACCAAATCTGTGGTTCCTTGTTGTCGACGAGGTGTATGTTATTTGCTTGACCACAGCTGAAGTCATCCATGTAATATAGCCCTTACCTCTTATTACCACGACCAATAATCTCCTTGGTGAGAATATCCTGAAACAAGCAAAAACTAGGATACATTAGTGCACAACATTGTAATTCCTCAGTCACTTGTCCTATAGATAACAACTTATTGGACAGTGATGGAACTAGCAGGGTATGTGGTAATGAGAAAGAAGGAGAAAGTGCAACTGTTCCAGCCCCAATCACTGGATATGTCACTCCATTAGCATTAGCAATGCATAGCCGTTGTGGTTGAGTGGTGTCAGACAAATCAGAGGGATCATACGTCATGTGGTCTGTTGCTCCAGAGTCAATGATCCAGCCATTATGATCATGTCTTCTCTTCTGAGAGCAAAAAACATAATCATGATTACCTAGGTCATTCTAATCAGTCTGTTCTTTAGCCGAGATAGGAGATTCTTGTGCAGGTACAAGTGATAGTGTAGGTTCTATGCTCATAAGGGTTGCACAACCAGGATGTTCACTACGCCTGGCTTCTGGTTTTTTCTTCGCCTTGAGTTCGTGCCACAAATCTGGATAACCATGGATTTTGAAACATGTATCTTTGGTGTGCTTTGTATTTCCACAGTGTGTGCAACCTGCCCCTTCCCCATGTGATTTTGCAACAGGCCTTCCATTCGCTGGCATTAGAAAGGATAAACGATGCTGAGGTTTCTGTCCTTCCTTTGACAGCATAGCACCTCTAGATATGACTTCTTCATTTTTCAGCATCACAGATTGCCTTAGGTCTTCTCTCCTGACTTGCGCATAGGCTTGTTCTACTATTGGAAATGGTTGCATCTGGAGCACATCTGCTCTAATATTGTCAAGTCTGTCATCAAGCCCGTCTAGGAATATATAGACTCTGTCCTCTTGCAAAAGTGAATTATATTTCTGTATGTCAGTATTGCACTCCATAGGGTTTGGACGCTGGAAATCAATTTCTCTCCATAATCCCTGCAGATTGTTGTAATATGTTTCAATAGATCCTCCTCCCTGTTTCAGCCTAGTAACTCTTTTTTTGAGTTCATATACTTGTGATGTATCAGTGCCATCAAAGTAGGTTGTTGCAATGTTATCCCAAACAGCTTTGGCTGTTGAAAATCTGATGAAGTTGCTTACAAGTTTTGGGTTCATAGAGTTGATCAGCCATCCCTTCACCATTGCATTTTCAGTTCTCCACTTCCTGAATGTTGGATCTGTTTGCAGAGGTTGTGGAAGGTCTCCATTTATGTATCCCAACTTTTCTTTTCCTGAGATATACATCTCAACAATTGGGGACCATAATACATAATTGTTGTCATCTAACTTGATTCCAATCGGTGCAGCAAATTCATGGCTGGCAAGTTGTGTCATCCCTGCTGTCAGATCTTCAAGGATTGAGTTATGCCTTTCATAAGTTTTCACCCTAGCAGAAGGGGTTTCCATTCTTTTTCAGAAAAAATTCTATGGCCCTAGAATCTCTGCTCTGATACCATATTGAACTGAGAAAGAATATATTTGATTGTTATTTCAGTACAAAAGTAAGAGCAGAAGAGGCTCTTATATATATAGCCTATATAGAGACTAATTAGGAAAAATTCATTACACTAGTCTAGGAAATAATCATGGACGATTTACAATCAAGTAAGGCTAACTAGGAAACTAAATATTCTTTGATTCCTATTCTGTGATTTCCATATTTATTCTTCACATTAACAAAAAGGACAAAAAATTAACCCAAGTCAACAAGAATTAACTCGGCAAATCCATGACTTAGGTTAAGAGACTAAGATAACCTCATAAAAAATAAATAAAAAATCAAACCCTAGTTAACACAAGCTAACCTGCAAAACCCGTGATTCGGGTCAAGGGATTAGGATAACTTCATAAAAAGCAAATTATGAGGCTTAATTATCAATTACATACATTGTTAAAGGATAAATTCAGAAAAAAAATTCAATATAAAAAAGACGCAATAAAATAATTTTAGTTAACCCACCAAACTCATGACCTAGGTTATGAAATCATGATAAATTCATAGAAAATAAACCAAAACAATCATGAAGCCTAATTTCTAATCAACTCAATGTTGAAAGCTAAAATTGAAAAGAAAATAAAAAAACTCGAGTCAACTCATAAAACCCGCAACACGAGTTATGATACTGGGATAACCACATAGAAATAAAAACATAATAAATTATGAAGTCTAATATCTAATATACTAAATGTTAAATGATGAAATGAGATAAAAAGAAAACACAGATTAAAAAAAACAAAAAAAAACTATTGTAATTTAGCTTACAAAACACAGCAAATTATGAAGTCTAATCTTCAATAAACTAAATGTTAAAAGATAAAAAAAATGCTAATTTAAAAAAAAAGCAAATTACAAAAAAAAAACACTATTGTAACGAATAATATTTTGCGAGGAGGTGCACAGTGAAAATATCAACTCTTTTAGATTGAAAAACACAATAAATTATGAAGTATAATCTCCAACAAACGAAATGTTAAAATATAAAATGAAAAAAATAATATTAATATTATTATAATACATAGTGTTTTTGTAAGGTGTTATAAAGTAAAAACACCATCTCTTTTATATTGGAAAATAATATAAATTATAAAGATTAATTTTTAATAAATTAAACATTAAAGAATAGAATAAAATAAAATAAAGATAAATTAAAAAAAATTAAAGCAAAAAAATTATTATAATAAATCGTATTTTGTGATGTGATGTACAACGAAAACATCATTTTTTATTTATTTATTTATTTATTAATTAATGTTAATGTAATGCATTGATTCTCAACACAAAAAGAAATCGTATTAAATTATTATACAAACATATTGATTATGAAAAATTAATTCAATGAATGATGACTTTTCTGATAAAGTGGCGAACATTGGGGGGCCCAGAAGGGTCCTCTGTCTCTGATCTTCTTTCGGCTTTGGTAATTGGTTTTAGCTAATTACAATGGGCCCCGTTTAGGATTTCAATATTTATTTTGTTCCTTTTCTTTGCTTTGCTTTCCTTTGACAGTCAAATTACAGACGCACCCCTCCTTCGTGCAGCAGCAAGCCTCTGGCGTTGTGACTTGCGATTGGCCACCGGATGCCAACAGAACCATGAGTACTTTGGAACAGGTGGCATTCTGATAACGGCTTGTTTTCCATTACAAAAATATTTTTGAAAAAAATTTATTTTTATTTTATTATTTTTTAAATTATTTTATTATTTTTAAATTATTTTCATGTTTTAATATCAAAAATAATTTTTTAAAAAAATATATTATTTTGATATATTTTCAAGCAAAAACTACATTAAAAATAATAATTATTACAGTAATAAATATACAATAATCCTTCTTTTGAACTCTAGGAAATGCTCCTGTGAATGATTTTTTAGTTCCCACGGGTACATTTTGAAGGATCATTTTAACTAAAAAATATTAAGCAATTAAATGTAATTTATATTATTATATATATAAAAAAATTATTCCATGAGAGAAAGAAACACCCACTGTGGGCAAGACTGGGGACAAATGCTAAAGTAATGAAACTAAAGAAGATACTGACATTGTTTACCTGAATTACATTACATTCTGAGTCCATCCGTTTAATTGAGAGAGAGAGAGAGAGAGAGAGAGGAGGCATCCTAGAAGGACAAGACTGATAGGAGCAAATCTTCAAAAACAAGGCAAGCATGATTTTCTGATTCATGGATGTGTTTTGCAGACATTATTCTTTTTTAAAAAATATATTCAATTCATAGTATATATTCATTGTCTTACTTGATTTCTCAAAAAGTGGAAGTCATTCTGTTTGTTCTTATTGTCCTTGAGCTTGGTTCAAGCAAAAAGCTGAAGCCCAGCTAGTTTCTAATACTTTACCACTTCGGTGTCACTTTTATATATATATATATATATATATATATATATATATATTATAGAATACTCTAAAACGTGTGGGATATTCACTGTAGCAATTTTTTTTTTTGCTTTTTTTTACATGTTTTTTTTTGCTTGTTTTTTACCCAAAATTGATTTCTTCTTCTTTTTAGGTTTTTTTTCTTTTGTTTTTTTACATGTTTTTTTTTTGCTTTTTTTTACCCAAAATTGATTTCTTCTTCTTTTTTTCGTTTCTTTTTTTTAAAAAAAAATTTTTGTTTCAAAATTATCTTTACTAATTTTTTTAAATATTGAACTGGTTGAAAATTTAAATATGTAGTTTTTTTCTTTAAAACATTGTTGATTGCTATAATATTCTCATACAATGTTTTCTTTTTTTTAATGATTTCTTTATTATTATTTTTTTCAAAATGGTTTTTGTAGATTTTTTTTTATATTAAGTTGGTTGAGAATTTAGCTTTGTAGTTTTTTTATAAAAAAAAACCAATATAAATTGCTACAGTGTTTCCCCTACATAGTTTTTGTTTTGCTGCAGTGTTTCCCCATATATTTTTTAAAAAAATTATCTTTATCGAATTTATTTTTTCAATATTGAGCTGGCTGATAATCTAGCTTTAGCTTTCCCCATATCTTTTTTTTTTATTTTTTTCTTTTTCTTTTTTCCAAAATTATCATTTTTTATATATTATCATTTTTTTGTTTTGTTTTTTTAGAATTATTTTTGTTTATTATATTTTTTTACCATTAAGCTAGTTGAAAATTTATTTTTTTATATTTTTCTTTAAAACACTATAGCTTTCCCCACGTGTTTTTTTTTTTCATTTTTGTTTCCTTTTTTGTACATTTTTTTTCATTTCTTTTACCCAAAATTGACTTCTTTTTTTTTTTAGATAACCTTTGTCGATTTTTTTTTATATTGAACTGGTTGAGAGATTAGCTTTGTAGCTTTTTTTTAAAAAAAATACTATGGATTACTACAGTGTTTTCCTTACATGGTTTTTGTTTGGCTACAGTGTTTCCCCCACATGTTTTTTTATTAAATTATCTTTGTTAAATTTATTTTTTCAATATTGAATTGGTTGAAAATTTAGCTTTATCTTTAACTTTCCCCACTTTTTTTTTATTTTTTTAAATTTTCCCCATGTTTTTTCATTATAATTATAATTATAATTATTATTATTATATTGTATTATATTATATAACTCTTTTTTTCTTTTGTTTTTTCTTTTAATTTTTTTTCATGAATTTTTTTTATTTGATTTAGTTTGTTAATGTTAATTTTTTTTATTTAGTTATCAGATTTTCATGATACGAATCTCGGGTTTGATGAGTTAACCTGATTTGACGAGTTATTTTTTCATTTAGTTTAGTTTGCTAAAGTTAATTTTCTTTCTATTTAATTATCAGACTTTCATACTTTCATAACACGTATCCCGGGCTTGACGAGTTAACTTGGTTTGATGGGTTAACCCGGTTAATTCTAGGTAAACCCGTCATTTTTTTTTTATTTAGTTATCAAACTTTCATAACGCAAATCTCAGGTTTTACGGGATAACCTGGTTTAAAAGGTTAACCCAATTAATTTAATGTTTTTTTTCTTCATTAGTTTTTTCCTTCCTGTTGATTTTTTTTCTTTATTTTTTTAATTAATCTATTTAATTATCACACTTTTATGACACGACCTTATAGCCAAACCCACATTCAGTATTCTTGGGTCCGGTGTTACAACCAGACTCACTTAAACTTGGATCATGCAAGTTTAATTTTATTATTAATACTATAAATATTACTCTTAGGTCAAGCGTTGCAGCCAAACTCAAGATTCTTGGATATAACTTTGCAGAAAAACCCAAGATTTTTAAATTTTTATTTTTTTTGAATATTTTTTATGCAAAAAAAATAACTCGCGGCATCGCACGGGTATCAAAGCTAGTATATATATTAAAGGGCGTGGCTAAATCATTGTGGGCCCACAAAATACTATTTATGGTAGTGTTTTTTTTTTAATTTAACCCTTCAATAGCCTAATTTTCTTTCTCTTATTTTTTTTAATTTTACTATTTAATATTTAATTGTTTTGAGAATTTTGCATTGCACTACTTTATTTTTATTTGCAGGTTTACAGGTTAACCCGAGTTGACTCAAGTTGTTTTTTTCACACTGCTTTTTTCTAATTTATTTTTTTTCAATTTCATCATTCAACACAAGATTAGTTGAAAACTGGGCTTTGTAATTATTTTTATTTGCTTTTAATGGAATTATCTTGATCTTATGACCTCGATTATATATTTGGGAAGTTGAATCGAGTTGAGCTTGTTTGTTTTTTGGGTCATTTTTAATTGATTTTTTTTCAATTTCATTCTCCAACAACACAATCTTTTTTATTTAGTTTTTATTTTTTAATTTTATCTTTCAATATTAATTTTTTTAATTGGGCTTCATAATTTTTTTGTGGAATTATCATAGTCTCATGAATTTATTTTTTTCTCTTGATTTTACCCTTTAACATTGGATCTATTGAAAATATAGCTTTATAATTTTTTCATTTATTTTTTATGAAGTAATCTTGATCTCATGAATCAGGTCATAAATTTAATATATTAGCCTGAGTTGACTTGGTTGTTTTTGTTCCTTTTTCAATTGATTTTTTTATTTTATCATTCAACATCGAGTTGGTTGAAAATTAAACATCATAATTTATTTTGATTTGCTTTCTATAGAGTTATCTCAATCTCATGATCCGTGGTGCAAGTTTGGCAGGTTAACTCAGGTTGGTTAGGGTAATTTGTTTGTCTTTTTAAAAATTTAATTTTGTTTTTCAGTTTTGTTTTTCAAAATTTGATTGATTAGCAATTGACCTTCATAATTTATTTTGATTTATTTTTTATAAGGTTATCACAGTTTCAAGACTCAGATCTTAAATTTGACAAGTTAACTCGGGTTGATCCAATATATAGTAGTCTCAATATTTGAAAAACAGTGTCATAAAATTTATCGATGTATCAATATTAAAAAAAAAATATCGTCCAATATGTTGAGTTTATGATTAAAATTTATTTTATTACAAAACATGTTATCAATGCTTATAAATTTTTCTTTTACTTATAAAATTATAATTTGACCTGCAGCGCATCACATGCCAATAATATAGTAAAATATTAATTTAGAAAAATAATTATATAGAAAAATCAGGAACCTAGAAATTAGAAAATTAACTTTGAATCCCTATACATGAAATCAAGAAATATCAACATTTCCCTTCATGTTGGTGTATAAATATCATACATGCCCAACTTGCTCTACTTGCAAATTGCTTTAGTGTGAATGCCATCCAGTTAATCCTTAGATTTGATCTTAGGAAACTTTACAAATTTTTTATCCAACTTTTTCATAATGAAGAATCTATTTATCTATATGTTTTTTGTATGATCATGTTGAACTAGATTATAGGTAATATCACATCTTGCTTTATTATCACAATATAATTAAATTTGTTGTCTTGATAGATAACCCAAATCCTATAATAAAAACCTAATCACAATACTTCATAGAGTCCAAGAGTCTTGCATTTTAATTCAACTTTCGCACTTGAGCAAGCAACAACACCTTATTTCTTATATCTCCATGTAATGAGATTACCATTTATAAAGGTTAAGTGACAAGAAGTAGATCACTTACCATCTACTAATGCAACCTAATCATCATCAACATATGCATATATGGTTTAATAATTTTGCAGTTTTAGTGAAAAAAATTCCCTTTCCAGGTATAACCTTCAGATCAAAATATGCATTACTGCATTCATATGTTGCTCTTTTGGATTATGCATCAATTAACTAACAATACTCAATGCAAAAGCCAAATCTCGTCTTGTGGGTGATGTGCATATTAATTTTCATACAAGTCTTTGTTATCTTCTTTAATTAGCTGGTATTTAATTGGACTCAACGTATAACTTTAGACTATCTTCTACTAGTTAACATGCTAATATGTCAGTCTCTTATAGAAGATCTAAAATATATATTTTTTAAGATAGAAAAATTACTTTATAAAATCGGAACACTTCAATTCCAAAAAAATATTTTGAAATATCTAGGTCTTTTATTTCAAATTATTTATCCAAGTAATTTTGTAGAGCCTTCCTTTATTCAATTTTATTTTTTGTAATCAGCATATTATCTTCATATATATTGAGTGTTGTAATCTTACTCTATTTTTTCTTCAAGAACAATATATGATCTGAATTGCTCTAATGGTAGCCTACGACTATCATAGGTTTTATAAACTTTCCAAACCATGCTATTGGAGATTGTTTCAATTTATATAACAATTTTCGCAACCTACACACTTTCTAATTTTTTCGTTTAAGGATTATTAACCCTGACAGAAGATCCATGTAGACTTTTTCTATTAATTCACCATGTTGAAAGGCGTTATGCATATCAAATTATTTTAATGACAAATCAAGTTCACACCTAATGACAATAAGACCCGAACTATATACATTTTGGCTAAAGGTGTAAATGTCTCTGTATAATTGATTCTATAGGTTTGAGTTTAACCTTTCACCATCAATCTTGTTTTAAAATATTAAATTGTGTCATTAGCCTTGTACTTTATTATGTATACCTATCGGTATCTAACTGGTTTCTTTATTAGTGGAAATTCAACATGTTCAATTTCTAAAAAAATTCCATCTCTTCGTTTATAGCTGTTTTCCATCTGATTTAGGTAGGTGTCTAACACATTTTTAGAAACATGTACATAAGATTATTGATTTACAAATGATAGATTTGATTAGGATAATAATGATTAGACATATAATGACTCATAGGATATTTTACTTTGCTATAAAGTTTGGGTTCATATGTGGATTTAAAAATAAATTTCTATGTTGATATGGTAATTTTCTAACTGACTTATATACTAAGTTAGGAACATTCTCAATAATTGACTATTATGATATATTATTTATGAGAGATTCTAACTCGAATAAAGTATTTGTTAGAGTAACATCTTTAGCTTTTAATTGTTCATCACCATTTTGGTATGAAATTATACCATTCAAACCCAATCCATCTTTTATTATTATTATTATTATTATTTGGTCTAACTTGAGAATAATCACTCCTAAAATCCAAATTTATGTCAAGAAAATCGTAATCTAAGTCTGAATTTTCTTCTGATACTCTCCTAAAAGTTCAATTTTGAAAGAAACATGCATGATATATTCATGAAAAACAACATTTACTGTGATAAATATTTATCGAGTTTGAGGATGATAACATCGATATCATTTTCAATGATTAGAATATCCAAGGAAATTATATCATAACATTTTAGGATTGAACTTGTTATATTGGTATTCATGAAGGTGTACAAATACAACACAACTAAAACATGGATGGTAAATTTAGGACTGCTAAGGCCTAAAATGCTTGAGTGAGAGCCTAAAATAGACTTCAAGATTCAATAGAGTTTGGGGGTACCTTATTGATATAATATGCTTTAAAGGCAAGTGTTTCTCCTTAATAAGATAATGACATATGAACTTCTATTAATGAAGTACAAATAACCTCTAACAAGTGTTAATTTTGTGCTCAATAACCCTATTTTATGGGTGTATTATAACAAGTAGTTTGATAAATAGTTTCATATACTTTCAAATATTTTTGAAGTTTAGAACTATGATATTCTCCCTTATTATCACTACGGAGAGCCTGGGCTAGTGCCTTGTACAAGATTCAACATTTTTATAAAACTTCTGAAATAAAAAATTCACTTCACCTTTAGATTTTTATCAAGTCAACCTAGGTTATCATGGTACAATCATCAATAAAGGTGTAACAAAACAACATGATCTACCCAAAGTAGCAACTTCAAATGAATCCCAAACATCAAACTATATAATCATAAATGAATATAAGCTCTTACTGAAAACGAAGCATGTTGAATCTTTGCTAGTTCACAGACATCACATCGAAAACTAAAAACATCAACTTTTTTCAAATAAACTTGAAAATATTTTTTTTAGATAATGAAAAGAAGCATCCCCAAATGTCAATGCCATAACCTAATTTTAGTCTTCTTCTTCTTCCCTTTGGAGCAATCCATTATTAAAGCTTGAGGTAACATGTCAAAACTATTTGATGTTAAGTCTAAGTAATATAGCTTTCCTTGCTTAATATCATAACCAATTGTCTTCCTAGTCCTAATGTTCTTAAGCATATAATATTCAGAATAGAAAATTACCACTCAAGATAAAGCTGAGGTTATTAGAGAAACTGATAACAAGTTATAATCTAATGATGAAATAACTAGAACAGAATCTGAATTCAAAGTGTTAGTAAGGGTCAAAGAACCTTACATAATAACTATAAGTAGTATAAATAAATTTTTACGAGAAAGAATTAAGATGTTAGACTTATCTATAATCAAATTTCATATGATTTGTGACACCATAATCAATTATTAATGCACTATTATAAATAAGGGTAGAAATATTTAAAACTTTACCACTATTATCTCTGTAGCCACTTCTAATGTTGAAGTTTTTTTTAGCAACACCATCTTTTATCTAAGTTTCAATAACTATCAAAGTGGATGTTTTATAAAAATTCATCTTTCATGAATCACAAGTATGGTCCTACAATTATAGATTTTCTATAAGCTCGTAACGCTATTTTTTAGCATGACCCATTTGATTATAATGATTGCATTTATAAGTAGATTTATTGTTATCATTATATTGTTCTTAGATTGGTTAGGCCTAGCCGAGATTGCATTTATAATTCAATTGAACTAGATGACATTTCTCGAACCATTATTTTGGAAAAGTTGTGAATGTTTTAGATCTTTCTATTCATTTTCAAAAAAATCACATGCAATCATAATTATCCGTTTCTCTTAACCTACCAAATAGATAATGATTCAATGTGTTTGTATTTTTCCCTAGAGAACTCAAAGACTTAAAAAAAAGGAAAAAAAAATAGACAACAATTTTGGACAAATCAGGAATTCAAGGATTTCAAAAGAGCCATGTTTTCAAATAAATAAATAAAAAATCTTCTCATTGTTTTATTGAGAAAATGAAAAAGGTATAATGATTATATATATATATATATATATATATATATATATATATATATATATATATATATCTAGCTAACTTAAAAAATAAATTACATAACCTAATAAGCAAGAAATTAATTCTAAATCCCTATAAGTAAATCAAAATTCTCAACACCACACATTCCTTGTACTTACGCCATACCCATCGTCTGCGAGCACATAAGCACACGCAAGACGAAGGCTTAGGTGTAGTTGTTTTCACTGACTATGATGGGGCTCAATTTTGTTTTTATTCTGGGCAGGGCCATGGGGCTTATTTTTTAGTCAAATCATATCAGTAGTGAAGTATGATGGTGGCCGGCCGGCTGTGGCCACCCTTTTTTGCCTTCACCGGGAGTGGGGACAGTCAGTGTCACCATCAAAACCTTCACAAGAATGCAGCGATATTGGCATGCATGTTCTTGATAGCCAGTCCACGTAGTTGACATGGACTGTATAGCTGATCATTATAGGTTCTTGAATTTTGAATGCCGTCACCTAATCTTTCTCGCTAGCCCTAACAACCGGTGTTGGTGGGGCGAAAATCAATCACACCCTACCATAGAGTACAGTAAATGGATATGTTTCCTCAATCTTCTTTTTAGATTTCTGTCCAAGTTAATGCTCTGCTCTGTATGTAATTGTGAATTCATCATTTCAATAATGGATTGCACACTCGAGATCTGACCTCGAAGTTATTATTTCAAAATTATCCAAAAAGTTGAGGATATATATATATATATATATATATATATATATATATATATATATATATATATATGCATGTGGGTTGTAATCCAGTGCTTTGAAAAACTAATTATCAAACTTTTTTCTCAAGTTAAGGAAGGACTTACGTAATAATTGATTGCAAAGAAAATTATACATGCAGCTGATTCAACAACACACTTTCTCTTTATTCTATTAACTGTACATTGATTTTAATGATTTAGACCATTCAGCTGGTAATTCTCTTTATTAGACTGTGATTGAAAATATAATAATAATTGTTTTTTAAAGTGTTTTTTATTTTAAAATATATCAAAATAATATTATTTTTTTACTTTCTCATGGGAGCATTTATCTATTTATCTAACATATTACATGATGGGTCATAAATTAAAAGAATTTGCATCTAATTGAAATTAACATGCAAAAAATAATAATAAATCTTATGGTTAATTTCTTAATGATTAATAAATATTAGAATCTGAAACGAAAAATATAAATGTTTATTATTTATCAAGCTGGGTCCAATTAAATTACACACAAAAGTAGCTCAAAACCTTGATGCTTTTCTTTT
>Ga0325404_1001644_pt1 | contig 23659 bp, 13 predicted proteins | sample PopdelMetagenome_18_FD_205664 | JGI IMG/M metagenome (GOLD analysis project Ga0325404, IMG submission 205664) | Populus deltoides microbial communities from Bellville, Georgia, United States - Xylem-Control-R1 | ecosystem: Host-associated > Plants > Phyllosphere > Stem > Wood/Secondary xylem...
GGTTTAAATTTTACTAGTTTAGAAGTTGCATTATAATTAATTTAGTCTTAGTATTTTAATAAAGGTTTCTATCTTATAATTTATTATTAATACTATAAAATCTAAAATATTCTTATATAATATGTGCCTTAATTACTTTTTTATTTTTTAACTCCTAAATCTCATTTGAATGTTCCTTTCAACATAACAAGAACAAGAAGAACACAACAACAATAAAAGACTAAAAAAAAGGAACCTATATTTTAGAATTTTATTTTATATTTTAGGGGATCTAAATTCTCAAAAATAGATTTATATCTTTAATTATTATATTGTTTTTTAGTCCTAACACATAACTTTAATAGTGAAATCATTAAATCATATAACAATATTAAAATATCAGTAATGATTATGAATTATAGTATATGATATTTGGTGTTTCAAAAATTCAAAGTAATTTATTTATAAAAATTACAATATTTACCAGCTCAAAGTAGAGCATGTAAAAGAAAAAAACTTTACTAGACTTTGTTGTTTTTTGGAGAATAAAATCATAAATATTTAGGCGTAATATACTATTTTTCATGTAATATTTTTTTTTAAGAATATAAAGAAGTTAATTCTAAAATTAATTACTATAAGATTTTCATAAAATATAAGAAACACATTAAATAAGGTTACCTTAATCTCTAGAATAATAATGGAGAGAAAATAACAAAACAAAGACTAGAGAGGTGGAGAAAACAAAGAAAGAAGGGCCGGGGGAGTGATTTAATAAGGTCGGGTATATATAATATGTATTAATCACATGAAAATCATTACAGAAAACATACAAGGATAGTAGGAAATTTTCGAGCTTTACCATGTATCTTGCCTGTAATTAATTAATATTTCCACTTTATGCTTTTCTTGTTAATCACTTGCTATTTCTAGGAGAGAGTTTAGAGAGAAGCTAGAGAAAAAAGAAAAAAGAAAAAAAAGAAAGGCGTTTTGGAAACCATATCGCCGCTTTACACTGTTGAATCGATCTGATTTATGGATATATTTTTCACCACGATGTTCTCTATAATATAATCGGAAGGGTTATTATTATCGGTATTTGTTTGATAGTTGCAACTAACATAATTATTTTGAAAAGGCCCACTTTGAGTCAGTCATTGTCGTCAGTTTGTTTCTCCTCCTTTCACCATTGAATTCACCTGAGATTTGGATAAAAAGGTTTGCCCATGTGTATTCTCCCTTCTGATCGGTGGAGATTGGAAACAAACACTTCAGCAAGACGTTCTTCTTGAACAATGAATCATCATTTTCCAGGTCAGTTTGGTTTTAAGTTGATCTTGGATAATTTAAATGTTGGATTGAACTGATTTTTAGATATGTTGTAAGAAATATGATGGTCTATAGTTTCACCATTGGGTTTCAACTAGATCTCAATTTATAGAAAGTTATGGTAGTCTGAATATATTGTTCATGAACTCATTGTTTTACTGTTTCAACCCACTAAGTCACTATTAATTATTGTTTCAACCCGGTACTATAGCATTTTCGAAACCTTTAATCCAATAGCGAATTTTACTGTTCATTTGGAAAGAGTTTTCCCCAAATCATCCCATGATCCCGGTCACCATGGTCACCTGTAAAACCAACACCATCAACACAAAAACCACATCCAACACCATCAACAACACCTCTAAACCACCACAAAACACAAACATCAACACCACCAAAATCAAAACCGACTCCTCCTCTGGAACATGAGCTGAAAGGGTTAGGGTTGCCAATTCTAACACTCAGTTTGCTCTAGAATTAATTCCTCGTAAAGAGATTGGAACTCGTCTCAAGATTTTTTTAGAAAATCTTGACAGAGAATCCACAACAATAATCATTGCATGATAGGTTTTTCCTGGATTTAAAATGTTGTATCGTGTTTTTAATTCTATTACAAATAGAATTTGGAAGAATTATAGCCTTAAGAATGTGAAAACAACAGCTAATGATTTCATAACCTTTCGGTTCAAAATGGAGACTGAGTTGCAAATGGTACTTGAAAATGGTCTCTAGATGTTTGGGGGCAAAGCATTATTCTTCAACAATGACACCTTTATCATGTCTTCGACAAGATCCCAGTTTGGATTCACCTTCAAGGTTTGTCATTCACATTATGGTCCAGAAAGGGGTTGAGCTTGGTTGCTAGTATGGTTGGTGGGTCACTTTCATGTGATAAGCAAACTTACGCATGCACGTGTCTAGAATATATACGAGTTTGTGTGGAGCTTGATGCATCCCTCCCTTTTATCCACCAGTTTAAGATTGAGAGCCCACTCTCGAATGAGTCGATTTCAGTTGAGGTTGACTATGAATAGAAACCCAAAAGGTGTGAAAATTGCAAGCTATTTAAGCACTCTTGTCAGATTTCGGTTGATAAGTCAATTAGTGATAACAGTAATGGAAAAGCAGTTATTGAGTCTTTTCTCTCTAAATCACTACCCACTAAAATGGTGTTGATGTTTTGTTTACATTAATGGTTGCAGTCGCACCTTCCTTGATAAATTTTGATGAGAAAACAACCATATCAACCATTTCTACTACCCAAATCGGTCCAAAAGTGGAGAAATATCAAGAACTAGTTGACCGATTTAGTCCTAGGTAAGATGTTGGTTTGGTTTTGACTGGTAATAAATCTTTAGGCTTCATAGCCGTCATCATTTAGTGTTGATAAGGCTAAAGATGAAGCCTAAAGATTTATTAGCAATTAAAATCAAACCATCATCCAGCCTAGGACTGAACCAGTTAACTAGAAACTGGGATTTATCCACCTTTTGACCGATTCCTAAAGTAGAAATGGTTAACATGATTGTTTTCCCCTCAAAAGTTTCCAAGGTAGACATGACTGAACCGTTGATACAAACAGAGCACCACCATCATTTTGGTGTGGTAGTGATTTAAATGGCAATGACTCAGCAACTGCTTTTCCCTTACCGTTATGACTTATCAACCAAAATATGATAAGAGTGCCTAAATAGCTTGTACTTTTCATACCATTTTAGCTTCCATTTATATTCAACCTTAACTAAAATCGACCCATCCAAAAATGGGCTCTCAATCTCAAACTAATGGATAAAAAGGAGTGACATATCAAGCTCCACATAAACTCGCACATATTTTAGACGTGTGCATCCATAAGTTTGCTCATTACATGAAAGTGACCTACCAACCATATTAGCAATCAAGCTCAACTCCTTCCTAGACCATAATAGGAATGGCAAACGATGAAGTCGAATCCAAACCAGGATCTTCGAAATCCTATTCTTGTCGAAGACATAGTAGAGGTGTCATTGCTGAAGAATGATGGCTCTACCCCAAAACATCCAGGGAACTTTTTCAAATGCCATTTGTAGCTCAATCTCTGTTTAGAACAGGAAGATCATAAAATCAATAGTCATTATCATCACATTCTTAAAGCCATAGTTTTTTCATACTCTATTTATAATAGAATTAACAACATGATATGACATTTTAAATCTAGGAAAAAAGCTTATCATGCAATGACTCCAATGTTTTGATTTCTTTGTCAAGATCTCCTCAGAAACCTTAAGACAAGTTATAATCTATTAATGAGGAATGTATTCTAGAAAAAACCGAGCGTTAGAGATAATAACCCTAACTCTTTCAACACATGTTCCAAATGAGAAGTTGGTTTTAGTTTTGGTGGTGGTGGTGTTTTGGTGTTGGTGTTTGTGTTTTGTGGTGATTTATAGATCTTGTTGATGGTATTAGTTATGGTTTTTGTGTTGATGGTGCGGTTTTACAGGTGGTCATGGTGACTAGGACCGTAGGGATAATTTAGAGAAAATTCTTTCTAAATAAACAGTAAAATTCACAATTGGAGTAATAGTACCCAAATGCTATAATGCCAAGTTGAAACAGTAATCAATAGTCTTAGTGAGTTGGAACGGTACAAAAGTGAGTTTGTGAACACTATATTCATACCATAACTCTCTATAAACTTAAATTTAGATGAAACCAAATAGTGAAACTATAAACCATTATATTGCACATAATATATCAAAAAATCAACTTAATACAACGAATAAAATTGATTGGAAAATGATGATTTACTATAAATCATCATATTATGCACAACATATCCAAAAATCAACTTAATCTAATAATTAAATTACTCAAGATCAGCATACAACCCAAATTGATCTGAAAACGACAATCTACAATAAACCATCATATTATGCACAACATATCCAAAAATCAACTTAAACCAACAATTAAATTATCCTAGATCAACATAGAACCAAACTAATCTAGAAATGATGATCTATCATTCAAGAAGACCAGAGTGTTTGTTTTCGATCTCCATCATTCAGAAGGAAGAATATGCCTAAGTGAACCTTCTTATCCTAATTTCATGAGAATTCAACAATGGACGGAGAAGAAACAAGTTGGCAACAATGACTGACCCAGGGTTCAAGAGAAGTTATGCTAGTCTTTACTTATCAGTGGACGGCAGCAATATAGCTTTCAAAATGCCTTCTATCTTTTCTTCTCTCTATATAGATGCAAATGCTCTTCCAAAACCCTAAACCATTTATAAAATTTTAAAAAAAAAATACATACAAGGATAGCAGGAAATTATCGCCTGTTACCATGTATCCTGCATTTAATTAATTAATATTTCCACACCATGCTTTTGTCCTCTTAATCACTTGCTCTCTCTCAAAAAAAAATCTCATCCCAGGCAACCTATGTTGCCACAACCAAGCCCACCAGGGCTAAACAGGCCCGAATTCATCCAATGAACTGCAAGTCTTGCCCTCTATCCACCGATAAGCGTGCAGAAATAGTCTGATGAAATATGAACAGATAGCAAACCTATGATGCCACAACCAAGCCCACCAGGGCTAACCAGGCCCGAATTCATCCAATGATCCAATGAACTGCAAGTCTTGCCCTCCATCCACCGATAAGCGTGCAGAAAAAATCTGCTGAAATATGAGCAGATAGCAAACATGTGGAAGGAAATACAGAAGTCGGCTAGAATACAGAGAAAATCTTCTATCATTTAATTGAAAAGGAATCCAGCACCGAACAATAGGAAGAACGAAAAAATGGCAGCAAGTATACATATATGTATAATATAAACTACAAATAGTGACAGCGGAAGGCATTGGCCAGGTACCACTACTATCTGCAACCCTTCAACAGATAAGCGGAGGGACTTGAAAAGCTTATGGCACTTGAAGATTTCCCATTTTCTGTTAGCTTCCCAGGTGTTCCACATTCACTAAAGTCAAGGGTCCGGCATTCTGTCTGCAAGTGTTCCAAATAGTCTTTTTAGCTGGCATCTTAATATTCACAAGACAAAAGAAAGTGATAGAATATGCTTGGATGGATTTTGGCAACTATGAGTATACCTGAGGAACTTTCCTCAAAACAAAGAAACAAAAGGGTAAACCAAAGGAATGAAATATGGATGTCAACAAATAAAAAAACGTTCTGTAAAAGTTCTGCGCAATCAGACATACCAAAACATTTGAGGCCAAATGGGAGCGATTCTCTTGGTCACCATTTTGATCATTGGAGCGCCTCCTTTCTTTTAACATGGACTCGGGAGTGTCTTTACCCAAAACCTCCAAGGCATCGGCATATGCAGATGCAGTGTGCTCACTTAACTGCTTCATTAGTGCAATGGCATCATAGCTTCTGTCCCCAGGACTCATGAAATACCCAATATCCTGGAAAGAAATTCCAGATAGTTAAAGAAAAATCTCAAAACATATCTGATAATTAGCTTATCAAAAGAAGTTATCTACCTCGATGGATATTTCTGTATCAATCCTTGGGCCTGGCACAAAAGAATTAATGAACCAAGGTGACTTCCATGCCGAAGGGGATTCGATACTCCTTTTGAAAGGAGTATCACCAAATCTAGAAATGAACACCATCAACCAAGCATCTAATAAGCATCATGGTAATGCCAAAACAAGAAGTCACGTATATCTATCTCATCACAGATGAAGCTACAAAATATCAGGAAATCCCAAGTTCCAACCCGAACATAAACAACCAGCAGCTCCCATAAAATTAAAATGAGACAGGAATATTAGACATGGCAGCAGCTTTACTCAACCACTAAACAGCGTGGTGACTAGGATCATAAAAGAAACACGGGTAAACTTACATGCCAAAATTTCCAGTTCCAGCATTGTTCCCAGAATTATCAGGCATATTCTCTGATGGTGCTGATGAAGGAATAGATTGAACTGATGTGCTTTCAATTATGTGATTTTCATGGTTCTTCTTACAACTAGTAGGGCTAAAGATCATGCATGGATTTCCAAATGAGGATTCTGAACCACTGGCTTGCTCTGATAAAGTGCCCAAAATTTTACGGTACAAATTCCTGGGAGTTCGAGCACTTGGACCAAATGCTCTGTCTGCTTTAAAACCAAGTTGATCAGGAGAAAATAACAGATGATTGGTGTTTTCTTCAGATAGGACTCCAGAAGACTGTTGCACCTATCAAGAGGAGGGAGGTAAATAAAAAGACACTAAGATAGAAGCGAGGGGAAATTATAATTGGCAATGAAAATACAAGAAAAACACACATATACTGACAAGCAAATTTTGTTTTTCTTTCTTTCCTTTTCTTTACAAATCAAATAGTACAAAATTTTAGATGATGCACAAGCAGAATCAAACCAACTATGAATAAGGAATATAGTACTATGGAATATGCTAGTAGAAAGAACCAACCCCTCCCACGCACAGTAACAAAAAAAAGGAAAAGACAAGAAAAGAAAGAAACGTAACTAGAGAGAAGACTACAGACAGAAAATAATAATAATAACTCACATTAGCATCGGAATGAACCTTGGACCTTGCATCACTATCACCTGTCCCTTGCTTTACATTATCCTTGGTATTACCGCAAAATTCACCTGCGCCTTCAAGAGCAGGGTCCAGATTTTCTTTATCTTCACCTGAGGATTCATGGTTCTCTTCCTGATTGGACGATGGGGGCAGCAGAGATGATCTGTTGTGAGTCTCACTCTCGTCAAACATAACATCCAAACATGAAAAATCTTTGCTCAAATTGGATGCCATGTCAATCTCAAGCTTTTTGTCAACTCTTCTGTCTGACAAGGGTGACAATAAATCCCGGTTTCGTTTCTTCAGAATGGATGGTGTGCCTGTGAAAGTCTTGGCAGCACTTTTCAGAACAGCATCAGGGCTACCATCCCGAGATGGTGAATCCCATAACCTAAAGGGAGTGATGCAGTTCATGGAAGACATCATCAGTTGGCGAATACCAAGAGGACTATACTCTTGTTGCATATCACTGCCAGATTGTACGAGATCGCAACTGAGAAACGGCATATCCAAGCTTGGGAAACGAGGAGGTTCATAGCAAAGACCTCCTGCCTCCTGTTCTGCATGCACATTTGGTTTCTCGTCTGCAGCACAAGATGATATGGTATTTGAGACTGAAGGAAAAGTATTCACGGGCACTAACTTTGATGGTTCCTTCAGATATGGTTTCTCTTGCAGCTCTGTGTTATCAGTACCATTGTCACATGAGGAGTTGATGGCATCAATGGTATAGATAAAGCTATCATGTATGCTTGTAATAAACTGTTGTTCGAGAGTTCCAAATGATTGGACCATTAACGGATTGGGTTCCCTACCATACACAGGTTTGTTATCATCAGCAGAATGTAGTGAAGAACCGGGAAGAAAAGATTGGTGGCATGAAGTTCCCAATATAGCAGACCTTGGAGGACAAAATGACTGTGAAGTACTTCTCTCTGTTTCAGATATCTGGATGTTTGGTGATTGAGGAAGTGATGAATCCATGTCACCTCCTAAGTCAGCCACATTTGAGTCTTTTGTAATATTTCCAGAGGAAAAAATTTCACAATTTGCTGCCTCTGAGAATAGAATCCGGCAACATTCATCATCAGATACGAATATCTGGCCTGATTGTGCAGAACTTGCAGCGATATTTCCCATGGAAGTAGGAGCACCCAGGCCAACAGAAGTTTGAAATGGATCATTCACCAGTTCATGGCTTTCATTAGCAGTTATGCAATGAGTTGGCAAACCTGATGATTCCTGCCTTAGTTCTAGGGCGGATATGTTAGGTAGCTCCTGTAATTCAAATTGATAATCACTGTTTGCAGAAGTTAAAGTGTTATGGGAGAAACTTTGCTGAAGAAAGTTGGAAGAGCCGCCCAATTCACAAGGCATTTCAGGGATGTAATATTGTTCTGAACAAGATGCTGGACTGGAGCTTTGCTCCTTTCTGGGACCAGATTCTTCAGCAAACGGAAATTCTTCTCTTGTATGAAAAACGGCAATACCCTGGTCACCCGCAGACTGTGAGCAACCAACCATAGTTGATTCTTGACTGCATTCTGATATATCTTCTGCTTCTGAACCACCTCTCTGAGCATTATCATCTCCAGAACTGTGCAGCCTTGAGGAAGATGAGGGCAAGGATAGAGTTTGATGTCCAGCAAGAGGAGAGGATTGGAACTGTTCTAACAGACCTGATGCCACATAAGAGTCCAGTTTCTTCTTTACAGAACTGTTCCAGTGATTTTTTATGGCATTGTCTGTCCTGTTCACGACACAAAATAAATCAAATTCACATTTATTAAAGGTCACTTTTAACACTACTGTTGAACTTTTAAATAACAGAAGTAGAGATGGGAACTAAACAGCAAGCAAGAAGATGGAAATGACAAGCCTCAAAGGAGATAACGTAGAAGCTTGTGTTAATTCAAGCATGTAAGTAAGCAAAGAGCAAAAACACCTCCTGATAAAGTTAAAATACAAAATTGGGAGTCTCTTCAAATAAGGAATGCACAAACCTTCCAGGCAAAAACTTTGTCAGCTCTGCCCATCTGTTCCCATAAATTTGATGTGCACGAATCAAGGCCACCTCCTCTTGCTGAGTCCACGCCTCTTTGTTTATTGCAGGATTAAGATGATTATGCCACCTAAATTATGTATACATCAGTGCAAATGAAGAAAAATAAAGGACAAATTTAAACCATAAAACAGAATTATTTATGAGAGAGAAAATAATTGCAACTCTTGCAATGGGCAGAAGAATACTCTTACCTTTCCCGGCACTGCTTTCCAATACGTCCAGGTAAATGCTGTGCAATTGTGGACCACTTCTTTGGCCCATATTTGTTCACCAATTCAATTATTATTTCATCCTCCTATTTACATTTCACAAATGAAACAGGCATATAAATTATCAAGAATATTTATCTTTAAGGTACAAATTAGCAAGAAAAAAATGGAAGCAAAGCAGGAATTGTCATTGACAGAAACAACCATATGGTATACCTCCTTCGACCAAGGACCTTTAACAAGTTCAGGATTCAAGACCTTCTGCCACCTATGTAGACATTGTACATCAGTTCTGTCCTTGAAACACTCAGCTACATAAATTCCAATGTTTCAAATTAGAAAATATTTGCTATGTATCCCATATACAAATAAGGAAGAGCATGCAGTACCAACTAAAAGTAAATTGGCTAAGATGGTTTTATATTGTTGCAACAAAGACCTAAAAAGACTATAAAAAGAGAATGAAAACAAGTCTATAAAATGAGCATTGCTGAAATGGAAGTATTAGGATGGAAGTGGTGATGCACAAAAGGTAACAAATAGAAATCTTGATATAGGAAACCATAGTACCAAATATAGTAAAATTGATGGAATATTGTGAAAGATGGTTCGGGCATCTACATTATAGACCTTCAGGAAAGCACTGATGAGGAAGGGTGGTAACAAATAGAAATCTTGATATAGGAAACCATAGTACCAAATATAGTAAAATTGATGGAATATTGTGAAAGATGGTTCAGGCATCTACATTATAGACCTTCAGGAAAGCACTGATGAGGAAGGGTGGTCACTGTATTTGAATAAAAGGTTTGAAAAATCATAAAATATAAACCAAAAGTACTTGGCTAAAGGTAAAAATTATACAGAAGGATGTGATTTTTAAGTGTTTCACTTAAGGATTTGGCTCAAGAAAGGGCAAAAAAAAAGGCAATTTTCATGCAAGGAATGCAGACAAGTTTAAGAATGAAGCTTAGTCGATTCAGGAATTCTAAAACGGTAAAACCTCCAAGCAGAAAGACTGCGTTTAATGGAAATGCATAAAATTAAAAGTAAGTTTAAGTTTAAGTTAAAATTTTCTACAATAGTTTCCAAAATCCAAAACTAAATTCTGTAGAGAAACTATAGTTGGATGACAAGGTCCTTTTAAAAGGTCCTTTTAAAAGGTCCTTTTATCAAAACTAAAAGTTGACAGTTTGATGTTCATCCTCAGCTTCTTATCCTTAAAATGTTGTATTCGTTCTCAGCCTATTAAAGGCAAGAATAATCCCTTTAAACACCACCCCCTAGGGGTGAATTAACAGTAATAATTGTTGATATCAAAATAAAAGCAAGAATTAAAATTTTCAAGTTTAGCAACTTCTATAGGAAAAGATAATGAAATGAGAAACTCGAAACAAGGAAAAGAACTGAAATAAACTTATTAAGTTCACAACTGTACCAATTTTTTTCCAGTTCTTTCCTTTGAAACGCTGAACAGCCTTGCGCAGAATCTCATCCTAAACACATACAACACTTGTTCATCACTATATATAACCAGATATGAGCTAAGAATTGGGGAAGTGTTAATTATAATAATGAAGCTAAAACAGAAATTAATGAAAAGAAACTTAAACGCGATGGGTACAAGTAAACAATAAACCTAAGCATCACCATGAGATGTAATTTCAGGCTTGAAAAAGCAGTGAAAATCAAAATGGGAAAGGTTGCCCTGTACACTAATCTAATCATTGCACCAAAAAAAATGCAAAAAAAAAATCCTTTTAAACATCACCACGTCATAAAATAACTCTTCTACCAAGATACTTCGAGTACACAGAAGAACTACTACCTCTTCAGCTTTCCATTGCCCCTTCGTGGAACGCCTTGCAGGGCCACTAGTCCTCCTGCAAGAGAATAGCATAACACCATTCAGAATCCAACATATTTAACAGCCAGTTCAGTCTCTCAATCACACAAAACATTAGAATGGCTTCTGAAAAATTACCCGTGAAGAAGCTTGGGTGGTCTCGGGATCCTGTCGCTAACAAGCCCATCCAAAGGAGCAGAAATTAACCTGTCACTACTTTCCATTGTTGTTTGATATACAAATAAAGAAGCTGCTGCACAGCCCAATTCCCACTCGACCACAATTCATTATAAACCCCCCTACCAATCCGTTCCAATTTCCCCCAAACTCACGAACTAACACGTAAACACAAAAAGAAAAGGAAACCCAGATCAGAATAACCTCTAAATAAAAATCTTCACTTCCTGAAATCACCAATTAGGGCTTTGTATTTCAGTGCAGTTGACTTGAATTGAAGTACAGTGGGGTTTCAAATTAAAAAAAAAAAAGATTAAGAATTTAATTATACAATTAGTGAAATTAATTAACTTGTTAAGTCCCAAACCCAATTCATAATCAAAGTGAAAAAATTTCGAATTTCTAAATCATTCAGCTTCCTTCAAAACCTCCAAACTCGAATGAAACTGAAATTCAATTCTACAATCAGTAAAATTAATTTCTTAATCCTTAATTAAGTAACCCTAAAACATGATCGACGAGACAGATTTTCAATCTTTTTCGACCACTAACCATTCGAATTTTTTTAAAAAAAAGGATCAAAATGGCACAAATCTTGAGAAAATTATTTTAATTTATTCCAAGATAAAAATAAATTAGAGACCTTAAAATTTAAAACTTCAAAGAAAAAGAGCTTCAAGGACTTACCAAACTGAGCTTCAATGACAGAAAAGAGGAGAAATCAAAAGACGAGAGAGACGATAAAGTGATTAAAACGGTGCGCATTTGCAGATCCAAGTGAAGAAGTCCAGAGAGATTTTAGAGAGAGAGATCTGCAAATGCGTTTCTAGAGAGAGAGAGATCGAAACGGTCGAGAGAGGGCTTTCTTCTTCTTATTCATTTCAAAATTAAAGGGGCGGACTTTGGAGTTTATTCAAACCCTATGGATGTTAAACGTCGAGCTACTTTTTGAATGTCTTGGACTATTCTGATTTTTCCACATTGGAATCCTAGCCGTCCATTTCATGGACTTCCTCGGCTAAGTATTTTTGAAAACCCAACGGCCAAATTTATTTTCTTCTTCCACTCAATTTATTTATTTATTATTTATTTTTCTTGTTATTACTATTTTCTTGGTTTTCCTCTTGACTAAAGTGGTTGTAGCTTATTTATTATTGTATTTTTAAAAAAATTACATCAAAATTAACAGCAACGAGTGTAATGAAAGAAAGAAAAGGTATAATTTAATGATTTCAATACATGAAATACTTTAATTGATTATAAAAATTCAAATGTGTAATGATTGTGTTTTAGAGCATTGTTAATTCTTGGCTATTACTTTTTTTTCTTTTTCTTTTTTGAATGGAAGAGACATGATTCTAACCATAGTTTTGAAACCCAGTCCGGTCAGACGGGTTGATCCAAAACCCAGCTGACTCTGGGCTGGAATTGGGCCAGGTTAAAGAAAAAATAGAGAAAGGAAAAACTCGGTGCGACCCGACTAACCCGACAAGACCTAGACAAAAACTCAGTTGCAACTCGTTAACTTTTGTTTTTTTTTTACTAAAACAACGTCGTTTTAATTTTAAAAAAATTAACTCGGGCTACCCGGTGACCCAGTCAAAAACAGAAACCCGGGCCGGGTCTGAAAACTATGATTCTAACTATATCATAAAACCATTTTATTTTATTTATATATATATATAGTTGACTGTATAGTTGTTTAATCATAGGCTAATTCCATGTCTAAGTATTTTTATTTTTTTTAATTAATTTATCAGATGATTCTATGATTATGGTTTAAGAATTTAAAGACATATCTTAAAAAACTATAAAGTCCTTAAATTAAAACAAATTAATTATCCATCTTTAGATTAAAAGTTAATGAGTGATTAGTAAATTGGTAAATCAATCACTAACATGATTTAATCTAGTAACGTCAATATACCATATAATTAAAGCTCAAAAAATAATTTAAAAAACCTTGAAAACTTTAAATTAATAATTATTTAAACCCATATGATCAAAATTCAAAATTTTTCTATAAAGAACCTTAAAAACTACTTAACCAAAAATTTAGAAAACTAATGTCAACAATTCATACAACTTGCTCTTTTTTTTTTTTTTTCTATCGTTGAAACCAAACATCTTCCTGTCACTAATCATTGTTCAAATATACTTTCCATGTCATTTAGCACTAGAGAAGCACAAAAATCATATCCACCATCATCTTAAAATTGATTTTGAAATAAATATCAATTCAAAAATTTAAATAAAAAACCCAAAACATTAAAAAGAATGTAAAAAGCCATAAAGATTATATAATCAAACAAAATTAAAAGAAAAAACCCTAAAAGACAACCAATCATCATAGTTTAGTTTTAAACTAAAAATTAATTTTAATTTTTTCTTAGTTTTTTTTTTATCCTAATGTAAAATTACTTTAGATCGGTGGACATGGAGCAGGATGACAACAAAATTCAGAATAATGTAAGTGCATAACTAAATTAATAAAGATTTAAAAAGTTTAAAAATCATATGCATCATTAAAAAGTTTATATATATTATAAAAAAAGCTTCATAAAATTCTTTTTTTTATATAATTCACAATTGCTACCTCGAGATTTCATGTATTTAAAGCATTATAGAATCTTTTTATTATCAACACTTTCAAATATATTTTTTTCAATATAAGTAACTAAATAATCATTTAATTAATCATCCTTATAACTAACCATAAATTATTTATTTCAACTAACCAACACATAATAATAAATTACTTATTTCATCAATTTCTCACTGTTTTTTTCAAATTACATTGAAAATTCAGCTACAATTAAACAACATAATTAAATATATTTCAATCATCATTAATACATGTTACACATCACTAACAAACATCTACTATGGTTCCAAAAATTCTCATCCTCCCTATTAAATGGTCAGCTCTACTTTCACCATAAACACCTAATTTTTCTTCTTTAATTATGTTTTATTTCAAGTCATTTATATCTCATTCCATCACAAGAACATAACATTTTCACAATTTCACTTTCCTAATTCAAAATTTAAGAATTTCACGTAAGTTTTGTTAATCTTTACTTAAACATTTACAATTTAGTTTATAATGTCTTGCCCAATAATGATATGAACTCTAAATGTTAACTGGTCAAAGTTTTCTGGTCCTTCTCCTTTTTTCTCTTAATGTCTTGAGTTTTTTCTCTTTATTTCCTTTTCCTCACTAGATTTTCCTGTTAATTATTGAGTTAAATGTGTTTAATACTCACTTCCTCATTCATTTTGCCTTAAATCTTGGTTTATCTCTAGGGTTTTAGTGATGAAACTCTCAATTTTTTTCTCTTCTAATTTTTTTCAACACTAGCCGATAGTTTAAAGGGGAAGAAGAAGCTAAATTTTAAATTTTCCCAGCTTATTTACAAATATCGTTAATGAGCCTACATGTTATTTTTTGTCTGACTTTTTATATTGTTGCATGACCTTTCCAAATTTAAATTACCTTGAAATTTTAACCCAATATAGAGAAATGTTTCAAAAGGCTCCTCATAAAATTTCACCCCAATTTGACCCTCGGATTAAGAGTTATGCTTGATATCGTAAAACAGATCAGTAAGTAATTTTACATCAAAATCTAAATTTTCTCATTCAATCATTGCTAAAACCATATCGGTTATTTTACTAAGTCCTCATGATCATTTTTTTATTCCAAAATATATTTATTTTTTTTATTTACAGACTTACTATAGTTTAACAATAATATTATTAATTTTTAATCAAGGTTTACACCAATACTTTTTCACGTGATTCTTTTTTAATTTTTATTTCTCATTTCCATTATAACTCCTTAGAATTATTTTTTTATTCTCAAAATACATCTATTTTAATTTTTTTCTAATTCTTTTATCCATCAAAATTCGTTACTAGTTTTAACATGATATATCATTTGATTTTTTTTTTTTGGCAGTGTGGGCAAGTGCCTACATTGCCTATATGGTGGATCTATCTAAAATCATTTGTATTCATAAAATTTTTTATTTTATATGAAAACATGTTGAATATATATATATATATATATATATATATTTTTTGAAAAAAATATATGATCCTTGACAAAGTGTGAATCACGTATTTTGAATTTTTGCTGAAGAGTTCGATTGTGTTTTGACCAAAATTTTGAGGGATGATCCCCTTATGAAATGTTATGCTCTGTTTGTTTTTCTGGCAAGTGGTTTTCTGGAAACCATTTTCCAAATTTTCCTGTGTTTGTTTATCATTAGAAAAGTTGGTCAACGGAAAACACTTTCCGGTCAAAGAAAAACATTTTATAGTCAAAGGAAAATAGGAAAGCGTTTTCCTTTTATTTTGGGCGAAAAACACTTTCTGAAAGTTGTGAAAAATTTAGAAATATCATATTATTTGCTAATTATATCAAATTTGGTCCTCAAACTTTTGATTGCTATATATATTTTGTTTTAAATATTTTTTTTCAATTTCATCCCTTATAATTTAATTTTTATATTAATTTTGGTCCTTATTTTTATAATTGTTATTTGCTTTTCCCTTATCATTTTTTAATTGAAATTTTTTATCTATCAAATTTGGTTCTCACTCTTTTGATTGTTACTTATTTTATTTGAAATAATTTATGAAATTTTTATTTTTATTATTTTAATTTCTTCATCTTTTTAATTTTTTAGATTTGATCTTTATTATTTTGATTATTATTTGTTATTTATTTTATTTGAGATAATTTATGAAATTATATTTTTTTTTTCAATTTCATTCTCATTCAACTTTTTAATTTGTAAAATTTATTTATCATTATTTTAATAAACTTGAAAAAAATAAAACATTAATGAGTTATTTTCCTACTCATTTTCTATGACATAACCAAATACTGGAAAGTGTTTTCCAACTTATTTTCCATTACACTAACAAACATCGAAAAATAATTCACTTTCCCGGAATTCACTTTAAAAAAAAAATTACTTTCTAGTAAACAAACGGGGCCTTGGTGAAAAAAACAACTCAAGTATTCAAAAGGAGCACATCACTAGTTATTACCAAGCAATTCCTACAAAAAAACTTATATTCCAAAAACCTTATACCGTTAGTTATTAAATATGGCCCGATGTAACAAGTCAATTCAATAACCTATCTACTCGAGATTTGTCTATAACTAGATTTTATTTTAAATCATGTTTGAAGTTGACCAGTTAAATATAACTAACCTTATAAGTTAACCTATGACTAAACAACTCTAATGAGACTCTATTTGACCTTTTGTTTTAATTGATTGAAAATTAGATTTCATAATTTTTTTAGATTGTGTGTTTTAAATCTAATAATCCGGGTCTCAAGTTTAAAAAGTTAATATGGTTTTTTTTGAAAAAATTTGTAATTTTTTTATTAGATTATTCCAATTATATGATCTAGATCGCATGATTAATAAAATATCTTAAATTAAGTTGATCCGGTTAAATATAATTGACCGGTTGAGTTAATCTATGACTAAATAATCTTAATGAGACTATTTGATTTTTTTGTTTTAATTAATTGAAAATTAAACTTTATAGTCTTCGTAAATTTTCTAAATTATGTGTTTCAAATCTAATAACTCGGGAAAGTTAACATGGTTTTTTTTATAAAAAAAATATAATTTTTTTTATCTGTTTTTATACCATTTTAACACTTAAAAATGATTTTTTACAAAAATAAAATAAAATTATTAAGCCTCGTGACGAAGCACACGGGCACCGAAGGCTAGCAGCAAACTAAAACATCTAGACACCTTTAGTTTTGCAAGATGATCAGCAAACATGTCAGCTTCTCCAAGAGTGGACAAAACGACTCGGATCTAATTTTTTCTATGCATTCATCAATTACGAGCAATTATGACTGCAAAAACACGAAAAGTACCAGAACAAGGAACACCAAGTAACAAGCAATGCTTGACCACAAGTTAATCGGAAAAATACTGTGCGGGAATACCAAGACTACTTGTGTTTCAACCCTCAACACAAAATTAAAATGGCTGCAGAAGTAGAGATCAACCATCAAACTCTTAATTCATTTCATGGATCATTTCCAAATATAGAATATTTTAAGAGTTAACCAAAAATACAAATAAAAACACCTTATTGTATCTTTATCAAAGCAAAAAAGACACCAGGGAGATCAAGAAGCACAAGCTCTCATCATATAATAACTATCAACGTGTAGTACAAAACTGTCACAAAACTTGTAATAGGCATGGTTGCCTCTCATGATGCTCCAACTTTCTGAGCTTTATTTGGTCTCCCAGAATCGTTTTCTCTAGAGCGGGGATGTTTGCCACGACCCTTGTGGTATCTCCCACCCCTGAAAAGCATGAATAAAAACTTTGAAAGGGAGAAATATGATTTATAAGTGAACCAACTTTATACCCATTGAAGTGAAGAACCATATTCCCCCACTCATAAACCACATCTGATTTTGGAGGGAAGAACCATTTTTATATGGACTATTCCAGGTAGTTTACCATCCAAATGAAAGTGGAAAGTAAAAACTACAGTAATACTGACCTTCCTCGGTTGCCCTTATTTTCAAAACGCCTTTCTTTGTGTCCACGGAATTGGTTCCAGTATTCTTTTTCTGCCTCACCTGAGATTACAAATAACAACACCAGCTCTCTCAGTGCCACTTTACATAATGCAAAGATTAAAACAACATAAAACCCAACAATTAATAAGGAAAATACAAATTTATGACAGGCATCTACTAAAGAAAGTACATATCGAGACCACTGAAAATATAAGAAACCAAATCGAATTGTAATAAGAAACCCTTGATAATTTTCCTTCCACATTTAATGGCAGTAACTAAGATCAGTCAACAAATAAAGATGTATATGCAGCAAGTTTTGTTCATGTAATCTCATTATCATTACTACTAGATTGATCAAACTTGAAGAAAAGACTAGAACATAACTAAAAAATAATCATTCCATGCTGTAAGAATCAGTGTTGTCAAAAGTGAAAGGTACCGAGCCTAGAAAATGCCCGAGGAGCTCACCCAAATGAATCAAGACGATATTCTATAGATTAAGAAAAATTTATGAATAATATTATATTATATTATATTATATAAATCTAAAACATATATCTTCCCAATCAAGATTAGATCATTAGAAAATCAAAAGAAAATCTAAAATACCATAACATAATCGTATAAAGTTATATTTTTCACCCTTAAAACAAAATAAGATAATTTAAAATAGTAAGTAGCCAAATAGATTAAAAAGAAAACTTAAATATCATCATCATTATTTATTAATCTTCAAAAACATCTTCATCCATGCTTTCCTGTTTTGTACTTGTGTTGTTCTTTGACTTTGTTCAGCACAAAGTGTGGATGGTGTTTCTCTTCAAGTGTCCTTCCTTGACTGTGTGTCTTCCACTTTAATGATTTTTTAATTCTTTTTTTTACACTAATCTTTGTTTTTTACAAAGACACCCCTAAGTTGTTGCTTGTGGTAAATTAAAAAATGGACAAATAGATCAATACATAATCAGTTAAAAAAAAAGAAAAATCCAACATGAAAAGAAGTATTTCAATCAGGAGCTTGCTTTAAAGCCTGGCGCCCACTCACGAGGCACTCGCCTAGGCAGCGATTCATTGAGATTCATCGCTTGAGGCTAATAAAGGTGATATGGCCTCACCTGGAGAGCCTAGGTGAGCACCTCTTGACAACACTAGTAAGAATCACAAGCAAAGGAAAACATAAGTGTTTAATTGATCCATATTTCCTAAATCTTTGATCCTTCTATTTTTCCACCACAATTAATACGTGTTATCATCCTTGGAAGTCAAACACCAGAAGCAAATGTGAACCTAGTATAGGAAAGGGTTTCACGCTAGCTAGCAGCCTAGCACCTATTCACAGGACAAACAGTTTCTTAAAGGCATCAATTTTGAAACCTTCTTAACATAAGTATCGAAAGCATCCATCTTAAAATAACACTCCCAATCAACACTCTCCCAAAGAGAAGTCAGTTTTGATGCTCACCAGTCACAGGTTCTAAAGTGGCTATAAAATTCTTCACGACCAGACCTTCTTCTTTAGCTAGGACTGCAGCTGCTCGAGCTTTCTGAGCTGCTTCTGCTTCTTCAAATCGAATGTATCCTGATTCATCTCCCATCTTGAAATCAACATACTTGACCAAAGTGAAACACACATGAAAAAAGGGGTCAGTATAACACAAAGCACAAAAAACTAGACAATGAATGAAAATGGAAACAGAAGGCATGCAAGATATACAAGAGAGATTAATGAAAACAGTGTCGGACTCATATATAATCTTAAAGGAATACCATATTCAGCAATTAAAAAGGCATAAAGACTCATTCAAAGAAAAAGAAAACAAGAACAGAGAGAGAAAGAGAATCTTAGTACCTTCACAGTGCCAAATCTTTCAAAGACAGCCTTCAGATCTTCACGCAAAACAACATTTTTGTCATCCTTGGAGGCAGCTGGGTTAGGTTTCTCCTTCACTTCCTCCTTTTCATTGGGATCTTCAGATGATTTCTCCTCTTCAGTTTTTATTACTGTACTTTCAGAGCCATTGTCCCCATCAACCTCTTCCCCATTGTTTTCTTCATCAGTCTTGATGTTTTCTGGCACCTTCTGTTCATTTTCTTTGGTCATATTCTCTGATGAATTCGATCCTCCATCACAGGCATTTGCATCATCATTGGCAGGTTCCTGAGCACCATTAGGTTCTGCGGAACCTCCAGCTAACTTATTCTTTAAAGCAAATGCAATAATTAAGCCCTTTGGATAGCTGCCATCAACAAGGTGAGAACATCAGGTCAACAAACATTAAGAGAGAACTCCATAGTCCCATTGGGAACAGTAAAATTACTTACTTTGCCTCTCCATTGGAACTATTCTTATTATTGGAGCCTGTTGAGGGATGGGAATTTTCAAATTCATCTTCTTCTTGCACTCTTTCTGTATCAAATTCTCTCCTGAGTTGGAAAAGGAGTATATTAGGAGCATGAAATATGGACCAGAAACTTATTTTAATTTAAGTTCTATACTGTACATGAACAATATCATTCAGTATTTTTGTGGGGTGAAACTGATTAAAATATAGAGGCTCAAGATAGATCAGAGGCACAAAGGCGTTCTATACCTCCAAAGTTCTTGTACCTTTCCAAATATTGCGAAAAAAACTTGTTATACCATAATTTCCAACCTGTTTGCTCCCACAATTTTAACTGTCATATGTAAGTCCTGAAATTAACTGTTTTACAAATCAAATCACAGAGCTGGCAATTTCTGAAACATTAATAGCGATTTATGTATACAATGTTGATAACTTTATTGATCGGGGTCAAAGCCGTAGCTCATCTTTCACCTCTACAATAAGAAGAACAGAGAAACATGCAGACAAATAAGAATATCACTATTGTATATTTTCACATCGACGCACCTATTCAGTTTAAAAAGCTTTACTTATGTAACAAAAGATATATAACCACAATTTTCTTACATGTGTCTTTAAGCATCATATTCACACAAGAAAGTTTTAGTCCATTTTATATTTCTACAAAAAGAATAAAGGATAGATACTACACCTAAATGTTGTAGTGCTTGGTGTTTGTCTATGTGCATTAGCTTACTTTGGTTTTAATTCTAGCTCTGCACCTTCAAAAACCAAGCTTTGCTTTAAAATATTTTCGGCCTCTTCCTCCAATGAGAACTCAATCAAAGCAGTACCACAAAATACCCTTTTGTCACCGACATGACGAGGCATCCTTACACTTGTAACCTGAAACAAGTAACATGCTCATTCTCCAAAAAAAATATGCCAAATATTTCCAACAATTCCCTACTCACATAGCAAGATTAGAAACTAAAAAAGCAGAACATTCACAAGCAAAACAAATAGAACCACCAAGTTACCTTCGCATGCTGACCAAAAAACGACTCCAGCTCTTCTCGCTTCACATTATATTTTAATGGAGACGCAGCAATTGTTCTTACATCTAATTGTTCTATAGCCTCATCCGGCTTCAATATCCCAGCAATCCTGCCTACTTTCTTCCCTGCAAACCATTCACCATGAAAACAGAACAGACAAAACACAGATTACACGCAGATTCTTAATTCACATCCATTAAACTTAAACACCATTCAATTGAGCAAAACATTTAGCGCTACATTAGCATTAGCTACCAAAGGTTCAGAATTTTCTTTAAGCAAACACCTCCTAATTATCCAAACATAAAGCTCTAAATTAGTATTAGCTGAAAAAAGTTCAAAATCTTCTTTAAGAACGCACTTTCTAAGCATCCAAACATAAAAAAGAAAAGCACCAAGAAAAGAAAAATAACTAACCATCTTCAGAAACTCTAAGAGAAGTGGATTTTCTCAACGTTTCTGCCACAACCTGAACAGTAACTTCTGGGATTTCTTCAGGCTTCACGTCTATTAACTTCAAGTGACCTTTCATCTTCTTAAACGAACAAATCAAAGCCAAACTCACCACTATTATCTAATGTCAAGCCCAACAACAACATAACACAAAAAACAAAGCCAAACCCGAAACTAACAAAAACCCAGGATTTATATTGAAGAGATCAAGGATACTGCCATCTTCACTGGACTCGATTATGTTTCTCAAAAAATTATCACGAGGGATGTTGCTGTCACTGAAGTAATACTCAACCTGAATAAATAAATAAATAAAGTAAGGATGTTTTTAATGTATCTATGAAATTAAGAGAATTGATGTGGAGAGTGACCTGTCTAAGGACTTCCTTGGTGGTTTCTTCGTCCAAAGAACGAGTTGCCATTGTTGTGAGACTGAAGGTAGAGAGAAAAAGAGTGAGTTTTTGTTGTTAGGGTTTTGGTGATATTGAGTGCGTTTTTGTAGAGGGGACTGCAGAGAGAGAGGGTTTAGCTTGTCTGCCGTTGCTCCACAGTGTATGGAGACAAGGGGCCAAGAGGTTGTTTGAATCAATGTTGTTAAATTTATTTTGTTTTGACTGTAACGATCGAAATATTTTATATTAATTTAAAAAATAAAACAAAACTAAATAAATTTTATTTCATTTTAAATTTTAGTTTGTTCCAGATTTTTTAATTAAATTCTATTCGAAATACTTCGATTTCATTCCATATGTTTCATTCCATTGAATCAAATTGAATTTTATTCAATTTAATTAATTAAACTATCCAATTATAAAAAAGTTCTTTTTTATTATTATTTTCAACAACAATGATATTGATAATAATATTAAAAATTATTATTATTATTTTTATTAATAATGATATTAATTTTTTAAAATTAGATTTCATTCCACATATTCCGTTCCGCTTTTGAAAAGTCATTGAATTAAATTAAACCTTGTTCAATTTAATTAATTAAACCATCCAATTATAAAAAGTTATTTTTCATTACTATTTTTAACAACAATAATATTGATAATAATATTAAAAATTATTATTACTATTTCCATTAACAATGATAGTAATTTTTTAAAATTAGATTTATCACTGATATATATAGTTTATATTCATGTTATTTTTTTTCATGTTTATACTTTGTAGGAATTTGAACAAAATAAGGGATGCTTTAGATTCCATTAGCCTTAATAACATTGACCTAACTTTATATTTAAAATATTTATGTTAAAACATTTTACTTTTATAATCTTTTAATATTTTGTTTAAGTTGAATTACTTTAAGTTAAAGATCTATTTAATCTTGATTATTTAGAAATATTTTAAATTTTGAAATTATATTTGTTTGGCATTGTGTTTGTATTGCATAATTTATAATTAATTTATCTTAAATTTAAATTATGTTTGTTATATATATATATATATATGTGTGTGTGTGTGAACAGTACAACCCTGAAACGACACGCTGAAACACTCTGAAACTGAAACATTCCATTTCAATTGAAAAACTGAAACACCTATCGAAACGGAATCGACAACCTTGGTTTGAACCGCATTTCAATAGTTTTAAACTTTTAAATTTTGTTGAATTAAATTTTTTTTAGTGTTTTTATATTGTTTTAATATATTAATATAAAAAATAAATTTAAAAAATAAATAAAATATTATTTTAATATATAAAAAAAACACTTTAAAAAACAAACAACCACTATTATTATTTTAAATAACTCTAGTTATTATATTTTAGCTAAAAAATAAAGAAAATTTTGAAAAACTACAGGAGAAAATAATAATGTTGATTTAAAAAAGAAAATAAAAGGTTCCCAGAATTACTTTCCTAAAGATTTCCACTATTGGATTTTTAGAATTTATTGGTGGATTCTCACTAAGTGAGCGTTTGAAAATGTAACTGTACCGGAGTTTTTTAAAAATTATTTTTTTATTAAAAATTAATTTTTTTTATATATTTTGGATCGTTTTGATGTGTTGATTTTAAAAATAATTTTTAAAAAATAAAAAAATATTATTTTAATGTATTTCTGCACAAA
>Ga0325404_1001646_pt1 | contig 23647 bp, 12 predicted proteins | sample PopdelMetagenome_18_FD_205664 | JGI IMG/M metagenome (GOLD analysis project Ga0325404, IMG submission 205664) | Populus deltoides microbial communities from Bellville, Georgia, United States - Xylem-Control-R1 | ecosystem: Host-associated > Plants > Phyllosphere > Stem > Wood/Secondary xylem...
AAGTTTTACTACCATGTAACTAAATCCTCCACGTGTAGCCACTACCTGAACAACATGCAACCATTTTCTTCTTGAGCCTGTAAATCTACTCAAACCATTGTCAATAGTTGGGGTCCCAAGAGACAGAGACAATCTTTCTCACCCGTCTTATGATCAGGCCATTCTTACTGTTCAAACGAACTTGTTAAAAGAAAGAAACAACATCGGATGTGCTCTATAGTTTGTTGAGATTTTGGTTCCTCAGAATTGGATCACGTTTTCCCTTGTGCTATTTTATTTCCTGGTCTAACATGTCAGCAATATTATAGAGATAGAGAGACACATCTCTGATCCGCATTTCTAGTCGAGGAACAGAAACAGCTTCTACTGTTAGAAACGTAACCAACGAAACAGCCAAAAACTCAGAGGACCTGAACTTGTGAACACAAATACATGAAAGAGAAAAATAAAGGAAGGAATGAGTGAATTAAGCGAAAACCAAGGACTGTGAAATGCAGAGTTAGGCTTTAAATAGAAGGGAGGCGGAGGAGGAGGAACAGAACTCAGAAAGGCAGCAGAGAAGGAAGTGTGAGAGATGGAGAATGTCCTTACTAACACTTCATCTTCTTCAGCTGATAGTGATATCACTCGAGCTCCTCCTAACTCTCTTCTCCCTCCTAAAAAGGAAGCTGGAGGATGGAGATCTGTAAAATACATTCTTGGTAATTAATCAATCCTTTTATTTTGATTATAATCATGTTTCTTTTCCATCTTCTTCTTCCTTTTTTTTTTGTATTTTTCTTGTTTCGTCACTTACAATGGTGTTTTCCTTTTCCTTTCAAGGGAACGAGTCATTCGAGAAACTGGCTTCAATGGGTCTTATTGCCAACTTAACAGTGTATCTACAAACAAGATTCAACATGGATGGTATTCAGTTGGTTAATGTGTTCAATATTTGGTCTGGTTCCACCAATGTTACACCCTTGCTTGGTGCTTTCTTATCTGATACATATCTGGGAAGGTTCCGTACTCTTATCTGCGGTTCCACGGCGTCTTTCCTGGTAAAATCATCTATCTGCTCTTTTCCAATAACTCATATAAATTGTGATAAAATAATAGTACTAATAATAAAGATGTTCTGTAGAATCCTTAATCTTCTACTTTCGTTCGTTTGCATGAACAAATTGCAAGGTTGAATGTCTCATATAGAAATTTTGGATATGTATTCTGTAGTTATACTGGAAAATTCAATTATTAACACTGAATGAGGAACGTGAGCCACTGAATATGTTCTTTTATATTTTAACAGGGCATGGTCGTCATGTCCCTAATTGCAGGCATTCCAAACTTAAGACCCCTCCACTGCACTGGAGGATCCAATTGCCAAAAACCCGAGTTTTGGCAGCTTGGAGTCCTCTATTTGGGTCTTGGATTGCTTGCCATTGGAGCTGGAGGTGTTAGGCCTTGCAACATTGCCTTTGGAGCTGATCAATTTGACACCAGAACTGAAAAGGGAAGAGCCCAACTAGAGAGCTTCTTCAACTGGTGGTATTTCTCTTTCACGGTGTCTCTGGTGATAGCTCTCACTGTAGTGGTCTACGTTCAGACTAATGTGAGTTGGGTTATAGGTTATGGCATACCTGCAGCCTGCTTGTTCTTCTCTATTGTCATTTTCTTGATTGGAAAACACACTTACATAATCACAAAGCCGCAAGGAAGCGTTTTTGTTGATATGGCCAAAGTGATCGTAGCAGCCTGTAAGAAGCGTGCAATGAGTCTTGAATCAACTCCTGAAAATTCCTTCTATGATCCTCCCTGGATTGAATCAGATCAGCGTGTAACAAAGCTTGCTCACACAAATATGTTCAAGTTCTTTGACAAAGCTGCCCTAATTGCTGATCCAAGCGAATTGGATGACAAAGGTTTGCCCAAGAATTCTTGGAGATTATGTAGTGTTCAACAAGTTGAACAGCTGAAACTAGTGGTAGGACTTGTGCCAGTTTGGATTACTGGAATTGGATGCTTCATTACCATGGACCAAATGAATACTTTCGGTTTGATGCAAGCAATTCAGTCCAACAACAAAATCCACAATTTTAAAATCCCACCAGGTTGGATGGGCCTTAGTTCAATGATTTGCCTTTCAACATGGATATTCATTTACGAGCAAATTTACCTGCCTTACGCAAAGAAAAGGTCAAAAAAGAATGTTAGATTGACAATGAGACAGAGAATCAACACTGGTATTGTAATGGCAATCCTATGCATGGTGGTGGCTGGAATTGTTGAGAAGAACCGCCGGGAGACAGCTTTGAAACAGGGATCTTTACTGTCACCTCAAAGTATTCTACTGCTGCTGCCACAGTTTTCCTTGTCGGGTCTGAACGAAGGATTTGCTGCTGTTGCTGTTATGGAATACTATACCAACCATTTGCCAGAGAGCATGAGGACTCTTGCCGGGGCCATCTTCTTTCTCAGCTTCTCTGCATCCAGCTACCTCAACACGGTTATTGTCAATGTAGTCCACCATGTGACTGCAAAACTTGGGAAAACACCGTGGTTGGGTGGACGTGACCTCAATAAAGTTAAACTCGACAACTTCTACTACCTTATTGCTGGTTTAGCATTATTAAATCTTCTGTATTTCAACCTCTTTTCATGCCGCTATTTGGAGAAGAATGCTGATAAAAGACCTGGATCTAGGCATGAGGACAAGGGGTTGGAGATGAATGAAAATGTTTAACGACATAAACTCTCTGATTTTGCTGCAAAGTATCGATTCCTTTTTGGTATCATGCACCAATCGCCAGATTCTTGAGTTGTATCTATAGGATGTTTCGTTACCTTGCCTCTGCAAGGTCTTTCTTCTTCTTCTTCTTCTTCAGTTGAGTTAAGGTGTCATTTTCTTTTTTGCAATTTGAAATGAAGGTATGAATTTAGCTTTTAAGCTCTCAAACTTGCAATGTTTTTCATATCGGAGACTTTAGACTGAACTTTGACTTCGTGACTGAGTGGATTACTATCCCCATTTTATGATATAACAATCGTATTTAGGAGGAGAAAATAAACATTGAATGTTTCTACATCTTCATAATTCCTTCTTCTACTCTCTATTCCTTATTCAGCTGGATTTTCTTTTCAAGGATCATGAATTTTCCAAGCACGCGGAAAGATCAATGTGTGTATAGGATAACATTTGCACAAATCCAAGTCCATTTTGGCGAATTGTACATGATTCTTGTGTGTTTGTTGGCACTGTTAAGTCCATATTGTTAGGACATGCCAATAATGCCTGGAATTAAGAACACACAAGTTAACATGTGGTTCAATAATTTGCTTACATTCACAAAGCTACTAGTTTTATTTACTAAAGACAAAATTAAAAATTACAACCAATGTAGGAGGAGACTCTCTCAACTCAACTCACAAACCATCTTTAACTTTCACCTTATTTTTCTCTATCACTTAATGTTTATTGTTGTGTGATTCCTACCCTTACACCTCTTTATTTGTAGTCGAAATGGAGGAGCACATACCATGATTTCTTCCCATTACTTCAGTAGACAACCCCCTATATCTCTTCCATAAAAATCATCTCTTCCTTTCTATCTTGATTTGCAACTGGTTATAAGCCTGATTTGTCTCCATTCATAACAATCTTCTGGAGACAAATTACTATAATTTTTTGTTTTATTCCTTGAACACCTACTGAAGTTTTGCATAGCTTCAATATGTCAAGGTTTGTCTTCTATCTTTAAAAACCTACTGAAACTTTTGCACAACTTTAGTTCGTCAAGTATAGTTCCCGTAGTTGACATATTTGTTGGATTCTTGCTTCCACAAATCTTCTCTGGTAGATCATAAGATATGGAGTAGTATGGAATTAAGCACCTATGTCAAGAACTCAATCATCTAATAAACTATAAACAACAAGAACCAAAGCTTTATGTAAGTAGTAGTATTTATAGAATCAACCTCGATTGTTTTTGGATTTATGCAATTCCTCATTATATGACCAGATTTTTCATAATTCCAATAACCACCTTGCAACACTAGAAGTTGACCTTTCACTTACATCCTTCCTTTAAACTTCTTTACTAAGAATAAAGTCTCGAATATTGTCATATTTCAACTTGAACTTTCTAGCGGAGTTACTTACAACCATTCTCATAGCCTCCCAACTATTTGAGAGTGAATCCAACAAAATTAATACATATATCTAATCATCAAACTCAATTTCAATAAATAATAATTGATTTGTGGTGGTGTTAAAATTATTCAAGTGTTGTGTGACGGACATTCCTTCTATCATATTTAGAGTCTAAATGCACATACACAACACAACCAAATACTTTCAAATATGAAAGATTTGTTTCATTTCCTATCCAAATATCTTTTGAAATTCTAAATTTAAAAGGAATAGAAGGTTCTCGATTGATTAAGTAGACTACAATGTCTACTCCTTTAGGCTAGAATGATGAAGGTATCCTAGAATGCAATCTCATGCTTCGAGCTCGTTCAATGATGGTTCTGTTCATGTGCTCAACAATGTTATTCTGTTGTGGTGTGCTTAAAATAGTCTTCTCCATCCACATGCCATTAGTACATAATACTCATCAAAGCTTCCATTAATATACTCACATGTATTGTTTGACCTTTCAATCTATATCATAGACCTCTATTTTATAAAGATATCAAATACATCAAGTTTATTTTTTAGATAAAACTCATACCTTCTTGCAAGAATCATTAATAAAGTTCACACGGTACCTTAAAACTTTGAGGGATGGAACTTGGGAAGGACTTTATAAGTCATTACATACCAGTTCTAATTTCTGAGGCTTTGGATATCTATCATTTTTTGGAAAACTAACCTTTTTTTATTTCCTAAAAATCCAACCTTTACATTAAGAAAATTCAACTGACTTTAATATTCTAGGAAGTTGTAATTTTGAAATAAGCAGCATCGTTCCTTTTTCACTCATATGACCGCATCTGTAATGCCATATTTCTGCTTGATTTTCAACTTCAATGGTAGCAACAATACATTTTAGTCATGAGGTCATATACAAGGAATAAGTTTTCTTACCTTAAAACAAAACAATTGCTCCCTGAGAGACTTTCCACATGCTTTACATAAAACTTATTGAATGACCATTACCATCAAACTTTCCCATACAGATCAACTTCTTCTTTAATTCAGAACATATCTCACCTCCTGTAAATTCCATATAAAACTATTTAGCAACTTGGATTTTCACCTCTTATGCCCATAACATTCAATGATTCGCTACACCACACCATAATCATTGACAATATAATTCTGCAAGATTCTTTGGTGTGGAGTAATATAGAATAATGCACTTGATTCAAGAACTCAATCATTTACTAGACTATAAACAACAATATTCAAAGCTTCATATACCTTTCTAGTAATAACATTTATAAAATCAACCTAATTTTTTTTATAGATTTATGCAATTCCTTATAAGATGACCAGATTTGACACAATTCCATCAAGCACTTTGCATCTTGGGCCTTAACATACTTTACTCTTAAAATTTGGATTTTGATATGTCTTATTTAATCTTCTATCAAATATTTTGCCTCTTGTCTTGAGGTTTAAAGTAGCATTAAAAGTTGAGCTTTCACTTGAATCTTTCCTTTAAACTCCTTCACTAAGAATCAAGTCTTGAATGTCATCATATTTCAACTTGGATTTTCCAATAAAGTTTCTTACATTTGTTCTTATAGTCTCCCAACTGTTTAGGGGAGAAGCCAACAAAATCAATGCGCGTATCTCATCATCAAACTCAATTTCAACAAATAATAATTAATTTAAGATGGTGTTGAAATTATTCAAATATTGTTTGATTGTTATTCCTTTACTCATCTTTAGATTGAAGAACTTCTTCATCAAATACACCTTATTCAATAAAGATTTTTCAAACATGCTGGACCTGAATTCCATTAGCTTTATAGTAGTCTTTTCTCTAAACTTAGTTTTGAATGTGATTTTCACTATTGTGTTCGTCGCCATATCCTTGTTATGGTAATATGTTCAAAATGTGTTTTTTAATACTTTGATTTCTAGGAAAAGATCAAAACACACCCTGCTAAGATTTGATATTGGTTGTTAGGACCTGCCAATGATGCCCTAAATTAAAAACACATAATTTAACATGGTTCATAATTATCTTACATCCACAAAGTTACTAATTTTATTTATTGGAGAGAACCAAAAATTACACCAAGAGGATACTCTCTCAACTTTGTTCACAAACCCTCTTAACTTTTTCCTTACTTATTGGTGTTTCTTGTTATGTGATTTCTAATCTTATAACCACTCTATTTATAGTTGAGATGGGAGAGCACACACCATGATTTTTTTCCTAATTGATTTGATAGACAGACCCCCTCAAATCTATTTCTTGAAAATCATCTCTTCCTTTTCGACTTAGATTTTGTTATAGGTTGCAAGGTAAGTATGGAAGTTATAAGAGAAGCAAGAATAACAGACTAAGGCAACAACAAGTTTTATATGTTTTGTATATGAAAAAGTTAAAGCACACATGATTCATTAGTTGGCAAGCTAGTTAGTTAATTGTTATAGTTAGTTAGTAGTTAAATAATAGCCAGTTAGTTAGTAATGAAAAGCCAAGAACTTGTATAAGTTCTACTTGTATAATTACCTTGTGATTCAAATAATGAATGAAGAACAATTTGTAATAGTTGCAGAACTCTATCTCTCCCTTTTAATTTCTTCTCAAACATTGTTTTTTAAGGATTATCCTTAACAATTGGTATCAGAGCCACTTTTCAAGGGTGAAGAAAGGTTGTTAAACAATAGTTGATCATTATGGAAAGGAATAAAATCAATGCTTTAGAATAGCATGGTAGGAAGTTGGATAAGTAGATTCAATATTTGTAAGAACTACCAGAGGAGCACAATAAAAAAAATCGATAAAGTCAATTCACAACTGTAGGCAATCTTAGTTATTCTTTAAAAAAATTCAGGAAATCAAGAAGCTAAAAAAACTAACATAGTTCCTAGAGGATTAATTTGAAGATAAAGGATGAATCAATAAGGTGATGATCTTATGAATCAATAAAAGACATGGTGTTGGTATTTAAGATACATCATGGATTGGGCACAATATGAAAATGCCAAAAATTGATTTATTGAGTTTTCATAGAGAGAATCAAATAAGTTAGATACGTAAATGCAAGAAGTTCTTCAAGCCAAACTATATACTAGTACAACAATGGGTTACGTTAACATCATTATACTTAGATGGCAAGACAAAGATTTGATATGGTAAGATTCTCAAGCCTACAATACTAACGCAAGCTTTTAAGCAAGTAAAATGGTAAGAGGAGTCCAACAATGTCTTAACCAATAAGAACAAATTCTTGCTGAAGAGAAATTCAGCTTATAGATTTGAAAAGACAACAATTACTTAATTATATAATACTTTTTCTTTAATCAAAGAATGAAGAAATAGAAAATTCAAAACCACTAAAAACATTGCATGAATAGAGAAGAAGATTAGGTCAATGTTATAGATGTTGTGAAAAGTTCACACCAGGGCACTATTGTAATGTTAAAATTTTACATATGATAAACAGTTTAGATAAAGAAAATAAGGAATTTATAGATGTAACAAAAAACAAGATAACATTGGAATGATAAATGAAAGAGAAATGGTAAATAAGTATGACATGACTTAGAATGTCTGGGCTGAAAGTTAAGCCAATAATACAATTAGAATCTTGGGTTGTTGCTAGGGAAGTAGTCTTATAATTTTGATTGATCATGGGATTACTCATAGTTTTGTTGATGACTTAATGGTGAAAAAGACTAAAGCAATTGTGAAAATGATTATTATCTTTGCAATAATTTTGGGTAATAAAAGTATAATGAGGTGTGATGTTCATAATCCAATGTTTATTTGGTTCATAAAAGGTTATGAATTCAAGGTTGACTTGAGAATTAGAATCTTAGGTTACTATCATGAGCATGATTAGTTTATAATTAAAACTAATTTTGAGATCTTGAAGCACTTGTTAAAACAAAAAATTCAAACTCCAATTCAAATGAGGAGATTTACCAAACTATAAGGGCTTAGATATCAAATTATATATAGGAAAGGAAATGAAAATGTTATAGTTGATGCATTATTAAGAAGAGTACATGAAGAATTCAACACCATTATAATAATGGTTCCAGTTTGGCATAAGGAATCAAAGAAATTTATGAGATCATCATTTTATACATAACACCATCATTTATAAGATAATTAAGTCAGCTAGTTGGCCAAACTACTTATTTGCATAAGGGGTTTAAGGTTCAAGAATATAGTAGTGATTGATTCTGAAGGGGATTTGAGGGAGAAATTAGTGAAAGAAGCTCATGATTCTTTCATTAGAGGACATGCTAGTGTACAAAATTCTTATAAAAGGTTAAAGACTGTTCTATTGGCCTACTATGAAAAAGATGGTGGAAAGAATAGTTAAGAAGTGTGATTTGTAAACAAGCTGAATTGGAAATGATAACTTATTCAGGGCTGTTACAACATCTTTCAATTCCAAGAGAGGTATGAAGAGACATTACTATGGATTTTATAAAAGGTTTACCTAAATTAGAGGACAAAGACATTATATTGGTGGTGGTTTATTGGTTTATAAAGTATGGACACTTTATTTTCATGTAACATCTATTTACAACTCAAAATATGGTCAAAATGTTCATTGATCACCTTAATAGGTTCCATAGTTTACTAGTTACCATTGTAACTAATAGTGATAGAGTTTTTACAAGTTTTTTTTAGAAGGAATTATTCAACAAGATAGGGGTTAAGTTGTTCATAAGTTTTGCATACCATCTACAAACAAATGGGCATATTGAAAGAGGGAATAAATGATGAAAGACCTATCTCATATGCATGGTAATGCATAATCCTCGAAAGTGGCATCAATAGTTGTCTTTAGAACAGTGGTGGTACAACTCTAGCTTTCATTCATCTAGAAAATTTTCTCATTTTCAAACATTGTATGGATACCTACCTCCACAAAAAGAATAGTCTGGTTATGATACTTTTATAGTACTTGTACTATAGGAAGTGATTCAAAGAAAAATCAATGTGGATCAATTCTTAGAAATGCAATTGGATAAGGCTAAACATAGAATGAAGCAATAGGCAGATAAATAATGATTTGACAGAGAATTTGTAGTAGGTGACTATTTGCACTTAAAGTTATAGCTTTATCGACAGATAAGTATGATCTTAAAGAGGAATTTTAAACTCATTCTGCAATTTTCTATAGCCTTTATTTGATCACTCAAAGAATTAATTCAATAGCACATACACTTTAATTAACGGAAGAAGCATCAATTCATCTTGTCTTCCATGTTTCATTATTGAAAAAAAAAACTAATTAGCAATGTAGTGGTAACAACTGTTTTACCCTAATTGGATGAAAATAGAAAGGTGAAAGTCAATGCAAAGACCATATTGGATAGAAAACTTAGAAAGAAAGAAAATAAGGTAGTTATCATAGGATTGATAAAGTGGTTTTATTTGTTTGATGAATACACAACCTAAAAAGATTTGGACTTAGTAAGAAATTTTCAAAGTTCAGAGTTGATTGTTGAGGACAAGAATTTATAAAGGAGGAAAATATTATTACATGTTGCAAAATAAGCTTGAAGTTGGAAGTTTGAAGAGAAGCAAGAATAATAGACTACGACATCAACAAGTTTTGTAGGTTTTACTTATAGAGGAATAATAACACACATGAATCATTAGTTGGCTGGCTAGTTAGTTAGTTAGTAGTTAAATAATGGATAGTTAGTTAGTAATGAAAGGCCAAGAACTTGTATAAATTCTACTTATGCACTTACCTTGTGATTTAAGTAATAAATAAAGAACAATTTGCAGTGATTGCAGAACTCTATTTTCCTTATAATTTCTTCAATTTCTCCCTCATCTCTTTCCAAAACATTATTTATTAAGGATTATCCTTAAAAGATTTGTAACTGGTTGTAAGCTTGATTTGTCTTTATTCGTAACACATACCAAATATATGAAATATAAAATGTTTTAAAATAGAATTTGTGTGCAAGATTCCTGCACACAGAAAGAAGACTACATGAAATATTAGGGATTGCTACCTTCTTGAACTCTCAATCTTCATCCACCAACTCGTGCAATGTGGGCTTGTCCATATCTCTCTTGAGTATAGTAGGTCTAAGTTGTACTCATTCCCACTATGATCATCCCTTATATGAATGTTGAATTGCAATAAAAAGAAAATAGTTTTACTTTAAGGAAAAAAGGTAAGTAAACAAACTCGTTTGATGTTGAAGATAATACAATCAATGATGGTTGGTGTAAGAGTCATTCTAATTGTGTTTGGTTCATCTTTAGATTTAGAGGAGATCATATATATATGAAGGCTAATTATGAGTATATGGTTGGTGGTGCTTTAATTTATATGCCTTGATAAATTATAGTAAATCTTGAACTTTAGAATTGTTATGGTGTGAATGAAAAGTTGTGTTTATTAATACTCTACTTGAAATAGAGTGTCCTTTTAAACTAGAAAGTTGTATCATTTTCTTTTAAAAGTTATGTTAAAATTAACTATCATAATTTCCTAGTTAATGGAGAAAATTTCTAGTTTTTCTCAAACTCTCTTTTGTATTCTTTCTGTCAAAATTTTTATAGAGAGTAATATACAAATATTTGTTAATCATTTATTCTTAGTTGTGTTGCTAAGAATAATAAATTGAGACATTGAGTAAGTCTGGGAAACAATATTTTAATCACATTGTTAGCACTAGAGAGCATAGAATAAATTGTTTTAAGGCTAGAGGATTGATCATTGTCTTTATCTACTTCTTCAAGTCTATTTTTTATCAACAAGTATTGGAAGTTGATTTTTTTATTTACATGTTGATTAATATACATGTTTTATGTTTTGTAGAAATCAAATCTTTAGAGTAAAAAGGACAAAAATCATAGGAACTACTTATAGTGTTTCAACAATCTTGAAACAATTTATTTGCCTATACATATGTATGATTTGATTAATAATTTTTTTAAAAGAAATGTTTGTTGTTTATCATGCATATATATTTCTTTGCTTGATTTGTCTTATTAAAAGTAAATGAAAAAAAATATAAAGAAATTATGTTTTGTTGTTTATCGCATGCCATGTTGCTAAATATGAATTAATATCTTTTAAGCAGTTCATATATAAGTAACAATCTTGATGTGTGGCTTTTATTAGTTTTGTGCAAATGTTTGCTTTTCTTGACATATATACTATTGCATGCTCGGTACATTTTGTGGAAAATAAAGTTTAGTGGAGTTGTGTGCAACTCATTACTATGCAAATTGCATTTATTCATTATTTGTATCAATGTATTTATTAGTGTGCAATTCTACTTCTGGGTTAATTGGGTGTATTAATTATCTGCAAATATGCTTCATTAATTATTGTTCAAATATATTTCTAAAATGTGATCATTATCATTAATTACTGGTTGGTTGTTATTAAGTTAGGGTTCTCGAAACTGAAAAAATAAAAAAGTGACAATTTACTTTGTTTTTGTTGAAACAAAACTAGAAATAAATGTTAAAGAAACTATGTCATGTGGATGGATGTACATATTTATCTTTTTCTTACTTGTTAAATTACATGATGTGTATTGTAATAATGGCTATCAAAAATAAAAACTTGTTTTGTTTAATACAAGCCAAGACACCACATTAAAGACTATTATTATCATAAAAGGAATATTACATAAAGCAACATGATTGAGAATGTTGATGCGAAAGCTATTAAGTTTGTTGTAGTTATGTCAGAACTAAACTTGGTGGACAATCCTAAAAAGTGGTGGATTGATATTGGAGCCACTTATCATATATGTTTTGACAAAATAATTTTTCTAACTTACAACAATTGCTGATGTAGAATAATTATTCAAGGATGACTTTTTAGTATGTAAAATCCTAGCCTATAAAAAGTTAGTGCTAAGGATGACATCTAGAAAAGAGTTGACTATGAACAATATGTTTCATACTTCTAATATTCAAAAGAATATGGTTTTCAGCTCATTGTTGAGCAAAAATGAATTTAGGTTAGTTTTTTAGTCTAATAAGTTTAACCTGGCCATGAATGCGATGGTTGTAGGCAAGGTATATTTATGTGATAGGTTATTTAAGCTTAATGTTATGTTTATTTGTTGAGTAAGCTAGGCCTTAGAAACATTTAAACATTTCAAAAGTGAGGTTGAGAATCAACTTAACATAAAAATCAAGTTGATAAGAAGCGATTAAAATGAGGAAATGATTCACTTTTTGATGAATTTTATTTTGAGAATGGTATGATCCATCAAACCATGACTTTTTATTTACTATTGTAGAATGGTATTGTTGAATGTAAAAAATGATCATTGAAAAGAATGATGATGTTATATTGTTAAGTTTAAAATTACCTTGAAAATGATGGGAGTGACTATTTTATTAGCAAATTATATTATGAAAAAATACCTCACAAAATTAGATAAAACACATATGAGTTATTGAATGGTTAAAGACTTTCTTATAAATAAATGAAAGTATGAGGGTGTCTTGCCAAATTATGTTTCCCTTACCAAATAAGGTTAAAAATATTTGTTGCATTATATGAGATATCCAGTTATACTTGAAGGGTATAACAATGCTAATTGAATATTCAAAACTAAGGATCCAAACTTCACAAGTGGATTTATTTTTAACTGTTGAAGGAGTTGTAGTCTCTTGAAAATCCTTTAAATAAACATGTATGTGTAGATCCTTGAAGAAGTCTAAGTTTACAGCTTTAGACAAAGCTAAAGAAAAAGTAGTGAGGCTTCTAATCTTTTTTTTTTTTTAATGATATTTCAAGTTAGCTAAAACTTGAGCTAGCAATTTGTATACATTATGATAGCCAATTTATAATTGGTAGGGCATAAAATATTATATATAATGATAAGTCTTGACACAATTGTCAAAGACAAAATGTCATGAGATAATTACTCTCAAATTGGATTATATTTATTGATTTTGTAAAGTAAAGGATAATATCTTGGATCCGCTAATAAAATGCTTAACAAGAGAACAAATCAATAAACCATCGAGGTGAATGAAATTAAAGCCTATATTCAAATAATTCCCCCCAACCTAGTTGGCTGGAGATCTTAAGATCTAGATTAAAAAAGACAATCGAATCATGTGTCAATTCAGTAGTAGCACTCTTACTCATTCTTATGATAAAAGTGCTATTTGCAATGAAAACAAGATAGGTTAGACTTTTAATGATTTTTATAGATTGAAAAATTTAATTAGGATATTGCAAGATACTTTTATAAGAATCGCATATGTGAATGTGGAACGAGACTACTTTTATGAGAATTGAAAAGGCTAAATTCTCTAAAGTCCTATTTGAAACCAAGACGTGTTAACAGCCAATTATATGAAAAGGAACTATGTGATCTTTATTATTTGATTTTACATAAAATGCTGAACAATTCAAGACATTATGTTCATTGATTAATCAAGTGAATCCGATAGTTTTCATTGGGGAAAGTTCAAGACGAAAAACTACTTCAGCCAATGCATTAACTTTTCGTTATTATTCTCTATTTCCGTGTCTACTTTGTATTTTATTCTAATCAAATAATTTTCATTCAAGTGGGAGATTGTTATGGAGTGAATAAAAAGTTGCTTGTTAAAACTCTACTTTAAATAGAGTTGTGTTATTTTAACTAGAAAGTTGTATCTTTTTTTTTAAAAAAAAACAAGTTACATTAAAGTTAACTGTCATAATTGCTTATAAAAAAGAGACAATTCTGACATGATTTTGATAATAGAGAAAACTTCTAGTCTTTCTAAAAATTTTCTTTTGTATTCCTTCTATCAAAATTTTTATAGAGAGTAACATATAAATTTTGGTTCATTATTTATTCTTGGTTATGCTTCCATAAATAAGAAATCGGGTAAGCCTAAAAAACAATATTGCAATCACAATACTAACACCATAGAATAGAGAGCAAGAAATAAATTGTTTATAAGGTTGGAGGATTGTTCAATCTACTTCTTCAAGTCTATTTTCTGTCAGGAAATATTGTAAGTTGATTTTTTATTTACATGTTGATTAATATACATGTTTTGTTTTTTTATAAAAAACAGATTATCATATTAAAGAGAAATAACAATTTTAGTAACTATTTAAAATGTTCCAACAAGAATTTGTTTTTTCTTTCTTTATTAAGAAGAGGGGCATGACTGAAAACAAAGCGTTTTCTTGACTGAGAAATTCTTTATTGAGAATTTTGAGGATTAGGAAGTTAAAGACATGACTAATTACATTTAGTTTTTGTTACGTAGAGACTTAGAAATTGAGGTCCAATAAGTAGTATTTTAGGGCTAATTCTGATAGATAGAAGAATCTTCAGGCTATGATGGTGTTTGAAATTTTATCCTATTTTTGTGTCTAACTTTTTGGACGGTAGAATTTTTGTATCTGCACATTATCAAGGGAGTATAGATGCTTCTTTTGACTGACAGATTTTTTTTCTTCTTTGATCTTTGTCAGTGCTTGTCATTTATTACTGTTCAAAGGTTTTCAAGATTTGAAAGTGGTCTGCTTCAAAATTGTTGTGCATATGATTTGACAATGTTCCTATATATTATTTGCAAGCATTTTATTCAGGCAAAAAAAGACATATTGAAGTTATTGGAAACAGAGTGTTGCATTTAATCTCTGTTGGGCCAATTTGTAGTACTGAAAACATTGCTTTAAAGCAACGAGTAGGTCTTGTCGGGGCTTGATGAATGGCGTAGGATTGAGGAGATTGCCCTCCACAAAATCTCATATTCGGATCTTCCTGGCCTTTTGAAGTCTCAAATAGACCTTTTCGTCCTAACCATTTTGGTCTCGACAATTGCTGACAGCTTATACCAATAGAGAATCAAGTTATGTTCTGTAACAATCACCTGTTCTTGTAATTTCTTTTGCTTGTAGTTTTTAGTCATCTATTACAGCTTCTCATGTATCTGGCAACATGGTACCAAAACTTGAGATACTTATTCTTGGCAACATATCAGACTCTTCAAGTGATAAGATACCGAGTGGAGGATTAGAGTGCTATGCCTTGGGAGCAAGCATGATTAGAAAGGTATCTTTCTTAAAAAAAAAAAAAAAAAAGTGGGGAGAAATGCGGAAAATATAAGATTGTATAGGCTCTGCTTGCTGCCATAAGAATCATTGCTATTACGGAGGAAATAAATAAACTGATAAGTTTGGAGCACGACAGCTTTAGCATTTCTTTTTCTTTCTTTCCAATTTATGCAGAAATGGACGTAGTGGTGGAAAACCTACTCTCTCTTTTTTTATTTATTTTTTATTGACATGGGTGTCCGGGCCAACTTGCATGCACCTCGACTAGTTCCACGGGTTTTAAAATTAACAACCATGTAAATCTCCAATGATTATTATATTAGCAACCATATGACTCGAACCTGAGATCACAAGAAAAGCAAACTCCTTAATTCTAAACTCTTGCCACTGAGCCACCTACCTACCTACTAAATGGTTAAACTCACCTCTCTTTTTAAAAAACACATAGGGAGGAGAGAAGATTTTCTTGATGTTCCCATACTTCAGAAGCTCTTTCTTTGTCACAACTTGGTTATTATCTCATGATCTTAAAAAAACAAAAACAAAAAAATCTGAAGAGATATTATGGTTAAGTTGATGCTCAACACTTGGTGGGGAGAATGTGCATGTTATAGAATGTAGGAGGTGATCTGCGATTGCTTGGTACGGGAAATCAGAACTATACAAGCTCTCACGTTCATGGTTTTAGGATTTAATATTAAAAGGTATCATCTTTCGAGGGGCCCAAAATGGATCTAATTAATCCATTAATCTATCTCTTGGTAGCATTTCTTGTCACTATAATATTCACTTTTTAGCTTCTTTTCTTAAGAAAAAAACTTGGAATAAACTTGACATTTACCACTGTCTAGTGTTTCTCATAGCTGAACTACCTGCCCGAACACCACTAGTTCAAAGTGGAAGTGTCGGTTATCTACTAACACAGTCAATCAGTAACGATGCAGGTAGACATCAGAAGATGATGATGTTAAGGATTTTTCTTAATCAAAGCCGTAGCTTTGATGTTCAAGCTAACAACATTTGTAACAGCTAAACAGAAATTTGATGAAGCTTACGGACCAGCATGGCACTGTGTGATTGGAAAGGACTTTGGATCTTGCATTACACTCTTGTGTGGAAGTTTCATTTTCTTCCGGGTGGAGATGCTGAGATCTTTTAATCTTCAAGGCTGGCAGGGACTTCAGTGAAAGCAAGGAAGAAGCTGTTGGGAGTGCTGCAGCAATTCAAGAAAAGTAACATATAGATCCATGTAATTCCATGACAGAAAACCTCAATCTGCTTCAAGAAGTTGAAAAAAAAAATAATCTTGATGGGAACTTGGCATATGACAACCAAGTTCAATTTTCCAAGAACCAGAAGTCTAGATTAGATAACTTACTCTTATTCATGCTTCTTTTGCCAGGGCATCAGAAAAAAAAATAACTAAACAATTTAACCATACCTTGGTCTGGAGAGAGCTGCAGTCAGTAGGATTCCCCTGACCCTCCCTAATTCAGTATCAGGGTTGGATATGTGAACTCATTACATTCCAGTATGGCCATACCTGAACTATTTTGAGAGTGGAACCACAAGTAAAATGTGTAGTTTGCCAACAGGATCAAAACCTAGAGCTAGAAATGGAGAAGAAGAATTATTAGTGCTGTTGTGCAGCTAGCTCTCAATGGTATCACATGCCCACCTAACAAAGAGACATTTGAAGTTTTAAACTAATAAGTGTATATCTCTAGGAGTAGCAGCCAACTAAAGCAAATAAACTTTTTCAACAGGCGTTTTTGACCGCCAACAAAGAAAAGGAGAGTTCAGAAAGAAATGATCCGAAGATCAAAAGCATGGTTATTTTTTCTTTTTCCTTTTTTTTTACCTGTAGTGTAGCCACTTCAAGTGACTTTGACTCGTCCAGGTTCGATAGAAAGCTCTGCATTGTCAGTGAGGAAGAGGTAATCTGCAACCCAAGGACTAGATCAAACTACATGATGATCCAAACCTCAGGATGCAGATTACCAAGTCCTGACCCAATATCAAGGATGAAGTAATTTCAAGGGGAAAACAAAGAAAAGGATAAGTTGATGGTTAATTGCTGGCTGATGCTCACTTGAATGATTGATTGCAGGAATTTATAGTGGTTCTTAAAGCTGAACGTGAATATTTTGTAAGAAAGGGATGCATATTTTCTTTAAAGCAATGATATGGTGCTCTACCTTGGAGATTCTGTTCTTCCTAAACCAATAATATAGACTAGGAAGGTTACTTTTCATAGACAATGAGGTTGATCTTGACTGCTTTTTTAAGACAGGAGGATCTTCTCTTGAAAATTATGAACGATTCTTTTCAAATAATGGCGAGGCTAAAAAACCGAGAAAAAATTTCACATCACAAACTCATCACCATGGTATGGCAATTCAATCAGTGTGCTTGAAGCTTACTAGAGACTGTAGCTGAAGAATCCATCTCAAGCTGTAAAAACACGTGTGGTCATGATTCTGTAATCCTGTCAAATTTAAAGACAGTAAACTGAAAAGGAAAGGTAGTCTAGTAAAACTGCCATGTTTTAGTATTATTATGTAGTCTGATTTTGATGGCCACCATCTGCTTTCCTTTTTCTTACGTAGTAGCATATTCTATCTTAATATATTATATACCAAACTAAATGGGGTCTGCTATGTGGATCCTCTCGTGCTATTCTGGGCATCAGGTAATCCTGTAATTGCATGATGGAGGAGAAATCAAGTAATTCTACGTGCCATGACTAGAACCCTAAAAGCAAAGACAGAAGGAGAGAAACTAGTAATAGTCCCATCATCCATGCCTTGTGGGACTGAAAATTGATATCCAAAACATCTGTTGAACAAAGATTCATTTCACCAGGCAAGTTATCAAACATAAATGATGGTAAATGTTAAGCAAGTTCTTTCATTTCCAGGGCGAACTGTGTTCTCTGTTCTGAATTTCCTTCACTTCAGATCAACTTGTGGAATCTCTGGTCTACCCGCATGGTCCAATTCTGAAAAAATGGTCCAACCTCAAAAAGAAAAGAACACAAATGAGGAAAAGAGACACGAGAAAAATACCAACGAAAAAGGTTTAGTCCACACTGTGACGCGTGCCAGGACCTTCAGATTTGCATCAGTGCATACCTGGGCAGGTTTATGTGGACTTAACCTAGAAAAAGGCCAGACCTGTAAAAGAGGGGACAAGAAAAGGCATAAAATCGCATGCCAACATTCAAATTGGACGATAGTTAATGGCTTCAAAGGCAAAACTTTGAGAGTTGTAGTAGCTCTGAGAACAAATCTTCAACCCTAAATACCGTAAAGGAAAAGTATTTTTAAATTCAAATCTCCATTCGCCAAACTTCAAAAACCGAAAAGAAAAGGAAACAAAAGAACGATGCTGAATCGGAGAATTATTTACCAACATTGCCTGGGCCATTACCCTTCTTCACCTGTGTACTCGAGTAGCTCATGTTTGACTTTGAGCGAAGTTGGAGGCCACCACGTCCAGTCTTAAAGCTCACACTAATCGATGCATTTCACTCCAATTTCATTCTGTAAGTTTATGCTTTTCCCCTCCAAAATCTTCGCTAATTGGTGTCATGATTTCAGTACTTTTATGCATACTCGTAGTAGATACTTTCTTGATATTCATGGTTTTAAATTAAAAATATATTAAAATAATATTAAATATATTTTTTATATTAGTATATTAAAATACATTAATTTAATATTAATTTCAAGAATATTTTAAAATATATTAATTTAATACTTTTTAAGATATAATGTAAAAATAAAAATTCACAAAGTCATGTAAATATCAATTTACACATCTACAATGAGTTTTATTGGCAAGGTGATGATTTGTCCTTTTATTTGTTTGTTCTAGCTACAAAGAGTTTAAGAAGCATTCTTAAAAAGACTTAACAGAACCAGAAGTTTTGTTATCACCAGTGATTCAGTAAAATATAATTACTCACTTATGCTTTGTTGATGACATTATAATCTATTACTGGGCAGACAGAGACTTAATTAGGATTGTGAGAAAGGCTTTGAATGATTTTGCAGGGATGTTTGGTCTTGTTATAAAATAAGAGAAGAGCCTGGTATTCTTATCAGGAGTTGATGATAAGCTTTGAACCTTTTTGCAGGATCTTTTGGGTTTCAGGCAAGGTTCTTTATCAGTAAAATACCTGGATGTCCCATTGATATCTACAAGACTGCTTGACTCTAATTGCAAGCCTTTGGTGGAGTGGATCCACTCTAGGATTAAGTTGTGGACCTCAACTTCTCTTGTTTGTGTTGGGTGTCTTTAATTGACTCTTAGACTACATATTTTTCAAATCATTTTCTCTTCGATATGTATCCTTTATGAGTTGCAAGTTGAAACACATGAACCATTTCATATTTTTTTCAGTTTTTTATTTAGCTTTTGCTTCTTTTCACTGCTTTTGTCTCTTTTTTCAGTTTTTTATTTAGCTTTTGCTTCTTTTCCTTGTTATATTTTTGTAACCAGGATGATAAACTTTTATACTTCTTGGGATATACCCCTTCGCTATATAATTTCCTCCCGTTAATACAATTACTCTTATAAAAGAAAAAAAAAAAGAGTTCTGTTGCCAACACAGAACATTCAACCATGGCTGATGTAACAACTAACGAGTTCAAAAGCGAGTAGCCAACTCTATCCTGGCCCAGTATCAAATCTTCAGTAATCGAAGTGATGGCACGCTGAAAATATAAAATAACGTCTTCCATAAGATTGATACTTGCGCAAAGCTGCTCAAACGCAAGTAATAAACAGGCTAGGATTACAAAACTGTTTTGATGATGTGATATCATCAACTGCTAACTTATGTCAGACCGGATAAACTTTAAGTTACTCTCGCAATTTTATATACCCTAATATCACCAAGTTATAGTCCTACATAAATAGAGACACCCTTCATCTTCGCACTAATTAGTCATTCTCCAAACATGCATATCCTTGTGGTTGTCCGCCAAATTCTTAAAACATTTCATCTTCGCATGAAAGGGCCCCTCTACATCAAATAAGTAGTCTCACAGCAGCAACGACAAAATTTGCCACTATGGAATTCCTTGACCAGTGCCTCGAGAGGCATTTCTCCAATCTACCTTCATGTGTTAATAACCAATTCGATTCTTTTTTCCTCCATTTTCCTCGTGTAATGGGCTCAAATACATGGTATCCGTGAAAAATAATTAGGGAAGAATGCCAAGACCTTCAATGTAACTATTAACTGGCAGGAGGGATGCGAGATAGAAGCATCTTCAATGTCTCATAAGTCATGAACACAATGCCAACACTGGGAACCACCTTGTAGTACTCGGGCAGAATCCCTCTATACATGCCTCGGAACCCTTCAGTATGGATTATATGGGCAAATGTTCCAAACAAGCCGGATGTGTAGATACGTGCTCGACCACCAGCTCCTTCCAATTGCATTCGTCTCCTCACAAGATCCAAAGGAAATGTTGCTGTACATCATGAGAAAAAGTCATATAGAGATAACCTATAATACATTACCACTTAGATAGTGTTTGGTGCTGTGGTTGCAGTTGCTTTTCAATGTGTTTTTCACTTGGAAATGCATTAAAATAATATTTTTTTTATTTTTTAAAATTTATTTTTGACATCAGCACATTAAAATAATTCAAAAACATTAAAAATAAAAAATCATTTTTTTTGGAAACGGGCGACCAGCTGCGAAAACAAACAGGCTCTTAGTATATACTCGAGGAAACTGTGTTCACTAATCAGGACAACAAAACAAAATCTAACAGAATAGGATATTGACCGGCAATAAACAAATTTTCACAACATATTGCCTATCCCAGTTGATTGCTGCAACAGTTATGCTGGCAGGATCAACAAAAGAAAAAATAAACTAGACCTGGTAGCATGATATTCAAGTAAAAATCTGAAGCTATTACTAATAGATGGGACCTGATAAGCAAAAGTCACAGCAAAGAAGTTCATGTACAGATTGCTTTCTAAGGGTTTGAAAAAAGGGCTGAATTGAGCTGCTGGTTACTCACCTGTTGATGATGCAATGCCTGAAAGACTACCACAAGCAAGACTGACCATGATAGTAGAATCATTGGGCCTAAAAACAACAACAGAAGAGCTTATAATACATAGTTCAAACTAAACCACAACAATCACGAGATAAAAACATAAAAGTATAATGCAGTACATGATATTGCTCAATTCAGTCAATTAAGGGAGTCTTCACCTTTTGGAATGCCAAAAAGATCTGAGAGACTCATAAACAGAAAAGCTTATCGCTATACTAGGTCCAACACCCTGCAGCACAAAAGCATCCATAATGGCCATTTACAATTGATAAAATGGAGAAGAGAGGAAAAGGAAAGAAAAGGAATAGAGATGTGTAACAGAAGCTTCCAAGTAATGTTGCTCCCAGTCCTTTGTACAAGCCAAGGAAACCTTCTTCTCTGCATATGGTATGAAATGCATGCCAAATGCCTCTGTAGTACATTGTGTTTCTCTGCAAGGTTAAAAAGCAACTGCATCAAGACAAACTTTCAAACAGGAAAGTATTGCAATCAGGGATGAACCAAACCAGCAACCCATTAGTCATTATCCCACCCACCCTAGGGCAGTTATTAGCCAACCAAGCATGATAGAGTTACCTGTGCTGATATGCGCGTCCTCACAAGATCCAGAGGATATGTGGCAGATGCAGCTGTTATTCCTGCCATCCCACCACCTATAAAGTGCACAGCAAGGTCTGCAGTCCCATTCACCCTGTGATTTTCAACACCAAGAACTGGTTGCAAGAACTGCAAAAGAGCAGGACAACATGGAATTTAGAAAGCATTATGATGACACATCAATTAATTGAATTTCTATAGGAGTTTTGGGAGAGAAAAAAACAGAAAGAAAGAAAAGGGTTGTATGCACTTGCACTCTTGTAACGTTCATAAGCATAGAAGCTAACAGAAGAATAAGGAAGACGGTGAGCAATAGTCACTAGATTGCCTTTCCAAAATGCCCTAAACCCTTCTTCATTAATAACACGAGAAGCCTCTTGCCATATGCTAGCCTTGCTTAGTGCTGTAACATCTGAGTGCATACCTTGAACCTAGAAGAATGACAAAGTAAGCAGTTAGACAAATATTTGGTGCATATATAGACAGCACATACGAGCAATCAATCCAGTGAATTATTTTCATCAGCAAAACACAGAGAAATATTAGTACTCTTCACGCATAGGCAGCTTGGAAAAGAAATGACTTGAAATATCAAAAATAGTTTCAAGGTTGATACAGCAAGATTATGAACATAACTGGGAAACTTCAAGAAATTAAGGGGTTTTCGCTCCCATTGCCGTAAATTGGATCCTTTTGCTACAAAATACATAACACTTCATGGAAAACTACCTAACAAAACCATCTTGCAAATCCTTAAGAGTCCTTTCTAACAAATGAACCCAGCATTAATAACTATGCAATGTGTATTCACACTCAACAACCACTTTCCATAAATATTAACTTTTGACTTCAAAATTCCATTGGATGCGTCAAATTTACCTTCACCAAAAGCTCTCTATGTTTTTACTTCAAAAGGCGAAAAATGTAAGTTCAGGTGCATTAGGAGAAATCTAATTCAAATTCAACAGCACTCCAACTGGAAAGAAGATTTAACAAAGTTTTTCAACAGAAAATAACCACGCCTTGGTAAATTCTAAACAGCAAAAAACTAGCCACTTCCAATTAAATCCCAAAACCCACAACTCCTAATATCCCAAATTCAATCAATACTTTCGAAACCCAGAGTAGAAAATCCGAAGAGAAACAACAAAATTGACATTAGAAAAAAGTTAACAACCTGAAAGAGGATAGTAAGGCGAGCCAGAGGAGCCGTACAAGTCTTACTAAAAGCACCAGCAATACCACCAGCAAGCAATTGTTGTACTGTTCCTAACTGTGAATGTTGCTGACTCTGTTTATTGTTATGCTGTTGCAAGAATTTCCTTGCACCAGCATCCATAATATTTCCATGAGTAGAAGCAGAATTAAGTGCTCTCTGCCCTCCCTCAAGAACCGCACCAACTCTAGCTTCCATGTTCATATCACATGCTCTGTTTAAATTAGATAAATAAAAGAAGGTTTGAAGTTCTCTCTATTTCTGAAGTTCTGGGTGTCTCTGCTTTGGGATTGGGCTGCATGGGATGGGTGAAGAGTGTTGAGTGTTGTGGAAATATGAGAAAGAAAAGCCGTGGTGGCGGTGGCGGTGGCGGTGGTGGGAGAAACAGAAACCCTTGTAGAGTATGAAGTGTAAAACCCTACAGGGAAGGGCACGTGGGTGTGCTCTTTTTGGCAGGGGGGTTGGTTTAGACTTTTAGCATGTGGAATATTTCTTGGTATCTATCTGCCTGCATGCTTTGAACGAACGAGGTTAAAACTTAAAACACTTTTTTTTT
>Ga0325404_1001656_pt1 | contig 23606 bp, 10 predicted proteins | sample PopdelMetagenome_18_FD_205664 | JGI IMG/M metagenome (GOLD analysis project Ga0325404, IMG submission 205664) | Populus deltoides microbial communities from Bellville, Georgia, United States - Xylem-Control-R1 | ecosystem: Host-associated > Plants > Phyllosphere > Stem > Wood/Secondary xylem...
GGTTCGGTTCGGTTTGGTTTTTTAGGATAAAACCGGTTCAAACCGGTTTTGCTTAGTTTTTTTGGTTTAACTTGGTTTTGGCTAGGTTTTTTCGGTTTGGATTCGGTTCGGTTTGATTTGATTTTTTTGGTTTCAGGCTTATAAAACCGAAACAGAACCGGTCGGTTTTTTAAATTTTAATTGGTTTTTTTCACGGTTCAATTTTTTTTTCCGGTTTTTTCGGTTTAATCATTTTTTTGATCTACCCCCCCCGCGCCGTCTCTTTAGATTTTTCTTCTTCATATAATAATCTAATGGTTAAGCATTAACAATTTACTTTATTAACAAAAACAAAAAAAGAGATGGCATTTCTATACGGTGGAGTGTATTGTAGTATATAAGTAAAATTATTATGGATTGTAATGGTATATTTTTTTTTTGTTCTTTATGATTTTTAATATGAACATTTAATTTTTTTTCAAATAGGATAATTAAATCGACTTTCTATGGTTTGATTGATTTTTCACTTTTTCTTTGTGATTTGAAAAATTATATTTTTTTTTTGTCAACAGAACATTTTAAATTAAACAAAAAGATAATTTTTCCCGTGTTATATAATATATTTGTTTTGCATAATTTTACCCTAAACCATGTTTCTCTCTCTCATAAAATAACATTTCTCTCTCCTAAAACTTGACACATAAACTGACACAAGAGTGTGTCCTTTAATGGTTTTATTGATGTTGGGTTACTTGAGTTTGGGTTGACAATGCAAATGGGTGAAGTTCTTCATGTTATTTATTTTCAGCCCATGAGCCAACTTTGAGCCCAATTTTGCATGTCTCTATTGCATGTGAAAATAAGTTTATCATATGTGGTTTTCAAGTCCGGAATGTGATATTTCCAAATTGTCCACCCATGCATGCATTTGAGTTTTCTACAAGAAATTATGTTTGTTTTAATTTTTAAGCTTTCCAAGTGTTTGTTTGAGTTTCTCATAAGTAAAAAATATATCATAATTATTATTTATCTAGTTTTATATCAAAGTCATTTATTTAGGTCTTAATTATGTCATTTTAGTGTTTTTCTAGATCTGGAGGGTTGTTTCAAGTATATAATGTCAAATCAAACCATATATTAAGATCTTTTAACAAATTTTAAATTGAAAATATTTGACTTGATCTTTTGGCACTCTATCAAGTTCTATATCTCCTTAATGAGTGGTGGGTTATTACCTTAACTCGGTATCTTTAAAGTGGTGATTTAATTTATATCTTTATGTTGGTAAGTTAGTTGTATTTGTATCTCTTTGGTTTTATACCTTGGAGTGGTGAGTGAAAAACATTTTTTTTTTCATAAATGAACTGTTTCTTTGCAATATACATACCATCTAGGTATCAAGTTGGTATCATTATTTAGGATTTACTACCATGACTGTTCATGGACGTTGTGTGCAAGAATTTGAGAGAGATATTCGTGCTCTTGAGATAGATGAAATGAGAAGGCAAATCCACTAAACAATATGAAAATGAGATGATGATGAGAATAACACTAAAATTGGTTCCTCTAAGCAATAATGAGGAGGGTGTTAATCATTTTATCATAAAACATAACATCATACTAGTGATAATTCTTCTTCTCAATAATAAAGATTAATGAATAAAGGTCCTTATCAAGATTTTGACATGAAAGTCAACATTCATAAATTCAAAGGTAAAATACAATCTAACAAGTTCATTGATTGGCTTCAAATTATTAAGAGGGTTTTTTTTTTTTAAAGAGTATCTTGATGAAAGAAAAGTGAAGTTGATGGCTATTAAACTAAAAAAAAAATATGCTTTCTTATGATGGGAGAATCTTAAGAAGCAAAGGGCTCGTGAGGGCAGAAGTAAGATCAAGTTTTAGAAACAAATGAAAATGAAGTTTAAGAGGAGATTCTTGCCCTAACACTATTAGCAAAAGACTCTTCTCAAGTTTTATAATATGAAGCAATCTAGATTGATCATAGAAAAGTATACTATGGAATTTGAATTGCTCATGCTAAAGAGTAATATTGTTTAGCCTTAAAAGTAGACAATAACTTGATACTTGAGTGGGTTAAGAGAGAAAATTTCTAATATGGTTTAGTTAAAGCCTTATTTGAAATGATGTGAGAAAACTTGCTTTGAATATGGAAAAATAGCAAAAAGAGGTTTGAAAGACTAGTTAGAAATCAACATTTAAGGAGAGCTCTTCTAACTTGAGGAATAATTCATTATCCAAGGGTACTTCAATTATAAAGTCTTTTGTTTTTAAAGATCAAAAGGAAGAAAGTGTTGGGGCTAGTCCTAACACAACTAGTTCCTCAAGTTTTAATTCAAAAAAGTGTTTTAAATGGTAAGGGTATGAACACATTACTTTTGATTATCCAAATTACATAATTATTGTTATTATATAGGAAGAGATAACTTGGATTTTCAAATGAATCAAATCAAGAAAATGAAGTGACTTATGTTGATTAAGGTGAGTTATCATCTAGCAAACTTTGAGTGATGTTCAAGACAATAGTGAAGATTGGGTTCGTTGCAATATTTTTTACACTTGTTATGGTGTAAATGAGAAAGTTTATGATGTGATTATTTATAATGGTGCTTGTAATAATATCGTATCTATTAATATGATGAACAAAGTCATAGATAGAAGTATACTTTCAAACCTATAAGTTGAGATGGATGGAAAACTAAGCATGAACAAAAGGTAACAAATAGGTGTCTTATTTTATTTTCCATTAGAAAAAAGTATTTTGATTTAATGTGATGTAATTCATATGGATGCATGTCATTTGTTTCTTGGTCATTTATGGCAATATAATAGAAAAGTTTAATATTGATAGCTTTAAGAACACTTATTATTTTTTTTTATGAAAGTTGGTGTAAAGATTATTATTAGTCATTTTAAATCTAGATTTATTTCTAAACCTCTTAAAAGGAAGGAAGGACTTTTGGTTACTTGTTGATAATGTTGGTTTAGCTTGTGTTCTTATTGTTTTTTAGGAAAGCTTGAAATGAATAAGTTGGCTTCATAAGTGTAATCCTTGCTTGATGTTTTCTAATATGGTTCCTAAAGAGATTCCACATGGACTTCCTCCAATGAGGGATATTCATCATTGTATTAGTTTTATTTTAGGTGTTATGCTTCCAAACAAGACAACCTATCGAACATATAGAGTTATAAAGGCAAGTTGATGGAATAATTTCAAAAGGCGTGGTAAGGGAAAATAAGAGTCCATGTGTTGTGCGTGCTCTTTTTGTTTTAAAGATAGTCATGGGGAATGTGCATTGATAGTCGAGTAATGAACAAAATCACTATTGGCTATCAATTATATATTTCTAGGCTAGATGACTTGCTTGATCATGGTGTTATCATATTTTTAAAGATTAATCTTAAAGGTGGCTATGATTAGATTCGAATGAGAGTTGGTGATAAATGGAAAATAGCCTTTAAAATGAGGGGTTACTTTTTTTTAATGGATAGTTATGTTATTTGGCCTTTCTTACACGCCTAGTACTTTTATATGAATGATGAATCATATGTTTAAACCTTTTATTAGAACATTTATTGTTGTTTATTTTGATTATATTCTTGTATGCAACAAGAATAAAGAAGGGCATCTTAGTCGCTTATAAGAAGTATTCCAGACTTTGAGGAGTTAAAAGTTTTATGCTAATTTGAAAACATGTGAATTTTTCACTAGCATCTATGCTTTCTTGGTTTTTGTTGTTTTCAATGAAAGAGTGAAAATAGATTCTATGAAGATTAAAGCAATTCTAAGATGACTAAATCCTCAAACTCTTCATGATATTCAGATTTTTCATGTCTTAACATCTTTTTTTTTATCCACATTTCATAAAACATTTCAACACTATTATTATTTTAAACAATGAATGTTTGAAATGAGGTAGTTTCAAGAGTATTAATGAAACAAAAAAGTTTTGAACTTATGAAGCAAAAGGTGACTAATGCTCATATTTTTTCTTTACTTGATTTTTTAAAGAAGTTTTTGAATGTGATATGTCTAATGTTAGAACCGATGTTGTTCTTAGCCAAAAGAGCAAGCCTGTTGCTTTTTATAGCAAGAACCTTAGCGATTTATAGAAAAAATATTTAGTTTATGAAAAAAGAGTTTTATGTCATTGTCTGTGCTTTAGACTATTGGTATCAACATTTTCATCCAAAACTATTTGTGTTATTTTTCTAATCATAAGGCTTTAAAGTTTCTTAATAGCCAACAGAAATTGAACTGAACTGATGTGAACCTCATGATCACGCGGTCATGTAACCCACACACAAACAATACAACTCTCAGAAATCTAAAAAATCAGATTTGAAAGTGTGACACGGAGATTACTTTGAACCTAAACACTAGCATTATTGGAATCTGAAACCCTCACCTAACAAATAGCAATTCACGAATAAGAAGTATATGATGATGCAATGAAGACATTTGTTATTTGATATGTCGATTTAGTTCGTTACAGAATCAAAGTATAATAATACTCTCAAACACACATATATTTTATTCATCACAGTATGAAACTTTTACACTCCCTTTCAAAAAGGTATTTATAATGTCAAAGACCTAAAACTTAATGGTCTGAACATAAGACCACAACAACAAAAAATTGAATTTTATAACAATTAAAATAAAAAAGCTCAAAATTCAATGCAATTCGTTACAGTATCAAAGTATAATAATACTCTCAAATACATATATATTTTATTCATCAAAGTCTGAAACCCTTACACTCCCTTTCAAAAGGGTATTTATAATGCCAAAGACCTAAAACTTAATGGTCTGAACATAAGACCACATATATAATATATTAAATTTTATAAAAATTAAATAACAAAGCTTAAAATTCAATGCAAGCATAAAGCCAAAAGTGTCATTGAAAAAGGAGGTTGATAGCCTTGTGTTTGGCTCTATAAAGATTTCACAGCTCAAGAAAATCTAGTGTTTGCTGCCTTCTTCTTTTTTATTTTAAATTTTATTTAAGTCTCATTACTATCTCTTTTTTTTTAATTACATTAATTAAAGTATATTTATCCTTTGTTGAAGTCTAAACACTTATCTTGGCTCAAATATCTTGAATCAGCCCAATCAATACCTTTTTAATTTTCTTGGCCCTTGATCTTATAATTAACCTAATTGGTAACTCTAGAGAATCATGTGATAATGTTTGTTGATTCTCATTATCCTTTGTGTTAGCTGGATGGTCTATATCACAAAGACATACTCATTGGATTGAATTTCTATAAACTTTTAGTTTCTCTATGAAGCATAAATATAGGGTTCATAATATTGTTACAAATGCTTTGAGTCCAAGACATTTATTATTGAATAATATGTAAGTGAAAATGACAAGTTTTTAAGTGTTATAAGATCTTTATAAGCATGATAGTGATTTCAGCAAGATATGGGATGATGCGAATGTGGGGTTTCCATGCATTTTGTTATATTAGAGGTTTATCTTTTCAAAGAAAATTGTTTGTGTATTCCTCAAGGTTCTTTGAGGAAAAAAATTATTTTTTAAGCTCACAACGATGGACTTAGTGGACATTTCAGAAGAGATAAAACACTTGTTGGTATCCATGATAATTTCTTTTAGCCAAAGATGGAGAAAGATGTTACAAAACTCATATAACATTGTAGGACATGCTATATTGCCAAATCACATAGTCAAAATTCATGTTTATACACTCCACTTCTGGTAACCAAAACTCATTGGGAAGATATCAACATGGATTTTGTGATGGGCTTGCCTAGAAGTTTAAGAAATAAAGATTCAGTTATAGTGGTGGTTGTTTATTTCTCTAAAATAGTGCACTTTATTCCATGTAGCAAAACACTTGATGTTACTACTATTATTGATTTATACTTAAGGAGATTGTTAGACTTCATGATATTCCAAGAACAATAACTTCAAATTGAGATTCCAAATTCATGAGTGATTTATGGTGTATACTTTAAAGGAAACTTGATACTCATATTCAATTTAACACTACTGGTCATCCACAAACTGATAAGCAAACTAAAGTCGTCAATAAGAGTTTAGGAAGTCTTTGGAGAATTTTGGTAAAGAAGAATATTCAAGATTGGGATATTGTATTACCACAAGCTGAATTCGCTTACAATCATTCTACTAGCTAAAGTGCAGATTGTACTCCTTTTCAAGTTGTGTATGGTCAGAATCTATTGATTCCATTAGACTTAATTTCTTTTCCAACATGTCAGAATTTTAGTGGTGATGTTGAAGAAAGGGTCAAACAACTTAAAAAGTTACATGAACAAGTTTATGACAAGATTGAAAGGCAAAACTATAAGTATCAATCTTAAGCTAATAAGCATGGTAAGTATATAGATTTCAAAGAAGGTGATTTGGTTTGAGTGTGTCTCAATAAGGAAAGGTTTCCACAAGGTAAGTTTGCTAAGCTTAAACCTAGAGTTGATGGTCCATTTAAGGTTCTGAAGTAGATTGATGAAAATATCTACAAGATTAAGTTACCCACATATCTAGACATTTTAGACACTTTTAACGTGGTTGACTTAGGTCTTTTCTATGGCAATGATAGTATATATAACCCGAGGATGAGTCTTTTTTAACTAGGGGAACATGACATAAGTGTGTCTTGTAATGGTCATAATGATGTTGGTTTACTTGAGTTTGGACTGGTAACGCAAATGGATGAAGTTTTTTATGTTATTATTTTCATCCCATGAGCCAACTTTGAGCCTTATTTTACATGTCTTCGTTACATGGAAAAATAAGTTTAGCATATGTGTTTTTCAAGTTTAAAATGTGATCTTTCTAGATTGTTCAACCATGCATGCATTGGAGTTTTCTACAATAAGTTATGCATGTTTTAATCTTTTAGTTTTCTAAGTGTTTGTTTTTGTTTCTTATAAGTAAAAAATATGTGATGGTTATTATTTATCTAATTTTCTATTAAAGTCATTTACTTAGGTCTCAATTATGTTATTTTAGTATTTTTCTAAACTTGAAGGGTTGTTTCAAGTATATAATATTGAATCAGATGATGTATTGAAATTTTTTAGCAAATTTTGAATAGAAAATTTTTGACAATCTATTAAATTTTATATCTCATTTGTAAGTTTACTTTTAACTTTGTATCTGATTTAATTTGTAAATTTCTCTAATTCATTTGAAAACTTGACAAATTTATTTTTACTTCTCTTTTTTATAACCCACACTTTGGTCCCACTCCTCCTTCTATTGGAATTCTAAAAAAATTATCCTTTGTTAATTTCAAGGGTAACAAATTCACGGGTTCCATTCCTCAGAAAATTGAGTTGCTAAAGTCTCAAATTGAATTAACCTTTTAAGAGAAGGATATGCAGGCCCTACTTCGAGATGAAGAAATAACAGAAGACAAGTTGATACAAATTAGTTGACAACCAGGGACTGTGATGGATGTGGGTCTACAACTATGCTTGGCTTTGGTCTGTGGTGGTTTATGAGACGGGGAAATGGTGGCAGTGGCTTTTAACAATTATCAAGTGTCCCCCAGTACACGACACCTCACTATGTGGATTAACAACAATATCCCTTTCTGTGAATTCCAATGATAACACAAATACAAAATGACTAGCAGTAGACGGTCAAATTTAAGTTTTTCAATCCTAGGACAACCACCTTGTGCCAAAGCATAATCCATGTCTGAAAATTTCATATAAGTGTTGGCACCACATGGTTACACTCTTTGTTCTATTGTTTTGCTACACCAGCCATATAAAAGCTATGACAACAACTGCAGAGATCCGAGAGCTCAACTTTCCAAATCGGTGACTTATAGGTGCTCTTTTTAAAGAATGAAAGAGATTCTAGGAATAAATACTTAGTAAGGCTCTTTCAAAAGTAAATGTTTTTGCTTCCCTAGAAAAAATAAATAGCTGCAATTGAGCTAGCATTGAAAGCCGATGTTGAATTAAAGACACTATAAGTAGATCTAATTGGGTAAAAAATAAAAAAAAACTAAGGATCCATTTTGAACTTCAAGTGTTAAGAAGTATAAGTGAGATTTATCTAACTCTGTTGCTAGGGTAGGAGCTGTAAGACATAGAGAGATTTGGGCATGATTGTTTTAGAGAAAAATAAGAAATTATGCTATTTTTGTTATTTCAAGTCACTAGAAACATTTTAGCATTAAATTAAATATAATGGTAAAATTGTAAATAATAGAAGATTTTTTGTTGATTTTCTTTAGTCAAAATAAGAGGATGTAAAGTGTTATAAAATTAATAAAGTTGATAAGAGAAAGTGTAATTGTAAAACCCAATAAAAACATAGTATCAGGTCGATGTATGCTAGGAAAAAATTTAAAAGAAACTAACCAGCCTGCTCTAGATAGAAATTGAGGGGGGGAACCGGTATATCCTAGGTGGGAATTATGGGAAGGTAACCAGCCTTAAGATAACTCAAAAGAGGGATAAGAACAAACATGACTAGTACCCCAACACCCTCATCTCATTTAAGAGCGGTATAAATACATGATAGGAAAAAAAGATGACTTTTTCCTCTCCCCTAAAACCAGCCAGCAGCCTTAACTGCAACAGCCACTCCTTTCCAAAAAGAAACGTAACCAAACCAGCTTGCATGTCATTTCTCTTGAGAGTTTGAGTGAATGGAGAGAGAAAGGAGAGATAGCCAAAATCATGGAAGAAAAATGAGCCTAAAAGATCGGCAGGAACAACAGAAGGAGGAGAGAAAAACCAAGAGAAAAGAGGAGGAAAACCACTGGAACCTCTCCTAAAGCTTGCTTAAAATTGTGTGGTAAGAAAAACATCACTTTCTTACATGTTTCTTTAAGATTTCAGGACAAAGAGAGGAAGAAACCTCAAAGGGGAAAGACTTAAGCCTCTTGCATTCATAGATTCAAAAAGATTAAATTGAAAGATTGAAGGAAAAATAGGGGTGAAGGGAATATAATTTCAGAATCTTTAACAAAAAAAAAATGGATGTATTTGGATGAACAAACCCCAACTAAAGGTTGGTCAATTGAAATAATAAAAGGAGATGAATTGAAGTGATGAAATATGTAGTTTGTGACCTTGTTAAACTCCTAGAAAAATTCTGGAGCTGAAAATTCATGTTTATGTCTTGATTTTTCATATATGATTGAAGAACTTGTGTGAAAGTGAGATGAAATGATGGAATGTGCAGAATTGTAATCTTGTAAAGCCCTTAGTGACATGTTTGAGCTGAAACAGAAATCATACTATATTAATGTTTTGATCTTGTCTATGCGATTAATGAGTTTACATGATTATGAACCAAGTGAATGAAGATGTGATTTTAGCTTGTTGTTGTGAGTATACTTGTGATAGAAATGATAAATTGTATGTGTAAATTGGAAGAGAATGGACAACAATGTCTAGTCAAAGAAAAAAGGGAAACCATGAAGGAAACTTTGCATGATGAACACCCTTATCGAAATAAGACATGGGATGGAAATGGGACTCTTGCGAAATGTGAATTGACTATTAATATGTATTGATGAATTGACATGATAGAATTGAAACATAGAATGTATGATTGTGGCAACATTATGTCTCGGTCTTGAAATGATGGTTAAGAGAACCTTTGTAAAATGTACATGTTGAGACTTGATTGCATATTGGTTGATAACCTTGTGATGAATTGGATGTTATGATTTATGTCCAACTAGGTTGGGGTATGTTATAAGGGGGAAAACTTTGCTTAGACCTTATGCTTAGCCAAGGAAAAGTATAAAAACCAGAAATGACTCAATTATCACTAACGATTTCTAAGTCAACAGTAAATTGGGTTTGTTGACGAATCCATAGGTCACCCATGAAATTATGTTCACTGATGATTTCTGAGTTGGCAACGACTTAGTTTTTGTCGATAATTTCTAAGTTAGCAATGAATTTGGGTTTGCTAACAATTCTATGTGTTAGTTGTGAAATTGTGTTCGCTAAAGATTTCTGAGTTGACAGCAACTTAGTTTTCATTGAGGATTTCTGAGTCAGCAGTGAATTGGGTTTGCTAATGATTCCATGCATCAACCATGAAATTGTGTTTGCTGATGATTTTTGTGTCAACAACAACTTAGTTTTCGTTGATGATTTCTGAACCGGAAGTGAATTGTGCTCTCTGACGATTCCATGCTTCAACCGTAAATTCATTTTCGCTGATAATTTCTAAGTCAACAACGACTGTCGTGGTCACACAAATTAATTACCCTACCTTAAATAAACAAGATAGTATAAAGCAAGAAAGGGATCGATCCCACGATGAAGGTTTAGTTTAGATTTTTATGTATTACGAAAACTAATTGAGGGGGATTGGGATTATCTAGGTTATAGCAAAATAAGACAATCAAGTTAAATTAAATAAATCAGAAAATTATCTAGAGAACAAACATTGGTTCCAAGTAGACATTCACTTATGAAAATCAGAACCAATAATTGAAACGAAACATCAATTTAAAAAGGTATTTGATGAGCAAATTTAAGATATTTAAGCCTTGTTTTTTATAAGACTCGCAAGTTCAACTTGTTTTTCTACTTACACGTGGATTGAATTTATTTTTCTAACGTGTAGTTTTATGTTAATGAGTATAACTTTTGATTTGACTGATAAATCGAGCTAAAAATTATCCAAAAGATTCTTAAGGTCTTATTTTTTATAGAGGTAAAATTTCATCTAGATTAGATATTAAAAAGACTTTGCGATAAAGCTCAGAATTTACTATTCAGAATTTGCAATATTTTCCTAATTGATTTATGATATGTTTTTCAATTTTTCTTATAACTCTTTTGATATTTTCCATTCTTTTTAAGACATTTTAACAAGTATAAATATATTTATTTAGCTTGTATTAGAGATTGCTTATTATTTAGAAATAATATTTTGTGTGTGTGGCAAGGTTACTTATATTCGTAATTCTTCATCAAACTCTTAAGAACTTATCAAAGGTTTGAGGCATCCATCCTTACACTTTTAATTCTTGATTTTTTCCCTATAATCAGCGAGTTGTGATCTTTCATCCAATAACTATGATTCTTTGATTTAGGTAATCACTGGGTCAAGCTTTTTTCAACTATTTTTTCAGTTTTTTTTTTGTTGTTTTTTATCTTGATTGTGAGTTCTAGGGTTCTTACCCTTTAAGTTCACATCAAAACTTACCTTTAAGATCATGATAGGTTTCATTTAAACAATCAAGAGATTTATTACTAAGAAAATAGAATTCAGGTTAAAAAAACACATTTCTCGTCAATAAATTTATTCATTGTCTTTTTTTACAGATGTTTATTTTTATTCTAATGTAAAAAAAATATGCCCAAGCAATGACAATGTTTAGGTCAAAGAAATACATTTCTCCTCAATAATTTTATTCATTCTCTCTTTTTGCAAATATTTATTTTTATAATTGTTTAATTTTTTTCTAATGTAAAAAAAAGATGCCCAAGTGATAACAATGTTTTTAAAGCAACAAGGAAAATTAGGATTTGAGTCATTGATTCAAATCAGTTTAATAAGTTCGGTTAATTTAATAATATGATTATAAAAAATGACAATGACAAATAAAAAAAACTTTGTCAATATTATGAAAAGATATCATCTATATATTCTTAAAATGTCTTAATGATCTTATTTGATATTAAAATAAAAATTGAATGAGAATATTAATCTCATAAAGAGAAAAATAAAAAGAACCTGAAACTCAATTACCAACAAATTAAACGGTGAAGGAAAGATTGAGAAAAAAATAATTTTAAAATAAGACAAAAAAAACCTAACTCGAGTTATCATATCAAATTCGTTGTCTGATTATAAGATCAGGATATTTTTGTACAAAAAAAATTAAATAAAATAATGAAAGGTGAATATGGGAAAAAATCAATAAAAACATAAAAAAAACCCGAGTCAACTTGAGTCAACTTGAGTCAACTCGACTAACTCGTGATTCGAGATATGAGATTATGTTAACCCCATAAAACAAAATCAGTGAAAATTACAAAGTTGAAGGCCTAATAACCTAATATCAAAGGATGAAAATAAAAAAAATCAATTTTAAAAACAGAACCTAAGAAAACTCGAAGTGAAATTAGGCTAACCTTCGAAACCTATGGCAAATTATGAGACCAGGTTACTCTATAACAGGCAAACCTGAAAAATTCACGAAGCAAAATCCCAAATCATCCAAAATTAAAAAAACATAACAGATAGTAATAAAAAAAGAGAGACCAAATTTGGTATAAAAATTAAATTAAATAAAACAATGATGGATGGAATTGAAAAATAAAACAAATCAAGAAAATGTTATAAAAATAACAATTAAAAAAATGAAGATCAAATTGGATATAAAAATTAAATAAAATAAAATGTTGTGGGCTGAAATAAAAAAAAACTTAAAAAAATTAAAATCAAAATAAATAGCAATAAAAAAATAAGAATCAAAGTTGATATAAATACAAACTTATATGACATATTTGCTTTTTAAAAGGGTTGGTGTGAAATCCAAGATAATAAAAAAAAAAAAAAGAAAGGAATATCCACCATAGCCTAAACAATACTCCTTCATGCACACACTTCTAAGTACCGAGAAAAGGATAATGTGAAGCTTTTAACACCATTGTTGAAGATAACATTTGATGTGGAGTCAAAATTCATTTTGATTTTGCTATTGTAATCCACGAAGCATTGCCTCATAGGCACAATGCACACACCGGGCACTTTTAGTTTTATTTTATATATAATTATAATATAATATAATAAAGTTTAGTCCTTTTCTATTCATGTGTAAATTGGCCCGAAAAAAGAAAGGACGAAAAAATAATATGTAAATTGGTTATTCGAATTCAGGGACTAAAAAAGGAAAGACTTTTCCGTTCTCTTTTTCGGTCCCTCAAAATCAAGAAACTTGGGATGGGCAGCAAATAACAATTAAAAGCTAGCTAGCTACCTAACTATACAATAAAAGTTATTAAGCTAGCTAATTAGACGTATATATTTTGTTCACTGTCTACTAAATTATCGGCGGTGGAATCGAGTGCAGCCCCTAATACCATCCGCAAATATACAAGTTGAAACTATAAAATGGGATAAATCAGTGATTAATTAGAACTCAGATTAATCTATGTGGACTTGGGACTTCGAGCATCAGATTAGCATCAACAACATTAACGTTTGTAAAGCATACTTGGCGGTGCAAACTGATGGCTTCGTAGAATGCCATATTTAATTAGGAGGCTTTTCTTTGTAGATTTCAACATTGGCTCTCGACTATTCACAAAGTACGAACCCGTTTCAGAGAATATTGCTTGCAGGACTGCAAAATTAACTCTCTGGCAGCCATCATTTCCTCTAAAAAAATCTCATCCTTCAGCAGATAATTTTGCTTGTAAACCAGAGATACAGCACCTACAATGGAACATGCTTATGCAATCCTGCTGAAAAAAAATACAATCTTCCTAATTTAAGACACCCTTGTCTGTAGAAAATGGAGCTTCGTGTTATTTGGTTTTAGTCTCTCCTTATTTATCCTTTCCCCTCGATGGGAATTCACAAATCCATCACTCATCAGAACAAGTAAAACTTGAGTTGAGGGAAAAGAAGAAGAAGAAGAAGAAGAAGAAGAAGCACGACGAAACCAGGTAATGTTGTTGTGAGAGGATTCTTAATAATCCTTGTTGGTGAACTAGTAGTCACTGTAACTGTAAGCCATAAAATACCTCCGATAAAGATGATGATTATGTCCTCCCGTTTCCAACTTTGAAGGCAATCTGTAATAACAGAACAGATTCCTAGCAGCAATATGTTGAAATAGATAATATCAGCAGATTTGCCATCAACCGAAGCAGCACCACCCAACTTGAACTGATTTTAGCCAGAAGATAAATTAATAATAGCATAGCCAGCGTGTAAAGGTTTTTGTTAAAACTCCAAAGTTTCATTTGGCATTATTCTAAGCAATAAAAAAAACAGGTGAACTGAAACGCATAAAGAAACCAGAAACGAAGGAATCACAACGAAAACAAATAAAGGAAGGCAAGGCAGGTGGAGAAGAAGACAGACAGTTGCATTTCCATTTTCAATCAAAACATGACGGGAAGATGTAATAATTCACTCACTTATAGCCACAATAAATTGTTATTTAGCTTCCTCTACTTTAGAGTGCCCCTGCCAAAATTCAATCAACTGCATAAAAACTCAGCAGCTACGACTCCAACTCTCAATCAACTCCATAAAGACTCAGCAGCTCCAACTTACAATTTCATGGCATACTTCACAATAAAGTCCCAATCCCAGAATTGCCTGTGCTAATTCCTTCTTTTAATAGTAGTTAGTAGCTTGGGAGATAAAAAAAAATCAATTAATACTTTTTCAAGATGCATAAGAAAGAAAGAGAAATTTAACTTGCAAAATGATTGATAAGATGAAAGGATATATGTAGTTAGTGAGTTAAACACCAAAATATACAAGTAAAAAGTTATTAAAGATGATGATTGAAACTCAGAGCGAAAAAGAGACAGAAATTTGTCCAAAAACTAAACATAATGAAAATCATCTCTAACAACAATAGCAACATCATCCATCATATCCAAGAATCCAAAACCAAAAGAGAGAAGACAAGGAAAGCAGTAGTAGCAGCAGCGCTAGTTTACCCTATTTAGAAGTAAAATCATCATCATTTCTCCACTTTCCCTGTAATCTGCGGAGGAGGAGGAGGAGGAGCTAGATAAAGCCCATTATAATTACTTCCTCCTCCTTTTCCCTCCATAATCTCTTTCTCTTTGGCAGCCAAATAAGCAAGCCTTTCAAGCGCTTCTCTAGCTCTCTTCTTTGCATAAGTAGCTTCCTTAACCCTTTTCTCAGCTTCAACCTTGGCCATCGCCGCCGCTTTCGTCATGGAAACGGCAGCAATCTTGGCGGCAGCAACAAGCGCTCTGGCGGAATCTCTATCGATGATCCTGCCGGAAGGAGAATCTCCGTTTGTAGTAGGATTAAAGAAGGAGAAATTGGGGGAGGAGCAAGAGGGGCAGATGAAGGGAGTGTGGTGAGGGTAATTGGAAGGGATGCAAGGTTTGTGAGAGATGGAAGGGCATTTGTTACACATGGATCGATCAATTGGGAGTGGTTCTTCATAAACACTAAAGCAGAAAGGGCAGAAGAGACCACGGTGGTCTTTTAAGAGACAGTTCGTGCAAAGGCGGCGGTAGGATGGGGTACGGTGGCGGACGTTGTGGAGGAGATACCGGTCTTCTGCTCCGCATATTCCGCATTCGAACTGGTGATCTCGCTCTCGCTTCATTACATCGATTGATTGAGCCAAGCGAAAGTGATGATGATATCTCAACGGTAACCCTAGACGAGAGATAGAGAGCAAAGTGATTGATTATTATTATTTATGAATATTAGGGTTTTGAACCCTTTTTTATTCCTTATTTGGAAATTGGAATTTCTTTGTTGATGTTGGTAAATTCAAATTGGGACGTTTTCAGAAATTTACTATTAAGTATTACTCTAGGGTATTTTATTATACTAAGACAAAAGACTTTATTGTTCATCTTTTTATAAATTACCGTGGATGAGTTATGTAATTTTTTTTTAATCTAACTCTTAATTTTTTTTAAATGATTAATTCTAATCAAATATCAATTGATTTTGATATTTTATGAAAATATAAGATTAAAAGAAATAATAAAATAAAAAATACTTCAAATATTAGTGTCATGCTATAAATTTCACAAAAAATATACATTGATCCTTAAACTTTAAAAATTATATAAATTATATAATTTCAGTACCTCAATATTTTTTCAATTTAATTTTGGTACAAAAGTTCATTTTTGATATTTTTTAGTTCTTAGTTGAAAGAAAAGTGAGAAACGTCTCCGAATTCCAGCAATAGAGAGAGAAAAGTGTTATTGATACCAATTTATATCAAATGATTTTATTGGAGGAAACGAGTTCATATTATATGTTTTTATACCTTTAAAGTTTATGAAAAAACGAATTTGAACTCGGGTTAATTTTTGGATTCAGGTTGATTTTGATTTTTGAGACGATTTTTTGAGACTATAAATAAATTTATCACAGTTTTTACGGTGTTTTATAGGTGTTTTGAGTCAAAAAAAATTAAAAAATAGGTTTTTATTTAGTCACTACAATGGCCAAAATCTAGGTTTTCCAAAGAAATTCAGGGCTCGTTCACCCCAGTTGCAAACAAAAAAAATTAAAAGCCCAATCATGTAGGCTCTGGCAAAATAGGTTAGGCAAGCTAGCTTGGTTTGCCAGACTCAGCAGTATCTGATATTTTTTTTTTAAAAAATTAATAAATTTTTTCTAAATGTTATCTTTAATTCAGAGTTATTTATTATTTTTTTTATGAGTATTTAGAATGGTTAAAAATATATTAAAATAATATTTTTTTATTTTTAAAAATTATTTTTAATATCAAAATAATTCAAAAATATTAAAATAAATTTAATTTAAAATAAATAAAAAAATATTTTTAAAACATTAAAAAAATATGCTAATGATTTTATAAACAGGTAAATGATTCCACAACCATTCGTAACCAGGTTAGTGTTTAGGTTTTTTCATTTTTAGAATATACAGTGAAAAGACATATTTATTCTTGATACCCAAGAAAATTAAAACATGGGTATAGTCTTTTCAGTCTAGTCGTTTTTCCATTCATAAAAAAAAAAAACCATACCAGCCTCTCTCTCTCTCTCTCTCTCTCTGATTTTATATCATTTCTTTCATTTTTTTCATCCAAGTTCTCCATCCAGAAGAGTGGGTACGCAATGAGTCTTTTGATTGGAATCAAACAAGTTTTCTCTCTTTTCTTCCATTCATAACGACAACTCTGTACACTCTCAGGTAATTTGATTTTTTTCCCCGAATTGATGTTTGTTGGGTTGTTTGATTTAGGGTTTTTGAGTTTTTAATTTGTGGGTTATATATCAATTTTATGATCATCCAATATTTTCTTTTTTTTTGAGTTGCTTATGAAATTGATGTGGATTGAGTTTTTCTTTTAATTTCTTGATTTTTTAGAATTTGAACAAGAACGGCTAAAGAGGCTTGTAATGGGAATCACAACTCTGCAACAAAAGGTCCACCCACTCTAGATTTTCCAAGTACTTTCAGGTATAAGTATCTGGCTTTTTTTGTTTGTCTATGTAGAAGTAACAGAAATGTGGTTAGGTCTTCCACGGACATGGTAGCAGAGAAGAAAATAAGTTTAGAAAAAAATAGAATCCTTTTGGGGGTTTTTCTTTGTCTCTTCCTAATTCCAATTTGATGCGCATGGATGTCCGGTTCTAGATGAGCTAATAATTTCTTTTTCTTAAACTTTGTTCCCTATCTATTGCTTCCTTCTTCTTTTAATTGTCGCTTGCACATTCTTTTTGCTAGCAGTCACCAGTTGCTTATTTTGTATCCAACTCTCCTACATAATATGCTGGCGGTCAGAGCCATACCAAGGGACTTTATGGCTATCAAGGTAAAAGCCAATCTATTCATCCTTATTTACCAAATAAAGGTAGCACACGTTGCATCCTTGGAGCGCTATAGTGTTTTTTTTTATTCGTGGGAAATGACATGTGGGTGTCCATATATTTATTTGTACACATTGTTTGTTGCTAAAGAATACCCAGTACTATCTCAATTTCAATCATAACTTTGAAGCAAAAATAAATATTTGCTAAAGAGTGGAGTGCATTAGAAAAATGCAATGGCATCAGAGTGTCATGGAAAAGACAAAACTCTGTATATATTTTAGAATTTATAGCAGTTGTATAAAAATTGAGAATTAATATATAATTTATCCAATTAGTTAGGACTAAAATAATCAATCTAAATGTGTCCTTCAGGTTCTTGAAAGCTAGGAAATGTGACCGGACAAGGAAATTGGAGCTTTATCACCATATGTCCCTAACAAATTTTGATGGCTTTCTGAATTGGGTTTTGATAGTAGGTTCTGCTGGTGTTGTTGTTGTTATATTTTGCTTGAAAATATTACTGAGCAAAAAAAACTAACAAGAATTGGGTTTTTCCCCGCTAGTTTTAGGGTCACTAAAAGTTTGTTTTTTGACAAGCTTTGTATCTGGATGAGTTATTGCTTGAAAAACATGATGTCTAATTTTATAGTATGCATGTCATTGGAGATGATATTTTTAAATTTGTTTGGTGGGCTTGAATCTAATTGAAGTAACAACCATGATTATGCTCTTTTCCAGGGAAAGTGAATGAAAATTAGGATCTAGAGAGATTAATAAAGAATTAAGGGTTTATAAATTCAAGGATTTTCATATGGGTTTTGTATAATTTGTTATAGATTGAAGTTGGTATGTGTTGGATTTTTAAATTACATTGTACTGTTTGGAAATTTTGTTGCTCAAGTTAAAAATCCAGGATATGTATTATTATAAATGCTTTAGCCTTATTTAGTTTGATTTATATTTTATTGACGAGACAAATAAGAATAGGAAAACTAAGATTTGGTGTGTTCTTGAAAACAATATAAAATGTTGCACTAATTTGTTATTTTGTGCTGGTAATAGAGATGTTGATAATGAATGTGTTGCTCAATAGGATTGCAGCAACGAAATTGGTTTTTCTGTATGGGGAGAAATCATGTCTTTGAGTTGTCATAACTTATTTTTGAGTTATTCCTTAATTTCATCTTTTTTTTCCAAAAAATAATAATAAAAATATATATGTTCGGATTAAAAACAAAAAAATAAAAAAAATAGTAACAGTGAGAAGAGAATGTCGGAGCGCCAAGAAAATAGCTAGAAATTGGTCGAGGAGGCTAAAAAATTAAAATTTGATAGTATATTTTTTTATAGATGAAGAGTCCTATTGACAAAGAAAATTCAACTTGAAGAAGAAAGGTAAAAAAAAATATATTTATATACTCAATTAAATTTTATTGGAGGTTTAATTGAATTTATGAAGGGTTTGATTGCAAGAAAAATTTATTTTTAAGTCAATTTAGGCTTTAATTAGAAAAAATTAAAGTTCTGAGTTAAATTAGAAGTTTTGAGAGTTGATTTGGTCAAATTAAGGGTTTAATTGCATAAATATTGAAGTTTTATGGCCAATTAGGGACTTGATTGAAGAAATTCAAAACCAAGGACCAAACTGGAAAAGGCGTGTAAATAGAGATTGAAATTGACCAAATCAGGGGTCAAATTGAAGAAATTAGAAGTTTATTGATCGATTAAGAGTTAAATTGAATAAATCTAAAACCAATAACCAAAGGAGAAATAGACATTGAAATCAGGGGCTTGAATTGAAGTTCTTCAAGGGTGAAATTGAACAGAATTGAAATTTTGAAGTCAATTAGGGATGTAATTAGAGATAAGCCACAAATTGAAGGACTAAAGCGTAATTGGTAGAAAAGTTACTATTCATCTTCTTCTCTAGTGAGGCTGCCCAAGGGACTTTCTTCCCAAGGCGTTTAACGCCTCGTTTCTTCTCCAAATTAGATAAAGCCTCATGAAAATGATCATGTGATACCTGACTACACTTTAGTATAAATTGTTCGGACTTATCGAGGCTGCAGAGGCAGCGACACCGCTCCAAAGTATCCAACCCGACCAACCATTTTCCTGTATAAAACTAGCAGTTCATCATTGCTTTGAAGCAATGGTTGGAGTGCTTTCGGGTCGAACCAAGGGCCGAAATTTGGCACTAGAAGAGAAAAGGTGTCCCTTTTCCGCCACCTATAAATATATGTGATTTTCATGCTCCAAGAGTGGAGAAAATTTTCATTTCCGGTTCCAGCCAACATTTCCCTCCCTTCCTTCTTTCCCCACCGTGTCTTCAGCCCCTGAAGCCCCCACAAACACCTTTCTACTCCACCAACAGACGGCGGCGCAGCCTCCCTACGAACCCAAATCCTCACCAGTGGCAGAACAGCCACCGTGACCGCAGAGCCTCTCTCCTCTGCAACTTTTTTTCTTCCATCACCAACAACCAACAACGGCCACCATTCTCTTCACCGAAGCCTACTGAGCCACCGGCTGAACCTCCTCATCGCAGCCAAGCTTCCACCGCAGGTCAGCCTCCTTCCCCTTCCCTTTCTTCTTCTTCTTCTTTGCTGTCTACTAAGTGAACAGTAGACGTGAATTATAATTCACGTTCTATTGTTCACACATGAATAATGTTGCTACCCAATTTTTGACCCATATTTTGATAAATTTTCAAATAAAAAATAAAAAAATAAAAAATAATAATAAGGGTTTACATGTGGCGATAACATAGAGCATCAGGGCTAATATCAAAGAAGCAATGTATCAAGGAGATAATTATTGAATCATATATAATTACTGCAATATAAAATACTATAGATATATGATTTGATTCGTGCTGGTTATGAAAAATAATCACTGCAATATAAAATGCTATATATATAGGATTTGTTGGTGTTGGTTATAGAAGACAATCTCTGCAATAATTATTTCAATATTTCCTTAAATAGCACGTGTATAGATTTTCTATATAAGTGAACATCCAGCCATATTTAAGAGGAGGGGAGAAAAATTTACAAGGGGGCAAAGAGACAAACAAAAATTAGAGGAAACACAAAAAAAAACCCTATGCAAAGAAAACCCTAACCTTATTTCTCTAGCAAAGAAGCCGTAGCCCCTGCTCATCTTTTAAAAATAAAAACAACAAAGCAACCCCTCCCTTTGAAGAAACTAAGGATCTCTCTCTGGCTATACACTGTCCCCTCTCCCTTTCACCAGAACCCTCTTTTCCCTCTCGGTTGTCCCACCCCATAGACAACCGGCTCATCTCTCTCCTTCCCACGTTTCCCACTCACAACCTTGTGTCTTGCCCTCATCAGAAGCTCTCTCTCTCGGCCAAGACCTCCCTTCCCATCTCCACTCCCCTCATTTCCCTTTTCTTTTGAAGTAAACCAGAAGACCCTGACTGCCGCCCCTCTTCTAAAGAAGAAAATCAAAGAAACCCCTGGCTAGATATATAGAACAGCCTCGTCTTCTCCTGACCAGAGAACGGGCTGCGCCAGCCCTTCACTCTCCCTTCCACTCCACTACTAACAGCAGGTCATTACAGAGAAGATGGAGAAATATGAGGGGAAGTCGAAGGTCAGTAAAGGAGCAGAAAACCGAGACTCTAAGGGCGCCGATCTTTTGCCATGCCAGCGGAAGACTTTCCTCCATATGTGAACGAGACGACAATACTGTGAGTAGCAATAAGCAAGAGCAGCACAGTAGCAGGGATCCTTCCTCCCAAAGCGGCAAACAACAATAGTAACATGACAGCAGGATGTTTTTTTTTTCCCCAGCCTCTATTAAAGCCACATCGGAAACAATTTACAAGGGGGCAGAGAGACAAACAAAAATTAGAGGAAACACAAAAAAAACCCTGCTCATCTTTAGCAAAGAAAACCCTAACCCTATTTCTCTAGCAAAGAAGCCGTAGCAAAGAAGCTGTAGCCCTGCTCATCTTTTAAAAATAAAAACAACGAAGCAACCCCTCCCTTTGAAGAAACTAAGGATCTTTCTCTGGTCATACACTGTCCCCTCTCCCTGTCACCAAAACTCTCTTTTCCCTCTCGGCTGTCCCACACCACAGACAACGAGCTCATCTCTCTCCTTCCCACGTTTCCCACTCACAGCCCCATATCTTGCCCTCATCAGAAGCTCTCTTTCTCGGCCAAGACCTCCCTTCCCATCTTCACTCCCCTCATTTCTCTTTTCTTTTGAAGTACACCAGAAGACCCTGATTGCCGCCCCTCTTCTAAAGAAGAAAATCAGAGAAACCCCTGGCTAGATATATAGAACAGCCTCGTCTTCTCCTGACCAGAGAACAGGCTGCGCCAGCTCTCCACTCTCCCTTCCACTCCACTGCTAACAGCAGGTCATTACGGAAAAGATGGAGAAATAAGAAGGGAGGTCAAAGGAAAGTAAAGGAGCAGAAAACCGAGACTCCAAGGGCGCTGATCATTTGCCATGCCAGCGGAAGACTTTCCTCCACCTGTGAACGAGATGACAACACTATGAGTAGCAATAAGCAAGAGCAGCACAGTAGCAGGGATCCTTCCTCCCAAAGCGGCAAACAGCAGCAGTAACATGACAGCATGATGTTTTTTTTTCCCAGCCTTTATTAAAGCCACATCGGAAACTCTCCTGCATGACAACAATTCTGTTTCTGCTGTGAGCAGCAGGCCGGATCTTCCTTCGTGAGCAGCGCTCAGTGGTCTCAGCGCCATCGCCTTCGCTCGTCTCAGCGCTAGGTGAGTTTCCATGCATTCTTTTCACTTTGCATATTAATGGTTACTGTGCATGCTTTTGTTACTGTTCAAGTGAATTATAATTCACTTGAACAGTAAATAATGAGGCATTGTTTGCCTAGCTGGGTCACTAGTTTGGGCCAGCGACCAGGTTAAGCCTGTTGGGTTCAGCCTAGCCACATGGGTCGAGCTGGACCCAGCCCAAAAAAAAAGTAATATCATTGATTTTCTCGGGTATTTAGTTTATGGTTTGTATTTTTTATATTGTGGAAATACAAATCTGGTATTAAAATACCTGATTTTTCCACGAAATGTTGCAAACATATGTCTGAAAAAACAAAAAAATGTTTTCTTGTGTGTTGCATACGGCCAATACCCTAACATATTCTGAATTTTCTTTTTCATATAAAAAAACAAATATTTGAAGTTTTGAAAATGTGTTTTCGTATGGATTTCCTAAACACAACAAAAAATTATTTTCTTGTATTTCTGGATTTTACAACATATTTGTAAAACTCCAAAGGGTATTGACCAATATTCCAAAAATAATAAAAATCTTATTTTGGGGGGAATTTATCTATTATTCACCGCTAATGTTTGGAGAAAAAATCCTTAAAGGACGAATATCCAAAATATTATTGGGAATAATTTGTTATTATTCACTGTTAATATTTGGATAAAGAAATCTGGAGCGGTAAATATTCAAAATAATTTTCTAGGAATAATAAATCCGCACACATCCTTGAAAGAAGCCTTGATTATAATCGAGAACATTTCAATTTTTTTACTCCACGGTTTACGAGCCGTGAGAGTATAAAACATTAAGGCAAAAAAGTAGTTTTTTTTAAAACGCTCTAGATTTCTAAATTTTTGTCCCTCCTCCTTGTGATTCACGAGTCGCAAACTCTTGAAATATTAAGAGAAAAATGAGCTTTCAAAACACATGGAATCTCCTTGGATTTGTATCTTAATAAATTTAGTTCGAATCAAACCTAGGAAAACTGATGGGATTAGAAAACACCAACACCATAACAATTATAAAGCAAACCAAACACCAAGCAGCTTACCTTAGGTAGGGCATACTAAGGGTGCTAATACCTTCCCTTTACGCAACCAGTCTCTTGCCTTAGAATCTCTGAAAGACTAGTTAGGGTTCCTAGTGATCAAAATACTAGGTGACGACTCTCTTATTCACAAAAACAAAAAAAAACCCCGAAATCAATTGAGGGTCACCGCGACGCCGCGCTCTGCTCGCGAGGGTGGGACAAGATGACGACTCCGCTGGGGACTCTAGGACTAAGCTTGATAATTGTTTTTTTTTA
>Ga0325404_1001657_pt1 | contig 23588 bp, 7 predicted proteins | sample PopdelMetagenome_18_FD_205664 | JGI IMG/M metagenome (GOLD analysis project Ga0325404, IMG submission 205664) | Populus deltoides microbial communities from Bellville, Georgia, United States - Xylem-Control-R1 | ecosystem: Host-associated > Plants > Phyllosphere > Stem > Wood/Secondary xylem...
TAACCATAACTAAAAATTATAAGGAGGATAGGTGGAAGCATTTTCTCCATGTTTTTCAACCATTACGACATGATATGTTTCCTACAAAAAAAGATCAAGTATAAATAAAAAAAATTATAAAAATTACAAGTGACGTGATTGCTACGACAAGAGCCGCTGTAGCAGCTTAATTTGCTCGAGTACTTGTTGGTTTACCGCAGGAAACCAACGGGTTTAGCTATCCATTAGCGGTTCATTCATGTAATAAGAAAATATAAATCGTGAGTTCTGTTTTCTGTTTTCGTTTTTTGAAGAATGATCTGGTGTATATTTTTTGCAAAAAAAATGATCAATTTAGAATTAATTATGAAAATCCTACATTTAAAAAATTATGTTTGATTGCTCGACAAGACAAATAATTATTGTGTTTATAATGTAGTATATACACTAGTTTTTTTTTTTTTTTTTTTTTTCCGTTGATGCATCAACACATTAACTAGTTTCTATCGATCATTCTGTCAATAAATAAATTACGAATGAAATGTTTCATTGAAAAAACCTAAATATTATTGATAGAATCACCGATAAAATTAATGATATAATTTTCATTGCTAATCTCGTCAAAAAATTCTAAAACTTCCAATCATTTTATAACTTTCGATGAAATGACATCTATATTGCCGATGAAATTACCAAGAAACTTCTTTAGTCCGTTGGTGATTCCATCAAAAGTCAAGTAACTTGTTTTTTAGTTATGTAGTTGTTAATTAAAAAAACAACAAAAATCACAATACAACTGAACACTTTAAATTTTATTGAACATCAAGATTTTATTAAATTCAATATTCACTCAAAAATAATTATACAACAATAAATACATCCCTACATAGATAAGGGTGGTGGTAGAGGTGGAAAGGGGGATTGCGAGTCAAAAGAACCAAAATGAAGATCTGAATAATGAAAAGCTATATATTCCATCATTTTCTCTCAATTCTTCCTATTTTCTTTTTTAAATCTGACTTTCATTTCTTTCTATAATTTGGTTACTTGCTCCACGACCTGTTCTAGGACCCTCGCTTTAAATTATGGTGTTGACTGGCTTGGGGCGGATTGTTGTGTACCTAGAATTGAAGTAATATGACATGACCTTATACCTTTGGCCAATGCCATAAGCATCTTGTAAACATGATTTCTATCAGGTCAATTAGTTGCTTGAATCTCTAACCATAACTAAAAATTATAAGGAGGATAGGTGGAAGCATTTTCTCCATGTTTTTCAACCATTACGACATGATATGTTTCCTACAAAAAAAGATCAAGTATAAATAAAAAAAATTATAAAAATTACGAGAATTTAAAAAGAAACTTGCAATAAATGCTTGAAATTTATTATCTACAATCTTCTTCACCCCTTTTCTCCTATCCATCTTCTTTATATGAGTTTCCTTATATTACTATATCAGAGTAGACTTACACTCAAGTTGTTGCTTGTGCAAAATAAATAAGTTATAAAAAAAGTAAATTAAGAATTGAAGAAAAAAAATGAGAAATTTTACTAGGAGCTTTAAATGGTTTACAAATGGGAGCAATCCACTGGTGTGCTTACTTACCAAACCATGTGTTATTTTGTTTCGGTTCTACGACCTGAATTGTGAGCGCCTTTTAAATTCTTTCGATGTCTTAAATTCTTGAAATTTCACCTAATTATCCCCTATTATTTAACTCGATTTATACTTTTTTCATACCTCGACATCATCAGAGATGACTTTATATTTTGCATATTTATGGGCATTGTACCACAAATTATGCAATTTCTTACAAAACAAAATGTTAAATATACATGAGATTTGGAGATTTAAGATTATAATTTCAAATATAAAATTTGTTAATTGCTTTATACTTACCTAATTGCGCCATGGTTTTTCTATATTTTCCTGACCACCCCCTCGGTTTTTCCCATCAAAATTTTCTTTGCATTGTCAATTCGTACATTAATTAGTTTTTTGAAATTACTAAATTAAAAAATATTTTATCTTACCTTAAAAAATCCTCACCAAGCATCTATTATATTCATTAATTCAAGATGATCTTAAAGTCGTCTTTATTGAAATAGTAATTCCTCGAACGAAGATTTCATCATGCTTGTGATAAAAAGCCCAACTTTAATATATATAAACCTAAAAACAATATTGGTGAAAAGTTAGTCAATTTCATTTTATGTAGATCTTAAAATAACCTAATCAAAATAAAATAAATAACTTTAATATATAAGTTATATTGAGTAGTCGACCTTTTATTCTGCAATAATTTCATTAGAATATGGATCTCTTGAAGAAGAGATTCCACCTCTACTATTTAAAGTGGATGAGCCTCAATTGGTATTGTGTGTATTAGGTTCCTCTTCATGACTGACATCTAAATTGACATCACGACCATCGACATTATCAAGACTACTATTAGTTAAACTAGTAGTAGCTCTCGTTGAGCTTTTTCTCGACATCTCTAAAATATAACATAAGTTAATTTTCAATTTCAAAACAATAAACTAACATGGCATCCCATAATATGTAATCACTAAATGCATGCCTTTTTTTTTTCTTATAGTTAATAACAACATATAACAAATGAACAACAAACAATCAATATCATCAATTAACATTTACATAACAACAACAACTTATGATTATTCTTCCCACAAGTAATATACATTCTACAGTTAAAGAATGGAGTACACATCCTAAAACAAACAATCTCGAGTTTCATATCAAACTTAAAACCTATAAACTGAAAATCTAATAACTCATCTAGTTTCTTTAACACCCAACAAGCAATTCCCAAGTCATTTTTTTTTAATCATACTCAGTAATAAACATATTATAACTATCATAACATTAAAAAAAAAGATCAACATTCATGCCATATATGTACTAAAAACCATTTACCTTAATAATTATCAATTAACCTTTCACAGACTCAAACAACATAAGAATTTGTACACATAACATAAATTCCCAAATCCCATAAATTCAACATAAATGGTTGGCTACTCTCTCTACACAACACAAATTCACATATACTAAAAGGCTTTGACACTTCACTATAACAATGAAAAAGTGAAATGTTTCTGCCATTTTCAATTTGATCCTCAAGGTTTCTTTTGTTTTCAGCCTTAGGTTTTTTTTTTTAATTTCATTATTAAACGTTGGGTTTAATGAATATTGAACTTTATAATTTGTTTTAGTTTATTTTTCATGAATTTATCTCAGTCTTATAACGTAAGTTTGACAAGTTAACCTGAGTTAACTTGAGTTTTTTTAATTGATTTTTTTCTCAACTTCATCCTTTAATATTCGGTTAATTGAGGATTGAAATTTATTTTCTTTTAATTTTTTTTATATAGGGTTATCATGGTCTCATGACCCGAGTCGCAAGTTTTGCAGGATAACCAAGTTAACTCGGGGTTTTTTTTGCCCTTTTTTCAATTAATTTTTTTTTTCAATTTCATTCTTCAACATTTAGTTGAGTGAGAATTTTGACTTCATAATTTTTTTCAGTTTTTTTTCTATGAAGTTGTCCTGATCTCATGACTCAGGTTTGACAAGTTAACCTGAGTTGACTCAGGATACTTTTAGTTTATTGATTTTTATTCAATTTAATCTTTCAACATTGGGTTAATTGAGAATTAGAATTCATAACTTTTTTTTATTTGTTTTTTTATAGGATTATTACGGTCTTATGACCCAGGTCATGGGTTAGCTCGATTATCTAGGGTTTTTTTGCCTTTTTTTTAATTAAATTTTGTTTTTCAATTTTATCGTTTAATACCAGGTTGATTGAGGATTAAGCTTCATAATTTTTTTTTGTTTTGTTTCTACGAGGTTATCCCAATCTAATAACTCGAGTCACAAGTATGATTGGTTAACTTGGGTTGACTCGAGTGGTTTTTTGTGTAATTTTTAAGTGATTTTTCTTTTCAATTTCATTATTCAACATTAGAGTGATTGAGAATTGAGCTTCATAATTTTTTTATAGGGTTATCCCGGTCTCATGACTCAGGTTTGAGAAGTTAATCCGGGTTGACTCGGTTTATTTTTTTAATTGAATTTCACTATCAATTTTAACCTTTAATATTGGGCTGATCGAATTGGGCTGATCAAATTGGGCTTAATAAAAAACAATGTTTGCTTTCTATAAGGTTATCGGGGTCTCATAACTTGGGTCAGGGATTTGGCAGGTTAATCTGAGTTGATCTAAATAAATTCAAATCGTGTTGATCTCAAAACTTAAAAAAAGATATCTTCTTGGTTTTTTTAGTCAGACTATATTTTTACCAGTCCTTCAGGTTGTCTTTGGACCTATAAAGATGACTAGGTAATATCGGGTCAATCTCCATGTAGTTTATTTATTTTTGCTAGAAAACAAGTTAACAACACTTGAATATTTTTTTCACATTCATCAAAAATTTGATCCGACCTGCAACGTATCACAAACAATTATCTTGTAAATTTTTATTAATATGAAGACTTAATTTTACGAATATAACAACTCAATCTAAATCTAGTATGATATTTAAATTATCTAGTATGAATTAATTATCTTGTACTCACACTTTTAGGTTTCGGAAATATGATATTTAAATTAGCAGTATATAGGATTAACACGATATTAGATTTTTAAACCCGACAAAACAAATAGGGTCTTTAACATGAAAGGCACCCGAAAGCCGATGAGAATGGGCTTGAGCCTGAGATGGCTCATAGCCAAAGCCCGCATGAGAAAGGAGGAGGAGAGGAGCATAATTACAGACAATACGATTGCAGTGAGGCATCCTATGCAAAGCTTACAGATAGTCAGAAACTCCCTTAACTATTAATCACATTTTCAGGTTTAATCTTCTTTTAAAAATTCCAGGTTTGGTTTCAGTCATCTAATCTTACAAAGAAGAATTACAACAATATTACGTCCATGTCATTGCTTGTTTGAAACAGTAAATTTGACCTTTTCCAAGACTGTAAATTATGTGGAAAATGGAAAGAACTTTTGATGATAACTATGAATATTCTGATGCTAGCAAATAATTTATAATATACAATATGGCCCATTGCAGTATCTTCAATTCCTCTAAAGTAGGTGAAGTTTGCTTGAAATAAAAAGGACTTCTGTCAATCATGTCTTTGCTGTGATTTTCTTTTTATTAGAACCCTCAGTGGGATGTTGTTGCTTTTGCTACCAGTTAGAAATTATTTGTTGTTTGACATGAAATATTACATTACAATTATTGTCGCACGTGTGCGACGTTGCGGCGAAAACATTCACCCTTAAATTCTATCTAGTGTGTGGCAAATGTGTGGAGACAAGGAATTCTTGTCTTTTATTAATGGAAAAATGGAATGGGAGTCGCCACCTAGTATTTTGGTTACTAGGAACCCTAACTGGTCTCAGAGATCGGGTACGGTGACTGGTTGCGTAAAGGAAAGGTATTAGCACCCTAAATACGCCCTACCTAAGGTAAGCTGCATTGTTTTATTATCTGATAAAATCTAAGGTCTTGTCGTGTTTTCTAGTTGTGGGTTCGTCTATGGTTTAAGAAAAGTCCTCCTCGGTAAGGAGATCCTTGTCTTATCGGGTAAAACATGACAGTTCTAACTCTAACAAAAGAATTTAATATCCGGAATATGTCTTACATATAAGGTCGTAACCCCGGATATTAAAATAAAATAAAATAAATTTTTTGAAATTTTTGAAATATTAGCCAGTTCTCGTGACTTTAATAAACCGGTTATTAAAGCCAAAATGCATGCTAAAACTTTTTTTTTTATTATTAAGATGCAATATGATTTTTTATTATTATTTTTTTAGAGAGGCTTGACCGTATGCATGAAAATAAAATATTTTTTATTATTATTTTTTAATGTCTTGATAAAAACCAAGTATTTTAATGCCGGATTTATATCTTTACAGTATAAAAATACAAACTAATATTAATCAAAATGCAGTAAAAACTTTAGAAAAATCAAGATTTTTTTTAAAAAAATTTTATTTTATATTTATTATTTTTTTAATGTTAAATCCAGCCCGGCCCATACAGCTGGGCTAGACCCAGCCAGCCCAGCCTGGTCACTGGCCCCTGCCACTGACCAAAACCCAGCCATCCATGCACGCGTAATGTTTTACGCGTGCATGAACAGTGCGAAGGTAATTAATTTACCTTCGCACTGTTCATCTCCTTCTTGCAGATAGCAAGAACGAAAAAAAAAAACAAATGCTGCAACTGATGATTTCAGGGATTGGTTTCCTTGCGTCTTTTTGTATTTTTTTTTTCTTTTACATACTAACATGCATTATTTATATTACAGGAATGAGAAGAGAAGTGAACATGCCTGGTTTTGGAGCGGTGAAGGTGATGGAGATGCTGTGTTCTCTGCTTCACCGTATCCTCTGCTTCCGTTCGGTTTGCTTCTATTTCCCCTGCTCTCGCTTACTCTTCTTCTTTCTCCTCTCTCGATCTCCTTCTTTTTTTTCTGTCTTTTCTCCCTTCCTCCTCCCTTTCTTCCCCCTCTGCACTGGCTTCGTGGTGGTGCAGCTGCTCTCGTTGGTTCACAGTGGCGGCTTCGCCGTTGCAGACGAAGATGACAGTGTGGAAGGGCTGTTCCACCAACACTGCTTCCTCTCCTCTCTCTTTTCCTTCTGTCGTTCTCCCCCCAGTGTTTCTGCCCCCACTGTCTCGTGCCCCCTTCCTCTTCTCTTTCTCTCCTGTGTTCTCTCTGTTTCGTCTTTTCTTTTTTCTGCTTTTTCGTTTCTTATGCTCACCCTCTCCTCTGTTTTCGTCTCCCTGTTCTGCCCAGTTCTTCCCCTTCTCTGCCTTGTTTCGTTTCTTACATTTCCCTCTGTTTCCTGTCTCTTTCCTTACCTCTCCTTTCTGTTTTCCCCCCCTGTTTTCTTCCCTTTCTGCTCGGTTCTTCTTCTGGTTTTTATAGCGTTATGGCATGCATATGGTAATGGCCGCGTGAGACATGCTCCCCTGAAACAGCTCCGCTATCTCTGCAAAAACGCTTCTCTGTCTCTTTATTTCCAGCCGTTTCTTTCCTTTTGAAGAAGACCATGAACAGTGCGCGCACTTCTTAATGAAACGGCGCCGTTTGCTGATTCAAAATGCATATTTCTGATTTGATCCTTGGATGTTTTTTGTAATTTTGTACTCAAATCCCTCGGAAAAATTGTAATTAGACCCCTTGATTTTAGTGCCTTTTCTGATTTAGTCCTTGGTTTTGGATTGTTTCAATTAAATCCTTAATTGACCATCAAACTTCAATAATTATGCAATTAAGCACATGATTTGACCAAATCAACTCTTCAAAATTATAATTAGACCCCAGAACTTTAATTTCTTCCAATAAAAGCTTAAATTGACTTGAAAATCAATTTTTTCTTGTAATCAAACTCTCCATAAATTCAATTAAACCTTAGATAAAATTTAATTAAGTCCATAAACATCTGATTTTAGACTTTTCTTTCTCAACTTGAATTTTATTTGTCAACAGGGCTCTTATCAGTAAAAAATATACTGTTAAATTTCAACATTTTGCATTTTTGAACCTTCTCAACCAATTTTGTCCTTTTTTTTTTAGCATTCCAATCCTTTTCTCGCTCCTATTATTTTTGGGATTTCTTTTAAATATTTTTTTATATATTTTTTTGTATTTTCTCATTTTTAATTTTTTTTTTTGTGAGAACCCAAAAATAGGTAACAACAATTATAATTATAATATAAACTAAAACACATGGTTTTAAATCAGTGTAAGTATTGAACACATTCATATAGTATCATGAATGTTTTGTTTTTTTTTCCTAGTTGTTACATGAAAATCAAGGGAAGCGAGATGAAAATATGAGAGGCAAGAAAAGATTGCCGAAATCATTTTGAGATATCACCGCCAACACATGTTGCTATGTGAAGACTACCTCAAGAAAATGATTCCAACAACACCAAGGAAGACCACTATTAGAGCTCGGAGAGGCCACATGTGTCACCTCAACGTGACAGCTTCCTCACATGTCTACATGCAGAAAATAATTTGTTTTCCCCGATTCTTTTATTTCATTTGAATTTAGTACTGGATTTTGGATAGTTTTTTATTTGGTCTCAAATTCTTTGATAACTCTTCAATTTAGTCCCAAATTTCATCTTAATCAATGCTAATTAAGGCCCTATTAAGACCTAACGAGGTAGAAAATAAGGAATGAGAAAAGAAGAAAACATATTGTCCAACCTAATTACCTTATTATTATCGTGTTCATAACATGAGTTGTGAGATTCGCGGGTTAACCTAGGTTGACCGAGGTCGATACAATATATATATAAAATTTCCTCCCTAATTATTTTATAATTCTTTACTTTAGTGATTTAGTCCCATGTTTCACCCAACTCGAGGTCAATTAAGGCCCAACCAAGGAGAAAATGAAGGAAGAAAAAGAAAAACCCATATTGTCCAACTAGGTTAACTTGTTATGGTCATATTCATTATCCAGGTCGTAAATTCTATAGGTTAACCACAGTCAATACAACATGTTGTTGTCTTTTTATTGCACTTTTTATTTGATTTTACGATTTGATCATTGTACAGTTTGTTGTTTCACGTTTAAGCTCGATAGGTTTAGGCAAAAGTTAAAATGAGAATTGTGTGAAAATATTTTTGGAACTAAATCACCATTTAAATGAGGAGACTAGTTCGCCTATAAGCTTGCGAGGTTGAATAAGCCACGCCAACTTTTTTTTTGCATTTATTAACGCAAATGATGATCAATTAATTTTATATGACACATGAGTCAAATTTTCAATTGACATTTCATATTTTTCAATGGCCACATATTTTTTATGCAATGATTGAATTTTGATTCGGCTCGTAGTGAAACGCAAGAACGAGACCTAGTGTTATTCTATTTGTCGATTTGTGGAATGAAAATGCTGTAAAATTATTATTTTTTCTTTTCCGCGTAAGCATTTCCCATGTACATGTAATATTTTGTCAATCTATAGCGTAATTAGAAAAAAAAAAAACTATTTGGCATAGGTATTTCATTATGTTTTTTTATTGTTCATTTATTGTTTGCTATTTTTTCTTCCTATTGGTTTATTTTATCCTTTATTTTTTTTTATTACAACAGTTTTCTTTTTATATTCGATTCGATCATTTCATAATGCGTTTAATTGAGATGGGCTCTATGTTTTGATTCAGTTGGTTGGTTGTGTTGAAAAATTCTTCAAATGTTAGGTTGACATTTGATTTTGCAAAAAATATTTCAACTTTTTTGTTTTACAAAGAACTTAACATCGAGAGACTATAATTGAAATTGAGGGAAAAAGTAGCCCTATTCTTTGATAGAGAAGAAACCAGGCATGGAAACCAAGAGGGAGGAGAGAGAGAAAAATAAAAAAGAAAGAGAAGAAGAATTGACAATCGTACCTATACTAGAGCTCCACCACTGCCACGCGTTAACTTGAAAGAAAGCCCTGTCGAGAAAATTGAAATGACATCAAGAAAGATTGTCATATAAGGTCGGAGGAAGTTGCACGCTACTCCCCAATATGGGAGCTCCTCTCACACACTGACATGTGTGCTTGAAAGAAAGCCCATAAACTTTTTTTACCCCTTCATTTAATTTAGTCATTGATTCTTTAATAACTTTTCAATTTAGTCTTGAATTTCAACCCATCTAATGTCATGCCCTTCTTTTCAATTCAATGCTTGATTCTATAATATATCTACAATTTAGTTCTGAATTTTATCTCACCCAAGCCCGATAAAGGCCTATCCAGGGGGAGAATAAGGGGAGGGAAAAGAAAGAGATAGATGGTCAACCGGGTAAGCTTATTATGGTTGCGTTCATGACATATGTTGTAAATTTAATTGTTTTAAATATATTAAACAGAGTCGATTCAATATGTCGTCGTTTCAATATTAAAAAGCTTGTCATCCTAATTTTTTTAGAAGATAAACCATGTTTTTATTGTTCATATAAGCTGTCTTTAGATCCCCCAAATTGACCGGATCACGTCATGACAACTCTCATATGATTTAATTTGAAGCTTGAGATAGACAAAAAATCAGCTTGGGAGGTTTTCAGATTACCCATTGGGTTGTGTTTAATGACATTGTTAAAGAGTTCCACATGGCTTACCTATTTTTTTTACATTTTAAAAAATATAACTTAATTTTTTCTTATACAAAACAAAGTTTGGACAACATCATCTTATAATTTTTTTAGTCAAATATGGATTTGACCGATTCAACTTGGTACTTTATGAGTTTACATCTGTTGTTTAAAAAACAATATGCTCACAAGAATGTTGCTTTCACCTTGAATTTGTATTCGTGACAGAGCGCAGCGCAGACAATAATCCTAGTAATCTAAAAGATTTTGTAACTATATTTTACCATCTATTCATTCTTATTCTGCAATTGTAATTGGTCTTATAATTTTCTAATTACTGTGTTTCTTCACCAAATTAAAAGAAACTTGAGTTATTGATTTCATTGTAGTTCTAGAGAGAACTGTTGTGGATTGTAATTGTGTTTTGTTTTTTATAGGTCCTTGTAGCATTTTCTTTTGGTCTCTATTTTTTTTTTAATTTCATCATTACACATTTTGTTTACTCAGATTTGGTGTTAATAATTTATTTCAATTATCTTTTTGTCACCGTGTCAAAAGTCTTATTAGCATTGGATTGATGCTCAATTTTATAAAAATACTGGATTTTTTTTAAATGTTCATGGGGTGCTTTTTTTTTAACATTTTCTTCTCCATGATTTTTTGCTTTTGTTTTTTGTTTTTATAGTTTGAAACTTTTATGTTTTGGTCCAAAACTTCATCTTTTTCACTTTTAAGTCCTTGAGTTTGAGAATGGAGAGAGAGAGAGACAGTGTGTGTGTGTGTGTCGTTGAGAAACAATAGAAAAGGGAGAGAGCAATCAATTGCCTAGATTTTGTGAAAAAAAAAGAAGCTAAATTTGGTGTCAATGCATTTCTAGGGATGGAAAAAAAGTGTCATTAAGGTGTTTTTGATATTGGGGTTGAAAAATATTTTTTATTTTTATTTTGTATTTTTAACCAATTTAGATGCGTTTTTAGTTGAAAAATGTTCTAAGGGTATTTATTAGGTTTTTTTAGATGAAAATAGATTTTTGGGTCTAGAAAACCCCAGCTCAATTTTTCAGCCACTTTTTTTATGGCTAAAATCTGGGCAAGTAAACGGCGTGTCGTTTGTTTCTTCTTAAAATAATAAATAAGTGGGTGAAATATCGTCTATCTTTAAGCAAAAAAAAAAAACCTAGGTGCATGAGCCTGGTATTGAAGGCCCACACGCGAGACGAGCCTTCTTTCTATTGAGCAAAGTGCACAGGCCCCATCTCTTTGGCCCAACGCCTGACCCTTTTTTTTTTATTTTTTTTTTGGGTTTTGATTGAAATACATTTTAAAAAAAATTAAATAATATTATAGGTTTCATGGGAATGTTAATGATTTATTTTCTCAATAATATATATCTAATACGTAAAAATAAATAAATAAATAAATTGATGATGAACATTCAATGAAAACAAATTTCATTTCTTTAATTTCTTTCCTTCAATCACAAGCAAAATATTGAGAGATATTATTTTAACAATTTTTTAAAACTTGTTTTTAAATCATGATAGGAATTAATTTAAAAAATAGTGCTTTCAATAAATAAACATGTTTTTGTTAAAACAATATAGTTATGTATTAATAAGAAAATACAGATTAGATTGACGAGATATTTTTCCCTGATAATCTTATTCATTATGTTTTCTACAAATATTTATTTTTATGATCGTTTGATTAAATAAAAAATTTCCTTTAAGAAAGCAAGGTTATTAAATCATGTTAGGGTTATGATCTAAATCACAAGTTGACGGGTTAACCTAATTTAACTTGAGTTAATTCAAAATATTGCCGTTCTAATATTTATTTTAAAAAATTATTAAATTGACACTTTTTAATTTTTTTAGAAAAAATAAAATAAAATTTTAGTTGAATAGATCGAATTGTAATTACATTTTATTTTAGCACTAAACTCAGTTTAGAAAAGAGGTTGACGGATATTCACTATAATATTTTACTAGGTGTAATAACATTATTGAAAATTTCTCTGCGGTAATTCGCCATTTACAACTGACTAATTAGTATAATAAATCGAGAAGCATGCACTTGTGGTGAATTAAAATTATATTTTACCAAGGCCAGTTGAGCTCAACAGTGCTTCCTCGCGTAGCCTTTCTTTCCCTCCATTTCCCCGTCAGTCATTTACTATTTATTTTATTTTTTTTCTCATGGGATGTCGGAAGTCATTTTCAAAACCTATTTTAATTTAGTTTTTTGGTTATTAAAATAAATGCCTGTGAGAATTAAAAAAAAATTAAATTATTGAGTAAAAATTGTATTTATTCAATTATCATTATTTTTTTAATTTTTGCATCTTTTTTCTTGACGATAACATGACTTTATTTTATTAACAATTAGGTTATTTGAAAAAAAAAACTTAAAGTAAATAAATTAAATATTTTTAAAAAATACAATGACTTTGATTTTTTTTTAAATGTATATCTTAAGAAAAATACTCCATATTTATTAATCATTGATTTATTTTCCTTCTTGACAAAAAAAAACATGTTTTTTTTTTAGCAGAATCATGGTTTTTCAAGTAATTAAAACCTTGGCCATGATATGTAAAGCAATTATCAAACCAAAAAACAAAAACAAAAAATATTTTATGTTGTTATATAAATAATAAAAGAATAATTAAATTTAGAAAATAAAAAAATTGTTTATAAAAACCTAACAAAACATATTTTTTATTCTCATCAAATATTCATGTATAATGTTTCTGAGAAAATGTTCATTTTTTATATATAATTATTCAAAAAATTGTAAATATTACCATAAAAAATCGAGCCTTATTAAAAAAAAAAACATAATTGAATATGTTTTACATATCATCGTAGTTATTTATCAAAAAAATGATTTGACTAAGAAACAGAGTAGTGGGGGGCCAAGATCATCAAGCTTAGTCATGCAAGGGCAGAGGATGGCCGAGGTGCGCCTGGGCTTGCAATGCGATTCTTATGTGCCTGAGTCTAGTAGGCTCAGCCACATGCTTTTTTTTAAAAAAAGGTAGTGAACGTCGCATTTTCTGCTTGAATAAATTACATTTCATATGTTGTAATGACTTTTGATAATTTCTATTTGTTTTTTTACTCTAAAAAAATTATTAGAACTTCAATAATCTTATTTTTTAAGCTAAAATACATTTTAATGATCATTAAAACTAAAAATCAATTCAAACAAATATTTTTAAACTTCAATCTACTATTTTTGATATTATTAGAGATCCGAATCATCTTTATTAAACTTTCCTCATCAAAACTAAACCATTGAAAACAAGATTGAGTTTGTGGTCATGTGAAACTTCTCTCTCATTTCCCAATTCTAAGGTTTTTTCTCATTTTTTATATGGTAGGTATTGATAAACAAACAAAAAAAAGCTTCTAGGGATTGAAATATAAACTTAAAAATACAAGGACCAAAATGTTGAAAGATACGCCTTCCGAACAATGAAAATATAATCTTTTTTTATGTTGTCAATTTCGGTCCCCTCTTTTTTTAATTGAAACTTGTAACTTTATTCCATGATAGCAATCTTTTTATAACATAGAAGTAATTTTCTTCGTAGCAAAAATGTGAAAGCATGAGAAGCAAAACAAAACCCGAAATAAAATTGAATAATCGATTTATAAAATAAAAACTTTAAAGATAAAAAAAAACCACCACCAGTTATGTGAACAAGGACATGTGAGAAACTCTAAGGGATGTAACTCAACTAGTAGGTCCTAAATTTGCTTTTCAGATATCACTAATTTGAATCTCACAAATCTCAGGACCACTAGAGGCTTACATGATTGTTAATTTTAGGGTTCGTCAGATTAGTCGAGATACACGCATACTAACTCAGACACCCACGTTAATCTAAAAAACAAGGATATGCTAGAGAGTGCACCATCTAACTAAGGTAAATAATCCAAATGTTTTTAAATGAATCCTATAATTGTATTTCATGATAGCAATTTTTTTGAGATTAGAAATAATCTTTGTTATTGCACACAAGTGAGAGTACACAAAGCAGAACAAGCCTCAACGTATAAAAATGTTCCAACATAACATGTGAGGACAAAAAAACAAAGAAATAAAGCTTAATGACCAAATAGCAACAAAAAAAAAATTAAGGACAAAAAAAAAGACATCAACCGTGACGTGAATAGGAACATTTGGGAGAGTGCATGTTCCAAGTTTTAGTTTATTGTGTAATTGTAATTAGCTTATACAGAATTTTGCACCGGAGAAAGATAGTGGGACAAAAGGTTTTCCTATTTCAGGGAAAGAGGCATATTGAATTTGATTTTACCTTATGTGTCGGGCATGGAAACCTCCAAAGGAATCCTGTCTTGTTCTTTGATAACTTTTATTTCGCGTCTCTGAATTCATCATCATATGGATGTGTTCGCTGTATGCCAGTTTAGACGCAAGTAGTGGATAAGAATTTCTTTCCTTTTTTTTCTATAGTGACATTGCTGCTGCGTGATGCTCAAAAAAGCTCCACTGTTCCTGTAACAATGATGATGATGGTTGCCATTGTTTCTATCATCATGCCAATATGTTGGTCATATTATGAGGTATCTGCAGGTTCATCAGAGTGGCTCATTTCTAGTTTGGATGTGGACTTCAGTGGAAGCTCAAGATTGACAAAAGTTTTCTGATGATAAGTTGTGCTTTTGAATTATACCTCTAAAGTCATGTCAACTTTGAGGGAAGCAAGGTGGAGAGAGTCATCGTCCGGAAGATACCCAGGCGGAGAGGAGATGGGCGAACAAAGATTGTAATGTACTAGTTCAATGAACTTGGAGGTGGCCGAATAGTGTGCTCTCCAAGGCAAACTAATCATAGCACCTGCGGACTTGGAGTTGAGCTAGCTAGGGCCTGGTGATGGGCAATCAGTTTTCTACTTCTAACATAGGTTTGTGCTGATAAAATGATAATGGACGAACATCTTGGGCACGCGTGCTATTCCTTGCTAAATAATTACAGGGCTTATGTTCTTAGTAATTTAGAACTAATTAAGGTCTGTAGAGATGAGCTTTTTTCTTTTAACATATGAGCTAGCTATTATAATTTATAACTCCTCTCTCCCTCTCTATATTTTTAGGAAAAAGAAGCTGTTAGAATTCTTGAGGGTCATTGACAGGATCAGCAATGGTAACAGTGCCCATAACAATTACAATATTAGAGCAGAGAGTGGGGTTGGGTTGGGGCCATAGAAAAGAAGAAAAAAGAGAGAGAGAATAATCAGTTGGGAAGAGAGACGATAGAAGTTGTGTGGAGTTGGAAGGCATGATAAGCTCTTGAGATTATGGAGTTTTTGAACACGCTTTGTGGCCAATGGTCATAAATCAATCATCATCACCACAAATAGCACCGCCAGCCACTTGCAGCCGCCCCAAAAGTAAACGATATTAGAGATTCATAATAGTAATGATACAGCCTTCTCTTCTCTCCTTTTTGTTTATTAATATTTATACTATGTACTTGCCACTAAAATATCAACTGACCTCATTAACGTCACCCCCGCACTCTCTTCCATTCTCTTTCTCTTTCGTTGGGTCAATGAGGAGTTCGATTGCAATCTAACATCTTTGTATATCCTACAAGGTCTACCAGATAGACGATAATCATGTACTTGACCATCTCCTCCTCCTCCTCCTCCTCCTCCTCTTCTTCAATCATCTCCTCTAACCCCACCTCCTGCTTCTTCTCCTTATGTCTTTTTCTTGCTCCACTATTTCGGTCCCTTCAACTTAAATGATGGTGATAATAATGGTCAGGAAAGACAGCTTTACTTCTCTGTCTGGCTTGACATATCCACTCATCATAATTCAAAGACCTAGAACCCCTTCGTCCTCCTCCTCGGTCATGTTCTTATCTCTTCTTCTAATTTTAATACTATTGCTACTGCCCCCTTGCCATGCCACAACTGTCTGCAATCAAGATGATCATGACTCTCTCTTGTTGTTCTTCTCCTGTTTATCTTCTTCTCCTTTGAATTGGGGTCATTCCACTGATTGCTGCCTCTGGGAAGGAGTTGATTGTGGTGGAACTGCAGATGGTCGAGTAACCAGTCTTTATCTACCTTTCAGAGACCTTAATGGCACCCTCGCTCCATCTCTTGCCAATCTCACGAGTCTTACTCACCTCAATCTTTCACATAATCGCCTGTATGGTTCTCTACCAGTTAGATTCTTTTCCTCACTCAGAAGCCTCCAGGTTCTTGATCTCAGCTACAACCGTCTCGATGGTGAAATACCATCCCTTGATACTAATAACCTTATCCCTATCAAGATAGTGGACTTGTCTAGCAACCACTTCTATGGGGAATTAAGTCAATCCAACTCATTCCTCCAGACAGCTTGTAATTTGACTAGACTCAATGTGAGCAACAACAGCTTCGCAGGCCAAATTCCTTCCAACATCTGCAACATTTCTTCTGGTTCCACGACCCTCCTTGACTTCTCCAACAACGATTTCAGCGGGAACCTCACTCCTGGATTTGGGGAATGTTCCAAACTTGAGATATTCCGTGCTGGTTTCAATAATCTCTCGGGGATGATTCCTGATGATCTTTACAAAGCAACCTCACTTGTACATTTCTCATTACCTGTCAACCAGCTCTCTGGTCAAATCAGTGATGCTGTGGTCAATCTCACTAGTCTCAAGGTTCTTGAGCTGTACTCCAATCAGTTGGGTGGCAGGATACCCCGGGATATAGGCAAGCTCTCCAAGTTGGAACAGTTGCTGCTTCACGTTAACTCGCTCACAGGTCCTCTGCCTCCATCCCTGATGAACTGTACTAATCTAGTAAAATTGAATCTGCGGGTCAATTTCTTGGCAGGAAATCTCTCTGACTCCGATTTCTCCGCACTCCGCAATCTTAGCACCCTCGATCTTGGTAACAACAAGTTTACAGGTACCTTTCCCACTAGCCTCTACTCATGCACATCACTAGTTGCAGTTAGACTTGCCAGTAATCAGATAGAGGGACAGATCTTACCTGACATACTAGCGCTACGATCTCTATCTTTTCTCTCAATTTCCGCCAACAACTTAACTAACATTACTGGGGCTATCCGAATTCTGATGGATTGCAAGAGCCTCACTACTCTCATCCTCTCCAATAATACTATGAGTGAAGGTATACTAGACGATGGAAATACATTAGACTCTACTGGGTTCCAAAATCTCCAGGTTTTGGCCCTAGGTCGTTGCAAACTCTCCGGTCAAGTGCCATCCTGGCTAGCCAACATCAGTAGCCTACAGGTCATAGACCTGTCTTACAATCAAATCAGAGGTTCAATTCCTGGTTGGCTGGATAATCTTTCAAGCCTTTTCTACTTAGACTTGTCTAATAACCTTCTTTCAGGAGAATTTCCTCTGAAACTCACGGGATTGCAAACACTAACATCGCAAGAAGTTATTAAACAACTGGACAGAAGTTATCTAGAGTTGCCCGTGTTTGTCATGCCCACAAATGCTACCAATTTGCAGTACAATCAGCTCTCTAACCTGCCACCGGCTATATACCTTGGAAACAACAACCTCAGTGGCAATATCCCTGTACAGATTGGCCAACTGAAGTTCCTTCATGTGTTGGATCTCAGTGATAACAGATTCTCTGGAAACATTCCAGATGAATTATCAAACCTCGCTAACTTGGAGAAATTGGATCTCTCAGGAAACCTTTTGTCCGGAAAAATTCCTACTTCACTCAAAGGTCTCCATTTCTTGTCTTCGTTCAGTGTTGCCAATAATGATCTTCAAGGAACTATACCATCTGGAGGTCAGTTTGATACTTTCCCTTGTTCCAGCTTTACAGGGAATCAATGGTTATGTGGTCAGGTTTTGCAGCGATCTTGTTCCAGTTCACCAGGAACCAACCATACTTCAGCTCCTCATAAAAGCACAAACATAAAACTTGTCATCGGACTTGTCATTGGTATCTGTTTCGGCACTGGTTTATTTATTGCTGTGTTAGCGCTGTGGATATTGTCCAAGAGAAGGATCATTCCTGGAGGGGACACTGACAACACTGAGTTGGATACAATTTCCATCAACTCTGGATTTCCTCCAGAGGGTGACAAGGATGCCAGCTTAGTTGTATTGTTCCCAAGTAATACTAATGAGATCAAGGATATAACCATTTCTGAACTCTTGAAAGCCACTGACAATTTTAATCAGGCAAACATTGTTGGTTGTGGGGGTTTTGGTTTGGTGTACAAGGCAACATTAGGAGATGGGAGCAAGCTGGCTGTCAAGAAACTCTCGGGAGACTTGGGTCTGATGGAAAGAGAATTCAGAGCAGAGGTAGAGGCACTTTCCACAGCCCAACATGAAAACCTGGTTTCCCTGCAAGGCTATTGTGTGCATGAGGGATGTCGCTTGCTTATATATTCGTTCATGGACAATGGGAGTTTGGATTACTGGTTGCATGAGAAGACCGATGGTGCATCCCAACTAGATTGGCCCACTAGACTTAAGATTGCAAGGGGAGTAGGTTGTGGTCTGGCTTACATGCACCAGATATGTGAGCCTCATATTGTGCATCGTGACATCAAATCCAGCAACATCCTCCTTGACGAGAAGTTCGAAGCACACGTAGCAGATTTTGGATTGTCCCGGTTGATTCTGCCCTACCAAACTCATGTTACAACCGAGCTTGTTGGAACTCTGGGTTATATTCCTCCTGAGTATGGGCAAGCATGGGTAGCCACTTTGAGGGGAGATATATACAGTTTTGGAGTTGTTATGCTTGAACTGCTGACTGGAAAGAGACCTATGGAGGTATTCAAGCCAAAGATGTCAAGAGAATTGGTTGGCTGGGTGCAGCAAATGAGAAATGAGGGTAAACAAGAAGAGATCTTTGATCCTCTCCTGAGAGGAAAGGGTTTTGATGACGAGATGCTGCAAATACTAGATGTGGCCTGCATGTGCGTTAGCCAGAATCCTTTCAAGAGACCAACCATCAAGGAAGTTGTTGATTGGCTCAAGAATGTTGGCTCACACAGAAATGAAAATAAGGGTTAGTGGAAAATGCTCTTCAACATAAATTAAACCAAAATGTACACTTGCACATAATATGAGGTTTTTTTTTTTCCATTGTTTTCTGATGTAAATGGATATCTGCCCCCTATCATATAGGTTTATAGACGTACAGATAGAAAAAGCAATTGCAATTAATGATAAGTTGTTAGCAGAGGAATCTACAAGTTAAGTTAAAGATGTAGTCATATGACTGTAATTTCATCTCCAATACAAGCAACCTATCACCTAGCACATAAATCAGAAACTTCTAGCCTAAAACACTGCAAACTACTTATGCTCATTCTTTACCCGTATCACTGCATTGTTTATAACTGAAACAATCTAGATTCATTTGCCTTCTATTTGCCACTGACCATAGTCATTTGAAAAATGTTGTCAATATTAGTTTTTTTTTCCAGTACAACAGATATATTAACAACCATGGAGGCAAGAGGGGCACTCCAATAACATATCTGACGAGATATAACGCATGCCTGGAGGAGAATTAGTCCATTGCACAAATGACAGATTGGGAGGAACCCATCTTGTAAACAATGTAGAGGAGGAAAAATATATTAAGTTCAGGAAGTTATGTTGGCTATGACACGTTAATCGAGAAAAGGGGAAGCATAATCACTTACCTTAATGAAACAGACTCATTGCTGCTTATGCCCTCGTCAAACATTTGCGAAGTAGGCATTAAAACAAGCAGGTAACCTGCTTAGGAAATGCCAACCGGGAGCATTACATGGATACAAGTTTGCAAGAGAAAGAAGTAAATAATGCAATGTGGTGCTCGAGAGCAGGAGAAAAGGAGAGAAAAGAGTGTTGATTGGTTAACGATGAAAGTCAAGTGTTTAGGTCATGGGAGAGTCTGTTCTTGACTGGTCTACCATTGTTGTTGCAACTTTGAGAGGCCATATATAGCATTAATGTTGCAATGCAATGACAAAGACAGCCATCTCAATCCCATGTTTCCATATATATATATATATATATATATATAGGCAGATTGCTACCTGAAGAAGAATTTATTCTTTGTTTTATGTTTTTTAAGGTGTATATAGTGTCTTTCATCCTGTTCGTTAGTATACGCGGGTTTTAAAAAAAATATATATGTATTTTTTATATTTTTAAATTGTTTTAATATACTAAAAAATATATTATTTTAATACTGAACACGTTTTTGTAGAAGAAAAAAGGTGGTTGGAAAAAGTCAGATAGCGAATGCCATGTGTCCCATAATATCACATTTATTTATTTTTTTTAATAAAAGGTGTCTTCGAATTTTATTAGTCGATGGTCAATTTCGAACAATCTTAAAAATATATATTATTTTTTTTAAGTGTTGAACTCAAGTCAACAAAATAAAATAAACTTTCTTTGGTATCAGCCAACCATTTAAGAATTAATAAAATTTTTAGTTGTTTATCTAAGATTTGAATTTAAATAATCAAAAACAAATTTCTTGACTATTATACCAACTAACAAGGATTTAACTAGGAATTGGATCAGATTTTTTTAATATTTATATTTTACTTATTATTTATCAGCTAAAACATTTAGATATTTATAAATTATTCATCAAATTTAAGGTATTCAATAGGTATCAATTATCTATTATTATTTATTAATCAATAAAAATAAAATAGTTAATATATATATATATATATATATATTTGAAGTATGTATATGTATATTATATGATAAAATGATAAATATTATTCATATGTATATGTTTTATATCAATATTAAGATATGTATATATCATATTGTATTAAAAAAGTCTAAACATTTTATAAATATATATTTTGAGTTAGGTTTGAGCGAGTTTCAGGTTGGATTTGACAATATTTATACCCTACTCATAATCCTTCAGTCCAAAAAATATACATCCATTCAAGTTAGATTAGTATCCATTAGGTTCAGATTAAATTGTCATCCCAATATTTAATATTTTTCACCTACCAAAAAATTGTGATTTCCTTTCTAAAATAATATGATTTCCTTATAAAAATATGGGAATATTCCTAACTGATAAATATAAAAAAATTATTTTTTTCAGAAAATATAATATACCTCTTATAATTTATAAGTCATATAATAATACTGTACATTCTGTTGGGAAAAATAAACATAAAATTCATATTATTAACAAGATTATCATTATATTTAGTTAACAACTAAGAAATTTTTATATTAAATATTACAATTTTATTATTAAATTAAAAAAAAACCTAACATTTTCCCCTTTCCTTTTCATTTCCATCTTACTACAATCTCCATCTCATATTTCATTTTTATTTTTCTGTTACAAGCATAACAACACATAGAATTAAATTGAAAATATACAAAATTTAAAAGAATAAAATGTCAGGTATATCTATCCACTTTTATAGTTACATGAGCTCCTCTAACCACAAATAATCTTGTTCATCATATGCATTAATATTCATATTATTTTAATCTCATCTACATAATTCATCATTATAATTATTTTAATCTCATCTACATAATTCCAATCATCACCATCTCATTAATACATACAAGATTTATCATAATTTATAAAGATTTATCATTAATTATTCAATTCTCCCAAAACCATATACATGGCTGCCCTTAAAGCCTCTTTTCTTCCATGATTTTAACTAATAACAATCACCGCGAACAAATTTAAACAGTGTCATAAACAATTATATGTTTTCTCTTAATTATTTTAAAAAATTCAAAGTATGCTAAAAACTCAAATAAAATTAGATGAAATAAACTCATTCATCTCCAAGTATAATCATTGTAATAATATACATTAATTATATACAATTAATAAGTATTTGCCCAATTACATAAATTCCCTAATACAACACAATTTGGTTGGCCATAGGAACCCTTTGCTACCATGATTCCTTATTCATTTTTCTATGATTTTATATTTATCACAACTTATTCCAATCTAATCACTTTAATTACTATTAATTTTGCAATTCCTCAAATTTTAACAATGAACCCTATGAGATTTTAGTCAAATCATCTAAAGTTCACCTAAACCTGGGTAGATGAGTTTAAAATACTTTAATTATTGATTATTTGAACTTTAAATGCCTCTTAGTTTAGTTCTCACTAACCCTTTTTATTCTTCTTTTTAAAACCCTTACTTTGACACTCTAACTCAACTTTTCTCTTACTTAATTATCTTTCAAATCTTATATATATGCATTTAAAACCCAATAACCCACTTATATTATCCAAAAAATTAGTTTTCTTAAAGGATTTTGGTGTAAGAACAAAAGAAAAAGAAGAAGGAAGGTTTTTCTCATGTTCGATGACTTCTCTCATAAAAAAGAGAGATGTAATTTTTATTTATTTATAATTCTGTCACTAGTTATGCTCCTTTAGTATTTTTAGGTAAATCTTTCGGTTTCCGGTGTAACTTGATATAGAAATTGACTAGAATTCAAAGTTATTAAACCTGATCCAAGGATCAACTAGACCAAGGGGTTAGGTCTCAAGTCACACGGGTTGACCGAGCCAACATGAAAAAATTAAGATATATATATATATATATAAGGTTTTAATATCCCACATGAAAAGGTTAAGAAACAATTCATATTGATGTAGGCTATACATGTTATAAATAATAAAGTTTAAAAGATTATTTCAAAAGACTTTTTTATCTCACATTAAAAAGATATTATTTTATCATTTTAAGTTGAAGTATTTAAATTAAACAAGTTTCTTATCTCATATTGAAAAAACACAACTTTCTTCTTGTGAACATAATACACATACTAATATGCTTTCAATCCCACATTAAAAAAAAAATATTTTTTTAATATTTATATAGTAAATTTTGATATAAATTAGTAACAAAAAAAAAAAAATGATACACTCGTATACTTAAAATTAGACCGAGTAAGAGAAAAACACTAATTTTTCCATGCACGTGAGACAACACCTATTCTTATCCTGGGATGTGAAAAATTGTTTTTGTCCCTCCATTAACTAGAATCACTATGTTTTTTTTTAATTGTTGCCCCTCCTTTGATCAAAACCACATACTTATCCTGCATTTCCATCCCATAGATTTAGTTTTCCTGCTTGTTATAGAAAAATGTTCATCTAGCGGGTCAAATATTTTTCAAGTCAATTGCAAACTAGAATCATCCATACTCTTCTACTATTTTTTGAAACACTTTATTTTCAATTCATTTTATTTTATTATTTTAGAATTTGCATGGAAATATGATGGAATTTTTTTTTAAAGTGTTTTTTTTTATATATTAAAATAATATATTTTTATTTTTTAAAATTTATTTTGAATATTAGTATATCAAAATATCTAAAAATATTAAAAATAATAATAATTAAAAAATTAAAAACATAATTGTACCGTAATGTCAAATATAGCAT